>ERZ834433.2278-NODE-2278-length-12369-cov-7.455498_pt1 | contig 12369 bp, 10 predicted proteins | sample MGYA00519948_ERZ834433 | MGnify/ENA primary metagenome ERZ834433 (study PRJEB31850, sample SAMEA3708752) | human gut metagenome | biome: human gut; feature: human-associated habitat; material: faeces | place: China | collected 2014 ...
GTTCACGCACATGGAAACCGTAAATCCACATGTTTTTTTTGCTTTCTCTCGTTTTGCATCATTTCTGCAGAGAGTCCGTCCATCTTGACACAAATCCGTTTCCATACTAAAATAGAAAAACCTTTATTTATATGTAAATTATTCACAAGGAGCCTGTTATTTTGCTGAAATTATTCCATTCCCTCGATTTAAAACTAAAATCCTGCCTGATTGCACTGTTTGGCAGTGCATTTCTGGCATTTGGGCTGTACCATGTCCATTCCTTTTCCGGTGTCACCGAGGGCGGTGTCTTAGGAATGACGCTTCTGCTTGATCACTGGTTCCATATCTCCCCATCCGTGTCCGGCTTCATCATGAACCTCGCCTGCTACGCGATGGGATGGAAACTTCTGGGACGGCAGTTCATCGCCTACTCCATTCTTTCCAGCGCCAGCTTCTCCCTGTCTTACCGGATCTGTGAGCAGTTTCCGCCCCTGTGGCCGCAGCTTGCCGATATGCCGCTTGCCGCATCCCTGCTCGGCGCAATCTTTGTCGGCATCGGTGCCGGGCTCTGCGTGCGGATCGGCGGTGCTCCGGGCGGGGACGATGCGCTTGCGATGAGCCTTTCCCACGTGACGCACATCAAAATCCAGTGGATCTACCTCCTGTCCGATTTTGCTGTACTGGTGCTTTCACTGAGCTACATTCCGTTAAACCGCATGGTATATTCCATCCTCACGGTACTCCTGTCCGGACAGATCATCGGGTTTGTGCAGACCGCGGGAACACATCCAGTGGAAAATATGGAAACTTGATCGTTTTCATACGGTTCTCCCGGTTTCAAACGTGCCTACCCGTGAACAGTAATGAATTTTCTATATTTTTTGATTTTTTTTAAAAAAACGCTTGCCAAATCAACCGACCTGTGATAATATATAACTCGTTGAAGCGATGCTTCAGAAATGCGCGAGTGGCTCAGTTGGTGGAGCGCGACCTTGCCAAGGTCGAGGCCGCGGGTTCGAGTCCCGTCTCGCGCTCTTTTTATTTTATAGCGGAAACCTTTTCATTTTCATGAGGGTTTCCGCTATTTTCGTTACTGGTCACAGTTACACTTTTTCTTTTTCAAGGGAGTATTTTACCATGATACAAAAAGTAAGTTCTTTTCTCAAAAAGGATACCGTTTTAACCATCGCCCTGGCTCTGGCTGTCCTTTCCATGTTTATCATACCACCGTCTGCCGGATACCTAGGATATCTGGATCTGCACACACTGATCCTGCTCTTTGGCCTGATGACAGCAACCACAGGCCTCCAAAACATCGGTTTCTTTCGACAGCTCGGGGAATTACTGCTGCTTCGAATCCATTCACTCAGGCAGCTGGAACAGCTTCTGATTCTTCTGTGTTTCTTTTCCAGCATGCTGATCACCAACGATGTGGCCTTAATTACCTTCGTTCCATTTGCTCTGGAACTACTGCGGATGGTAAACCGCAAAGACCGGATCGTTCCGGTTGTCGTCTGCCAGACACTGGCAGCCAATCTCGGCAGCATGACAACTCCGGTGGGGAATCCCCAGAACCTGTATCTGGCCTCTGCCTTTTCTGTTTCCACAGGGACTTTCTTGATGCGTATGCTTCCCCTTACAGCCCTTTCTCTGATTTTGCTGGTTGCGGCAGCCTGCATGCTTCCCTCTGCATCTGTAGACATAGCTTCCCAACCAGTAGAAGAACAACCAGAACCGAAAAAGCTGGCTGTTTACCTGGCTCTTTTTGTGGTCTGTCTGGGATGCGTATCCCACCTGATCCCATATCCTGTTATGCTGGTTCTCGTCCTCGTAACTTTGCTTTTTACCAACCGGGCATTGTTCCATAAAGCAGATTACTTTCTGCTTTTAACGTTTGTTTTCTTTTTTCTGTTCATCGGAAATGTGCAGAACATCCCAGCAGTATCTGACCTGCTCCACAAGCTGATCCGGGGACGTGAACTGGGCGCTGGGATCCTTTTAAGCCAGTGCATCAGCAATGTACCTGCTGCCATCCTGCTTTCAAGCTTTACAGACCAGGTCACACCTCTGCTGTACGGGGTCAATATCGGCGGCCTTGGAACTCTGATCGCATCCTTAGCCAGTCTGATCTCCTATCGTTTTTATGTGGGGACAGAAAATGCGCATACCGGGCGCTATATGAAGGTATTTACACTTTATAATGTGATCTTTCTGGTCATCCTGGCTTTGGTGGCATGGAAAATTCTTTAAAATATACAGCAAAAATCCCCGTCTGATCCGACGGGGATAACTGGCAGATTTTTACTTTTTAATCCGCTTTAAACAATGTCATTACAAAGCTGCTGATCTTTTCACTGGTTTCCCGGCAGACCGCCTGAACTTCCTCACTGTCTGCTTCCGGGTCTTCCCCGCATACATCCACACCAATAAGCGTTTTATCCGGTGTCTGCTGCATATACGCATCTATAAAATGTAAAACCTGATTTGAAGCCACATTTCCCTGATCCCAGTTGGTCTTTCCTTCAGACTCTGATAAAATATCTTTATCAATGGAAATATACAGTGGCAATGGATCTTTTTCATCGGCTCCTAAATCATTTTCTTTGCACTGTCCACAAAGTTTCTTTATTCCATCCGGCTTTTCCACATTTTGAAGAAATTCTTCCTCAGAGATCCAGGTTACTTTCCTGATCAATTCTTCCCCGTCTTCCAAAAGCTCCCTTTTTGTTTCTTCCATGGCAGTTTCCGGTGGTCCCACCAGAATTACATGTTTTAAATTTTCATTGGTCTCCAGTGCTTCCCGGATCCAGCCACCGCAGGATAAAATGCCGCCAAAGGCCGGTCTCTGCATATCCGTATGGTGGTCAAATACTAACAGTTCAAAAGGTTCCTTTACCAATTCCAGCCACAGTTTTGTCAGATAATGGTAATTGCCGGAGTCTAAAAAATGCAGTCCTTCCGGACCAAATGGGACAATTCTCTTTCCGATCTCTTCCTCTGCCAGGCTATCACAATAGCAGTTAGTCCCCGGAATGTCCTGGCAGTCCAACTGGGAAATAATATGATTATTTGTTTTTCCTGCCTCCAGCACTGCCTTTAGGCCCTGCACTTCGTAAACTCCACTGAAATTCATGATCACAATGTTATTCTTCATATTTAAAACCTCTCCGTACCTGATAAATGGCCTTGCACCGCTTTCCGTTCTGCTCCAAACGCTTCACAGCCTGCAACGCGCCCCCGGGCGCGTTTCCCACTTCCATTTTAAGCGAAAAAAAGCTGCAGCTTCTAAGAAACTGCAGCCATTTTTATTTCACAACTATTACTTATTTCTCAGCGATTGCTTCGATCTCGCAAAGAACGCCCTTTGGAAGAGACTTAACTGCTACGCAGCTTCTAGCTGGCTTAGAAGTAAAGTACTTAGCGTATACTTCGTTGAATGCTGCGAAATCGCCCATATCTGCTAAGAAGCAGGTGGTCTTGATAACTTTGTCATAGCCGCTTCCTGCTGCTTCCAGGATAGCTCCTACGTTCTTGCAGCTCTGCTCAGCCTGTGCAGCGATGCCTTCTGGTACAGTGCCGTCAGCTGGATTTACCGGGATCTGACCGGAAGTATAAACAATACCGTTTACTTCAAAACCCTGAGAATAAGGTCCGATTGCGCCTGGTGCTTTTTCTGTGTTGATTAATTTCATTTTCAAATCCTCCTTTGAACTGTGATGTTCACATCATGTATCCAATATTATAGCCAACCTTTGTAAATATTGCAATGTTTTTATACACATACATCATTAAAATTAAGTAAAAACATACATGATTATTTTTTATTAACCTAAATAATTTTGTAAAACATAGTAACAAATAAATTTAAAAGCTGACTATTTATCTATAAATATACTCTGTGCTATTTTGCAAATCTATTAACTGTTTTATACTTTTAACATTCCAAGAAGGTATTCTCTGCTGTTCTTCTCCGGCTCTTCCAAAACCAGTTCCAGAAAATGATGCAATGTCTGCCCCACTTCTTTTCCCGGCTTCATTCCGGCTTTTATCAGGTCATTTCCGGTAACAGCAAGCATTTTTAAGGAAATGCAGTCACCGTCTGCGCGGATCTCATCCCGCAATGCACAGATCCGCTCTAACTGCCTTACCGCCACACTTTCGCTATCCTTGTCTTTTGCTGCCTCTTTTGCCAGACACAGCTTAATATTTAACAGATCATCAAATAATTCCGGTTCCATCTGGCTCATGACTTTACGGATCTGAGGCTTGCTTTCGATACCTGGCATAAATTCCAGTTCTGCTGCCGTTTCCAGCGTACACATTTCATCTGTTTTTCCATCTGGAAGAGCGATCTCCCCGCAAATGGATCTTTCGATCCAACCAGTCAGCACCTTTACCTGGTAAATAGTATCATTATCCAGTTTCAGATCCCGTAAAATGCGCACTGACTGCTCCGGTGTTCCTTTTCTTAAAAATAAAGCCCAACGAAGGGCCTTTTTTGCAGGAACAGTAATCGGCATATCTGCAAGCATTTCTCCCATTTTGTGAAATGTTTCAGAAACATAGGGGCTGATGCCTGTTTCATATACCAGCTTCATAGTCTGTGGCCGGTCACTTAAAAGCAGCTTGGTCAGTTCCACCTGGATACGTTCTTTGCTTACGTGGATCAGATTTGGAGCGATTTCTGTGATCGCCTGCCGTGTGGCATCTTCGATCTCAAATCCCAGCTGGGCAGAAAAACGGATAGCCCGCAGGATACGCAGGGCATCTTCTGTAAAACGTTCCGTTGGATTTCCAACGCAGCGGATCACTTTACGGTCAATGTCTTCCCTGCCGCCGAAAATATCCACCAGGCCTGTATTGTGATTATAAGCCATGGCGTTAATAGTAAAGTCACGGCGCTTTAAATCTTCTTCAAGAGAAGGGGTAAAAGTAACAGTATCCGGGTGTCGGCCATCTGTATAATCGCCGTCCACCCGGAATGTAGTTACCTCATATCCCTCTTTTCCAACCATAATGGTCACAGTGCCATGCTGTATGCCTGTATCCAGTGTCCTGGTAAAGAGAGCCTTGACCTGCTCCGGTCTGGCACTGGTGGTAATATCCCAGTCTCCCGGCTCTCTTTTCAGGATCATGTCCCGGACACAGCCGCCTACTACATAGGCCTCGTAACCATGTTCATTTAACCTGTCAATGATCTTTCTTGCAGGTTCCGGGATATTCATTTTCATATTAATATGCACGTCCCCAGTAAACCATCTTCTTAGCTGGCTTTCCGCAGCATACACACTTGTCAGACAGAGTTTCCTGCTCAAATGGCATGCATCTGGAAGTTGCGCCGGTTACTTCCTTGATCTTGTCTTCGCATTCCTGGCATCCGCACCACATAGCCTTTACGAAACCTGGCTTTGTGTTAATGGTCTCAACGAACTCATCCCAGCCTAAAGCGGTATAAGTGTGGGCATCTCTGTGCTTTCTTGCCTTCTCTAACATGTCATGCTGGATGGTATCAAGCAGTTCTGCTGCCTTTGCTTCTAACTCGTCCAGGGAAACAACGGTCTTTTCGTGGGTATCGCGGCGTACCAGAACAGCCTGGTTGTTTTCCATATCCTTTGGTCCGATCTCTACTCTTAACGGGATACCACGCATCTCGCAGTCAGCAAACTTCCAGCCCGGGCTCTTGTCGCTGTCGTCTACCTTTACAGAGAAGCCGGACTTGATCAGACGGTCTCTTAACTCGAATGCCTTGTCTAATACGCCTTCCTTCTTCTGCTGGATCGGAACTACCATGATCTGTACAGGAGCAATTCTTGGAGGCAGTACCAGACCATTGTCATCACCATGTACCATGATGATAGCGCCGATCATACGGGTTGTCATACCCCAGGAAGTCTGGTAAACATGCTTTAATGTATTGTCTTTATCAGTAAACTGGATATCAAATGCCTTTGCAAAGCCGTCACCGAAGTTGTGGCTGGTACCGGACTGTAATGCCTTACCATCATGCATCAGGGACTCGATGGTGTAAGTAGCCTCTGCACCTGCAAATTTCTCCTTATCAGTCTTCTGTCCCTTGATAACCGGGATCGCTAAAACCTGCTCGCAGAAATCAGCGTATACATTTAACATCTGGATGGTACGTTCCTCTGCCTCTTCAGCAGTTGCATGAGCAGTATGTCCTTCCTGCCATAAGAACTCTCTGGAACGAAGGAATGGACGGGTTGTCTTCTCCCAACGAACAACAGAGCACCACTGGTTGTATACCTTTGGAAGGTCACGGTAAGAATGAATGTCTCTTGCATAGAAATCGCAGAACAGAGTCTCAGAAGTAGGTCTTACGCAAAGTCTCTCCTGAAGTGGCTCTAATCCGCCATGAGTTACCCATGCAACTTCCGGTGCGAAACCTTCTACATGGTCTTTTTCCTTCTCTAACAGGCTTTCCGGAATGAAAATAGGCATGTATACGTTCTGTACACCTGTCTCTTTAAATCTACGGTCCAGTTCTTTCTGGATGTTCTCCCAGATCGCATATCCAGCTGGCTTGATGACCATACAGCCCTTTACGCTTGCATAATCGCACAGCTCTGCTTTTTTAACCACATCGGTATACCACTGGGCAAAGTCAGTGTCCATGGATGTGATCGCTTCTACCATTTTTTTGTTGTCTGCCATGATTTTTCTCCTTTTTATTTCTTTCTTTTTAAACCATGTACTCTCGGAACCTTTTTGTACTTGATTTTGCGAGAAGATTTTTTGTCAGTTGTGCCCAGATTTCTGAGGCGTACGCGGGGCGTACGTTGATGAAATTTGGGTGCGACTGGCGGAAAATCAGCCGCAAAGGCAAGTGCAGGAAAGGTTTCGAGAGTACATAAAATCAAAAGAGCCATCCGATCCCATGCATCAACTTACTGCAAGGGACCGAATGACTCGGCGGTACCACCCTTCTTAGTTCCTGCAAAAATGTTGAGGCAAATGACATTTTACCTCTGCAGAAACCCTCTTGTTTATCCTCTAACGCAGGAAATACGCTGCATTTATCATACAGAGCTCCAGGGCAGGTTGGGTCACGCTTTCGTAAGGAACTTCCACCAGTGTTCCTCTCTCTGTAACGGGCTGTCCGACTTAATGATCCCCTTCAACGCCATTTTCATGGAATTTCATAGATCCTCTTTGATTTACGTCATTTCCTTTCGATTTTACGCCAGAACGGGATTTTTGTCAATGGGACATAAAACGGTTACCACCGTCTATCATAGCTGACTTATTTGTTTCATTATGCCTCTGTTCATCGTTCATAGGCTGCGTGATCAATAATTCTGTCATATCCTCGATCAGCAACAATCCCAGCGGCCCCAGAAACAGCCCTGCTATCCCAAACAGTTTCAGTCCCACATACACTGCCCCCAGTGTCTCAAAAGGCGAAAGCCCCATCTGTCCACTCATAAGATGTACTTCCAGGAACTGCCGCATAAAAGTACAGATCAGATATAAACCTGTTAAGATCAATGCTGTTTTCCAGCTTCCCATGGCAATCTCAATGACCGCCCACGGCACCAGCACCGTTCCTGTTCCTAATACCGGAAAGGCATCCATGATACCAATCCCCATTCCCACAAGGACAGGACATGGATTTCCCACCAAAAACATGCCTATTGTACACAAAAATGAGGTAAGTAAAAATATGATCCCCTGGCTTTTAAACCACACTTTCCCGGTGCTTACCAGCCTGTCACCGATCAGACGGAACTCCCGGCTGAAAACAGACCGGTCCCGCCGTTCTTTTAACTCTTCCATTTCCTGTAAGCTTAAAATGGCGCTGCAGAAAGAAAACAGGCTTATAAATCCAATACGACCTATAACTCCGGCTGTATAATAAGAGCCAGCCATCAAGGACGGCACCGATTTCTCTTTCACATACTTTGTTCCTGCTTCGATCATACTTCCTGCCACATGGATTCCCCAGCCGGGATCAAGGCCGAACCGCTTCTCAAGACCGGAACATTTTTCCTCGATCCAGAAATAAAGCCCATCCAGCCATACAGGAAGCTGGTTCATCAAAGTAGACGTTTCTTCCCACAGACGGCGGATGCCCAAAGTCAGCAGAAAACTTCCAAGCACCGCTAAGATCAGTAACTGTACCGATCCGATCAGTCCCAGTGATGGCTTCCATTTTTTTCCAAATATACGCACTGTAATCCGGTGCTGTAAAAACCGGGCTGACGGCCGAAGGAGCAGTGCCAGTGTATAACCCAATAAAAGAGGAACCACAAGTGGCAGCAGGTATTTAAGACCTGCATACACCATTCCTGTGATTCCTGTTATAATAAAAAATTTCTTCAGTTTCTTTCCCGGTTTTTCCATGGACTCACCTGTTTTTTGATCTGTACTTCCTTTGTACATTCTTATTATGAGTCTTATGGACGGGAATTATTCACGGTCTTTAATTGCATTCCGATATTTTTCTTTTTCCGTTATACGGTTTCTTTTTCGCCATCTTCCGGCTTTTCTTCATCTTTGCACACATCTTCCAGATATGCCAGAGCAGCTCTTAAACAGCCGTCAACGCCAACTAAACTGCTGTCCACGCAAAGATGATAATTCTGGGCTCTTCCCCAGGTATTTCCAGTATAATACTGGTAATAATCCCGGCGCTTGCGGTCAACAGCACGGATCTTCATTTCCATGTCTTTTTCGTTGATGCCTTCTTCCGGTTCCAGTTCCATCAGACGTTTTATGCGCTGTTTCATTTTTGAATATATGAAAATGTTCACGCTGTCCTCCAGGATCATATCTGCGCAGCGTCCTACGATCACACATGGGCCATGAGAAGCCAGTCTGCGGATCACATTGGACTGGGCCACAAAGATCTGGTCAGACATAGGCACTTTATACAACTCCGAAAAAGAATGATGGATCTTGTGATCCAAAGGATCGTCCTCGATCACATGCTCATCATATTTGCGGAACGCTTCCTCTGCAATATTAATATCATCTGCTGCCATGGAGATCAGTTCCTTGTCATAAAAGGGAATCCCCAGCGCCTCTGCCAGCTTCACACCCAGTTCTCTTCCCCCGCTGCCGAATTCACGGCTCACTGTAATCACCTTGTTCATAATACTTTTCCCCGCCTTTCTCCTTGGTAACTGCTGTGCTGATAGTATAGCACATTTCCCGGGAAAATGGGGTTAATTTTATCTTAAACCGTATAAGTGGATCAGTGTTTTCAAAGCGGCATAGGTGTCCGTGCGATTAGAATAACTGCCAAAACAGCACCTGCAAACGCCGCAGCAGCAACAACTGCTATCACTTTCCTGCTGAGTTTCTTCTTTGCTGCCTTACAGATCAGCGCAGCACAAGCCACACAGACAACCGCAGCAGCCATGGCGATACCCATCATCTCCCATAACCAGGATAACTCGTATAAGAGTCTCATACATTTCCCCTCACCTTCTGTTGATCACCGCAAAATACCTTTTGCCACAACATCATGATAATACCATAGCCAAAAGGCCAGAAATCTGATGCAAGCCTGCTTGCAGGAAGATTTCTGGCCTCAGGACACCGGTACATCGTTTTCGTAAATAATGTACCAGTATCATAACATTTTGACGTTGCTGTGTAAACCTGTAAATTTTACAACTCATTCATTTGTTTTTTATATAAACACTACTTATTAAAGCAGATATACTCAATTCCCACGATCTCGCAGAACATCTTCAGAACCTTCGCATACTTTCCATAAACCATATGCAGATGGTTGGAGTTGATCTTCTCGTAGAACTTTTCGTAGTCTGCCTCTGCTTCTACGAATGCATAGGGATAACAGTATGTAGTCTCTTTTAACTTCTCAAGAGGATACATCTTTGTGGTTCCTTCAAAGCAGCCTAATACATATTTCCCATTGCTGCGGAACAGTCTGGCAACCGTTACATCACCTGGTTTGGAGATAAACTGGATGGATGCACCACCTGCTTCTCCGAAGATATGAGGCATTAAAGCGATCTTCTTCATAGCTTCTTCTTTGTTGTCCGGATCAGCGAAATATGGTGCCACGCTGCCGCAGTTTGCCAGTACAAATTCCTTATCGTTTCCGTCAAAGAACTTGATGTCCAGCAAACAGGAAGGCTTTCCTTCTGCGCACAGATTTAAGATGCGCATGGTCATAGCACCATCGCAGTCACACTCGCAAGAGGTAGGAATCGGTGTCTTTTCGCCGTCTGCGTCATATGGGTTGTTTAATAATGCCACGCCCAGACACTGGAGAACAAAATGGTCACTCATATCCTGCTGGCACTTGATGCCCATGAAGTTATATTTCTTTTCCGCAGCCATATCCTTTAACGCCAGATAACTGCGTACCTGTAATTCCAGTGTTTTCTCTGTAAACTTGTCACCGTATTCGATCCTCGGGACATTTTCCTTTACCCACTTTAAATGCTTCTGGACACGTTCTTCGTCCAGTGCCTTTGCACGGTATACGATCTCATACTGGTCGCAGTGGTCAAACTCTACCCCAAAGGTACTCTGCCACTGGCTTGGATCTGCTACCGTAGTCCCAATACCAATACTTCTTCCGCCGATCATTCCATAGCTGGAACGGCGAATGCCTTCTGCCACATAAACACCTTTTACAAAGTTATCTACCTTTTCCTGGATCTGTGGATCTTCATAATCACCTGATACACGGATACACTTCTTTCCGGTCTGGTCCAACATACCCCCAACTGCCAGCAGTGTTACAAGGCTGGACGTATTGCGCTGCAAATTTCCTAACAGCAGCACCGGATAGGAAGTTCCATAGGCAATGCGGAATGCTAAAGATGGGGTTGCCCAGATAGGCACATGGATGATCACAGCTTCAATGCCCTGTTTCTTGATCTCATCAGAAATATTCTGTCCATCTTCTGTGTCAAATACAATAGGTGAGATATAAAGGTCATATTTATCCCCAAAGGCCTTTTTTACCTTTTCAATCTCGCTTGCTACAATTGCTTCTCTCTTTTTATAAAATTCGCGACGGCTGTCACCTAATGTGACGATCGCTACCTTCTTTTTCTCCATGAGAAATCCCTCCTTTAGAATTACATGTTAAAACCACTCTGGCTTAATAAGTTTCGGTAATGCAAAGGCGATATCCGGTAAAAATGCGATCAGCACTACTACTACTACAGAAACCATGATATACGGGATAACAGCCTTAAACGACTTTTGCACACTCATTCCGGAAATCCTTCCTGCGATCAGCAAACACAGACCGTAAGGAGGTGTTACCTGACCAACTGCCAGTGTGATAACGATGATCAGACCTAACTGTACTGGTGTGATGCCAAATGCGGTTGCAACAGGCATTAATACAGGAACGAACAGGATCATTGCAGGAATAGCATCCATAAATGTTCCAAGGAATAAATAGAATCCGATCACAGCCAGCAAGAACTGCCACTTATATGGGAAGTAGGTAGCGAACATCTGCTGAACGCTGGTACTTACATTGTAGTAGCTTAAAAGCTGTCCCAAAGCATTTGCGGTTGCCAGAGCAAACAGGGAAGTGGCGCTGGTACGCAGTGTGTCATAAAGTAATGGTTTTACATCTTTTAAAGAAAGGTTCTTAAATACGAATACACCAAGGATGATCGCGTAGATACATGCAATCGCTGCGGACTCAGTTGCTGTACACAGGCCTCCGATAACGCCGCCGATAATAATAACAGGTGTTAATACTGGAGGAAGACATTTTATAGCCAGCTTTAAAAAGTCTTTAAATGACATTGGATCCTGTTTTGGATAATGATATTTCTTATTTCCCATGAAAATAACAAACATCTGTCCAAGACCGATCAGGATACCAGGAACAACACCGCCTAAGAACAGAGCGCCGATGGATGCGCCTGCTACGGAAGAGTAAACGACCATAGGAATAGATGGCGGGATAACGATACCGATGGTAGAAGAAGCCGCAGTTACACCTACGGAAGTTTCCTGATTGTAACCTTCTTCCTCCATAGCCGGGATCAGAATAGAACCGATACCTGCTGTATCAGCCTGGGAAGAACCGGAAATTCCGGCAAATAACATAGATACTAATACATTTGCATAGGCAAGACCGCCCGGGAATCTTCCTACGATACCATTACAGAACTGGATCAGTTTCTCACTGATCTTAGCACGGTTCATAATGTTTGCTGCCAGAACGAACAGCGGAACTGCAAGCAGTGTAAAGCTGTTCAGGCCGGTAAACATTTTCTGTACAACTGTAATTAAAGAAATAGAATTTAACTGGGAAATACCAAGGAGTGCCACCAGACCCAGGATATAGGCAATGGGGATCCTGCGGGAGTATCCTAAAGTTTGTGTAAACCTCCAAACTGATGTAAGATAAAATTACTC
>ERZ834433.2279-NODE-2279-length-12359-cov-3.460501_pt1 | contig 12359 bp, 12 predicted proteins | sample MGYA00519948_ERZ834433 | MGnify/ENA primary metagenome ERZ834433 (study PRJEB31850, sample SAMEA3708752) | human gut metagenome | biome: human gut; feature: human-associated habitat; material: faeces | place: China | collected 2014 ...
TGGACAGCGCCAAGGGCACCGGCGAGACGACGTTCAGCCCCAACGCAGATTGCACCAGAGCGCAGATCGTAACCCTCCTCTGGCGTTGCAAGAAGTGACCCAGCTGAACAGCAAAGCCGCTGACATGACCACATAAGCGAACATCGGACAGCGCAGCGGATAGGCTTTTTGCCATGACGCTGCGCTGTCCTGATTTTATATTCCGCATGTTTCCATACTATCGTAAACGGTAAATAACCCGTACCTGCTAAAGCGGGAACAAATATGTCATACTTGTCGCGGGGAGGGTTCTTAATACTCCTCGCGGCATTACATATAGGGAGGTCTGTGCATGGAATACGGCTACGCGAGAATTTCCACAAGAGAACAAAATGAGGAGCGCCAGCTCATCGCCCTGCGGGAGTTTGGGCGGAACGACGGCCAGATCATTCTGGATAAGCAGTCCGGCAAGGATTTTGACCGACGCGGCTACAGGAGGCTGCTGCGAAAATTGAAAGACGGCGACACCCTTGTCATCAAGAGCATCGACCGTCTCGGGCGAAATTATGAAGAGATCCTGGAGCAATGGCGCGTTATTACCAAAAAGAAAGGAGCGGCCATCGTCGTGCTGGATATGCCGCTGCTCGACACGCGCCGGAGCCGCGACCTGACCGGTACGCTGATCGCGGATATCGTGCTCCAGCTTCTGAGCTATGTGGCGCAGACGGAGCGTGAATTCATCCATCAGCGGCAGGCGGAGGGCATCGCTGCGGCAAAGGCGCGGGGCGTAAAGTTCGGACGTCCCTATAAGGAACTGCCCGCTGGATTTCAGGAGGTCAAGGCGCGTTGGGAGCGCGGTGAGCTGTCGGCGCGGGCAGCGGGCAAAGAACTGCACATTGCACACAGCACATTTTTGTACTGGGTGCGCGGCAATATATGTTAAAAAGTCGTTAAACGCGAGAATTGTCGGATATAAAAGTAGACCTTTTTGGGCACCTTGCTATTGATATTTTGGACAAAACGTGATACTATAAGGTCCTAAAAGAATCGTTTATTGGGTAATGGTCAACAAAGCCTACATTATTGACCACTGTCCGGCTATAAGGGAGATTGCCGGTTTGAGCGCCGAAAGGACGGGCTGGCGGATCGGAAGCAAGGGGTGAGCATGGATGCGAACATCGTTCTACGACTTTTGCGTAAAGCAGGGCCATAGGGCTCTGCTGGCGCAGTGGGACGAGGTTCGCAACGCGCCGCTTACGACTGGAAACGTTTCCTTCGGAAGTCATCAAAAGGTATGGTGGCAGTGCTCCAAGGGTCACAGTTGGCAGGCCAAGGTATACTCCCGCTCGGAGGGCAGCGGCTGCCCGTACTGCACCGGACGCAAGGAAACGCCTGAGAACTCGCTGGCGATACAGGTTCCTGCCCTTGAGGCTGAGTGGGATGCGGAGAAAAACCCTCCGCTGAAGTTCGCCGACCTGACCATCGGCAGCCACAAAAAGGTCTGGTGGCGGTGCCCTGCGGGACATTCCTACGATTCGGTCGTCAAGAGCCGTGTGCTGGGCACCGGCTGTTCCGTCTGCGCGGGGCGTGTTGTTCTGCCGGACGAAAACTCCCTCGCGGCAAGGTATCCCGCACTTGTTGCCGAATGGGATACCGAGAAGAACGCTCCTCTATTGCCGACGCTGGTCGCCCCGGGAACGGTGAGAAAGGCCTGGTGGCGCTGTCCCAAGGGGCACAGCTACCGTGCCGCCATCTCATCCCGCGCGGGTGGTGGAACAGGCTGCCCATTCTGCGCAGGGCAAAAGGTCATACAGGGCGAAAATGACTTCGCTTCGCAATACCCGCAGCTTGCCGCCCAATGGGACCGACAGAAAAACGGCGCTCTGATACCGGAGGCAGTGACTTCCGGCTCCAACCGCCGCGTGTGGTGGCGCTGCGAAAAGGGACATTCCTATCCGGCTGTTATAGCTCACCGCGTGCGGAGTGGAAGCGATTGTCCGTATTGCTCCAACCACAAGATTCTGCCCGGCTTCAACGACCTCGCGACGATAGATCCGGTCGTTGCCTCGCAATGGCACCCGACGCGCAACGGCAGCCTTACACCGCAGCAGGTGACGCCCGGCAGCCGCCGCAAGGTCTGGTGGCTCTGCGATAAGGGTCATGCGTGGCGTTCGGTCATCAGCAGCCGCACGGGAAAGAAATGGTGCGGCTGTCCGATCTGCGCGGGCAGACCATTGAGCCAATGCACAGCGATTCTAAGTGAATCTCCGGCAGAGCCGGTGAAATAAGTGCCCACCTGCAGGGAGCTGCAGAATATATAAATCTCTCATAGGAGGATCAAAATGAAACGCAAAGCATTATCTCTCATTCTTGCGTTTGCCATGGCAGTCAGTCTGTTCACGGTAGGCGCAAGCGCGGCGGAGCCTACCTACGGCGACACCGCGGGCCACTGGGCCGAGGCCTCCATCGAACGCTGGAGCGGCTACGGCATTATCCAGGGCAGCAACGGCAAGTTTGACCCGGACGGCGATGCAACGCGCGAGCAGGTCGCAAAGATCCTGTATGAGTACGCAGCGTTCAAGGGCTGTGACATGAATGTGTATGGTGATCTGTCGGCCTTTGCAGACATGGGCAAGGTTTCCAATTTCGCGAAGGAGCCCATGACGTGGGCGGTCGCCGAGGGCCTGATCTCCGGTGTCGCAGTCGGTCGCGAGGCGCTGCTCGATCCGCAGGGCGCGGCGACGCGCGAGCAGTTTGCGATGATGATGGCGAAGTACATGATGCAGGTGCTCCCGCTGACGCCGGACGAGCCGGATGCACCGGATGTACCGGATGTACCGAGTGCACCGAGCGCTCCGGTCGAGCCCAGCGCCTCACCCGAGGAGCCCAGCGCTTCGCCCGAGGAACCCAGCGCTTCCCCTGCGCCCAGCGCGCAGCCGGCTGAAACGGTGAAGCCAGAAACGGTGCAAACGCCCGCAGAAGGCGAAACGCCGTAATCACGGCGCGGGCGCACAACCTCCAAAGCCCCAAAACGGGACATCCCGGAGCGGCAATGCCGCTCCGGGATTTTTGGTTGGCGCACACACATTTTTTCGCGAAAATTCCGTAAAAAGTGCGGAAATTCCTGTCATATACTTGACAAACCCCGCTGCCGCGTGCTACACCTATTTTATCGTAAAGGGAATGCAATCTATACGGAAAGGCAAAAGCAATGACATTGGATAAACTGAAAATCGGTTCTTCAGGCGTCATCACGGCGGTCGGTGGGGACGGCCCGCTGCGCTGCCGCCTGCTGGACATGGGGCTCACGCCCCGCACACGCGTCACGCTGCAAAAGGTGGCGCCGATGGGCGACCCGATCGAGATCCGCGTGCGCGGGTACGAGCTGACGCTGCGCATCGAAGAGGCGGAGAAGATCGAGGTCGAGGGGGTGTCGGCATGATCTTTGCACTTGTCGGCAACCAGAACTGCGGCAAGACGACGCTGTTCAACGCCCTCACGGGCTCGAACCAGCACGTGGGCAATTTCCCGGGCGTGACCGTCGACCAGAAAATGGGCGAGATGCGCGATGAGAAGGGCTGCTCCGTCGTCGACCTGCCGGGCATTTACTCGCTGCGTCCGTACACGCAGGAGGAGATCGTCTCGCGCGATTTCATCATCAATGAAAAGCCGGACGGCATCATCAACATCGTGGACGCCACGAACATCGAGCGCAACCTGTACCTGACGCTGCAGCTGCTCGAGCTGCGCGTGCCGATGGTGCTGGCGCTGAACATGATGGACGAGGTGCACGCCAACGGCGGCGCGATCGACGTGCAGAAGATGAGCGATGCGCTGGGCATCCCCGTCGTGCCGATCTCGGCGGCGAAGGGGGAGGGCGTGTCCGAGCTTGTGGATCAGGCGCTGAGCGTCGCGCGCAGCCGCACGCTGCCGAAGGTGACGGATTTCTGCTCGGACGATTCCGCCGTGCACCGCTGCATCCATGCGGTCGTGCACATCATCGCCGACCATGCCGACCGCATCGGCGTGCCGGCGCGCTTTTGCGCGGCCAAGCTCATTGAGGGCGGCGATGATCTGGCGCAGGTGCTCGATCTCGACGAGAACGAGCGCGAGCTGCTCGAGCACTGCATCGTGCAGATGGAAAACGAGACCGGGCTCGACCGCAACGCGGCGCTGGCCGATATGCGCTATACGTTCATCGAGGCCGTTGTGGCCGCTTCCGTGGTCAAGTGCCATGAGAGCAAGGAGCACGCGCGCTCGATGAAGATCGACCGCATCCTCACGGGCAAATATACCGCCATGCCGACGTTTCTGCTCGTCATGCTGCTCACGTTTTATCTCACCTTCAACGTCGTCGGCAAGTGGCTGTCCGACCTGCTGCAGCTCGGCATCGACGCGCTGACTGGCGTCGTGGACGCGGCGCTCACGACCTACGGCATCAACCCCGTCGTGCACAGCCTCATTATTGACGGCGTGTTTGCCGGCGTCGGCAGCGTGCTCGTGTTCCTGCCGATCATCGTGACGCTGTTTTTCTTCCTGTCCATTCTGGAGGACACCGGCTACATGGCGCGCGTGGCCTTCGTCATGGACAAGCCCCTGCGCAAGATCGGCCTGTCCGGGCGCAGCATCGTGCCGATGCTCATCGGCTTCGGCTGCTCGGTGCCGGCCATCATGGCCACGCGTACCGTCTCGTCCGACCGCGACCGGAAAATGACCATCCTGCTCACGCCGTACATGAGCTGCTCGGCGAAGATCTCGATCTATGCGTTTTTCACCGCGGCGTTTTTCCCGCGCTACCGTGCGCTCGTCATGCTGGGGTTGTATGCGCTCGGCGTGCTCATCGGCATCGTCGCGGCGCTCATCATGAACAAGACGGTCTTTCGCGGCAAGCCCGTGCCGTTTGTCATGGAGCTGCCGAACTACCGCATGCCCGGACTCAAGAGCGTGGCGCTGCTGCTCTGGGAGAAGGCAAAGGATTTCCTCCAGCGCGCGTTCACGGTCATCTTCCTCGCAACGATCATCATCTGGTTCTTGCAGAGCTTTGACACGCGCCTGAACGTCGTGGCCGACAGCGCCGCGAGCCTGCTCGCGCTCATCGGCCGCTGGATCGCGCCAATCTTCCGGCCGCTCGGCTTCGGTGACTGGCGCTGCGCCACGGCGCTCATCTCCGGCTTCATCGCCAAGGAGTCCGTTGTGAGCACACTGCAGGTGCTGCTCGGCAGCGCGGCGATCTCGTCGCTGCTGAGTGCGCGCGCGGCGGTGAGCTTCCTCGTGTTCACGCTGCTGTATACGCCGTGCGTGGCCGCGATCGCCACCATCCGCCGCGAGTTGGATTCCCGGCTCAAGACGGTCGGCGTCGTCCTTTTGCAGTGCACGGTCGCGTGGATCGTGGCGTGCGCGGCGTATGCGATCGCGGGGATGCTGTGATGCGGGCGCTGGACTATATTCTGCTGGCAATCGTTGCGGTGTGCGCCGTGATCGCGTGGCGCGTCTGGCGGCGCACAATGAAAAAGGGCGGCTGCTGCGGCGGAAACTGCACCGGCAACTGCGCGCAGTGCGGCAGAGCGTGCGCGCACAAGCCCAAAAAGTAACCGCGGCACATGAACGCAAACCTGAAGCTCCTACAGCGGGATGCTGCGGGGGTTGACGAGCCGAGCAAGGCTTCCCGGATCCGGGAAGCCTTGCTTTTTGTGTGCAGCAGGAAAATGCCCAGAAAAAGATGGTTTCTGTAGGATTTTGATGGAAATGTGCAGAAAACGGCGGCCGGAGGGCGGCCCCCGACTATTGAAATTGCGCAAAGAATGCGTTAAAATGATGCTGCATTTGTCACGCGTTTGGCAAAGACCAAAACGCATTATTTTCATTTGAAAGGGTTTCGCATTGCGCGCGCCATGCTGCGCAGCGCAGACTATCTCCTGCTCGACGAGGCGACGAGCAACCTCGACACCACGAGCACCGCGCTCGTCACCGAGGCGATGGACCGGCTCATGAAGGATCGCACGACCGTCATGATCGCGCACAGCTATGAGGCGGCCAGGCGCGCCGACTACGTCATCGTCATGTGCGACGGCACGGTCGAAGCCGTCAGCACGCCGGATGAGCTGCGCGCGAGCAATGCATACTATCAAATGTTCAGCAAATCACTTTGATGTCAGCGAGGGAACCATGATCAGAGAAAATGTGAAGCTTACCGACGCTCAGCCCGGCGATATCTGCTGCGGCTTCGAGCTGGAAAAGAAGCAGTACGTCGCCTCCAAGGCGGCAACGCTGTACACCATGCGGCACAAGAAGTGCGGAGCGGAGCTCCTGTACTTTGACCGCGACGACGAGAACAAGAACTTCTGCATCGGCTTCAAGACCCTGCCGGAGGACGACACCGGCGTGTTCCACATCCTGGAGCACAGCGTGCTCAACGGCTCGAAGCGGTTTCCCGTCAAGGAGCCGTTCGTGTCCCTGCTGCAGGGCTCGATGCAGACCTTCCTCAACGCCATGACCTACAGCGACAAGACCATCTTCCCGGTCTCCAGCCGCAGCGAGCAGGATCTGTTCAACCTCATGCGCGTGTATCTCGACGGCGTGTTCTGCCCGAACATCTACGAAAAGCCGGAGATCTTCATGCAGGAGGGCTGGCACTACGAGTTTGACGGCGAGCAGGCGCAGCCGTACTACAACGGCGTCGTCTTCAGCGAGATGAAGGGCGCCTATGCCGATGTCGAGCGCGTCATCGGCGAGGGGACGGACCGGCTGCTGTATCCCGATACCTGCTACGGGTTTTCGAGCGGCGGCAAGCCGGAGCACATCCCCGAGCTGAGCTATGCGCAGTTCATCGCCGCGCACAAGCGCTTTTACCACCCGTCGAACGCGCGCATCTTCCTCGACGGCCACATGGACGCTGAGCGCATGCTTGCCTATATCGACGCGGAGTACCTGTCGCAGTACACATACCGCGCCCCGGATTTTGACTTCACGGTGCAGCAGCCCCGCACGGGCGAGGCCACGGTGTACTATGAGGCGATGCCCGGCGAGGAGACGCTCTGCCATATGAGCCTCTCCAGACTCCTGTGCCGCTATGACGATGTGGAGACGGTCTATGCAGCCAAGATCCTCTCGGACTATCTCACCGGCTCGAATGAGGCGCCGCTCAAGCGCGCATTCCTCGAGCGCGGGCTTGCGCAGGACGTGACGCTTGAGATCTCCGACGGCATTTATCAGCCGAGCGCCGCGCTCATCGTGCGCAACACGACCAGGGACGCCTTTGACAAGGTCAAGACCCTTGCGGCGGAGGTCGCGCGCGATATGCTCGCCGCCGGGCTCGACCGCGCGGCGCTCTCGGCGTCGCTCGAGCGCTTTGCCTTCACCAACCGCGAGATCACCGAGCCCTACGGCGTGGAGCTTGCCTGCCGCGCGTTTGACAGCTGGCTCTACGGCGGTGATCCGCTGGCATATATCGACAACGCCGCCGTGTTCGACACGCTGCGCGAAAAGATCCATGCGGGCTATTTTGAGCGTCTGCTGTCCGACCTGCTCGGCTCGAGCGGCGACCTGTGCACCCTCTATGTGCTGCCGTCGCTCACGAAGGGGGAGGATGACGCCCGCCGCGAATCCGAGCGGCTCGCCGCCGCCACCGCCGCGTGGGATGCCGATCAGCGCAGCAAGGCGTATGCGGCCTTCCGGCGGATGCAGCAGTGGCAGCAGAGCGAGGACAGCACGCAGGCACTCATGAGTCTGCCGCACCTGCGCCTTGAGGATGTGCCGCAGACGGTCGCCCCTGTGCAGACGCAGCCGGGCGAGGTCAGTGGCGTCCGGACGCTGTACGTCTCGGGTGACACGAACGGCATCGTGTACCTCAACCTGTACTTTGACGTCTCCGACCTCACGGACGAGGAGCTGTGCATGCTCAACGTGCTGAGCACCTGCTTCGGTGAGCTGCGCACGGAGACCTGCCCCGCGGACGTGCTGCAAAACCGCGTCAAGGCGCTGCTGGGCTCGCTGTTTTTGCGTGTGGACTGCCTGCAGAAGCAGGGGGACACCGAGCGCGTGCACCCGTATCTGCTCGTGTCGGCAAGCATGCTCGAGGAAAACGCGGCCGAGGCGGTGCAGCTCCTGCGCGAGCTGCTCACGCAGGGGTGCTACGACGAGACGGACCGCATCGGCGAGACCATCATGCAAAATGACTATTTCATGCGCCAGTCGCTCATCTCGAACGGCCACACTTTCGCCGTCACCAAGTCGCTGTCCGCGTTTTCGGCCGGTGCTGCGCTCAAGGAGACGCTCGAGGGTGAGACCTTTGTGCGCTGGTTTGCGGCGCTGGCCGCCGGCTTTGCGCAAAACGGCGCGCAGGTGAGCGCCGCGCTTGCCGCACTCACCGAAAAGGTGTTTGTCACGAGTCGCCTCTTCGCGGGCTATTCCGGCGCGCTCGATGCCGGTGTGCTTGCACAGCTCATCGCCGCGCTGCCGCAGGGCGCGCCCGGCGAGACGGCTGCGCACAAGCGCTATGACGCGGCCGCCTGTGCGGTCGAGATCCCGGCGGATGTGGGCTTCTGCGCGTTGGGACACAACCTCTACGCCCTCGGCAGCAGCTATTCCGGCGCGTGTCCGGTGCTGTCCTCGCTCGTGAGCTATGGCTATCTGTGGAACATGGTGCGCGTGCAGGGCGGGGCTTACGGCACGGGCATGAACGTGCGCCGCAGCGGCGACATCTTCTGCTACTCCTATCGTGACCCGAACCTCGACAATACGCGCGCGGTGTTTTCCACCGTTGCCGATTTCATCGAGGATTTCGCGGCGCAGGGCATGCCGCTTGACAACATTATCATCGGCGCGGTCAACACGACCGATCCCTTGCTCGATCCCGCCGGCGTGTGCGAGAGTCAGTGCGTGCGCGCGCTCAAGGGCGTGACGCCGGAGGAGCTGGCCAAGACCCGGCATGAGCTTCTGGCGACCAAGCCCGCCGACCTTGCGGCCATGGCCGGCGTCCTGCGCAAATACGCGCGCGAGGGAAAGTTCTGCACCTTCTCCGGAACAAACGGCGGCGCGTAAGGCGCAGCAAAAAAAGAAAAACCTGCGGTTTCCTCGGAAACCGCAGGTTTTTTCTGTCTGAAACGGAGGTGCCGTTACGTTTTTGTGAGCGCATCGGTGACCGTCCGGCTGAAGGCGTCCGACTGCTTGTTCCAGTCGGCGTAGGCCGGGTCATCCTTATGGCTCGGGAGCAGACCGGTATCGGCAAGATACGCACCGAGCACGTTCGTGGCCTTCTGCGCACCGAAATAATTCAGGTGGTCACCCTTGTCGCGGGTGTCCGTGTTCCAGTCGATCGCAACCTGTTCGTGTGCGGTGTTGAGATCGAGGAAGCCGATACCCAGCGCATCGGCAAATGCCTGCGTGCTGTTGTGGCGCGCCATGTTCCAGTTGAGCGTGCTGGGCGCACTGACGAGCAGCAGCTGCGCGCCGTTTTCGTCACAGAAGGCCTTGATGCGCTCAACATAGGCGCGGTTTCGCTTCGGGATGGGAGCGTAGGCATCCGATGGCGTCATATAATTGCTGGCGTCCGCCGGAGTGGCGTTGCAGCGCAGCTGATACCCTTTTGCATTGTCGATATAGGTGTAGTTTACGTTCAGGCTCCAATCGCTGGATTTCAGCGTTTTCCACCGGTCGTGGTAGGAAAACACAGGGAAGAGGTCGCCGGCCTCCTGCAGCAGCATACTGCCGTACGAAAAATCGATGAAGATCACATCGGTCTCCAGGATCACAAGCTTGGGCGACTGCTTTTGGAAGGCTTTGTGCAAGAACGCTTCCGAATAGTACAGTGTCTGTCTGGATGTGCCGCAGCAGTAGGCCGTGTAACCGTATTGCTGCCACAGCTGCATCGGGATGAAGGCGGAATAGCTCTCGCTGTCACCGAGGATGAGCAGGTCGATCGTGTTGTCCGGTTCTCCGAGGATGCCGTTGGCCGCGGGGTCATGGATGCCGTCGCTGCGGGTGTTGTTTTTTGGTCGCACCAGCTGCGACACACCGGTCAGCAAAAGCGCCAGCACAGCGAGAAAAACGACGCATCTGAGCGTATGTTTGAGAAAACGGGACATACGTGCCTCCTAAAAATTCGCATACATGGGGTCGACGGGAATGTAGCCCTTTCCGTATGCTCCGAAAACGATGATGAACAAAATGAGCGCGTAGAAGACCGCCCAGCGTACCGCAGCAGGGCGCTGTGCCAGCAGCGCGCGCACGGACTTGCCTTTTTCGTTGATCACGCTCACGACGAACACGATCAGCAGCGTCACAGCAACGATCATGAGGTCAAACTTGTCAATACCGAGCGCCTTGAAGAGCGCATCGTCAAAGACGGGGAATGCAAATCCGGTGACCATGGTGCGGAACATCTGCATACCTGCGCGCAGGCCGTTTGCACGGAAAAACAGCTCGCCGATGATAACCAGCACCGTCGTGCGCAGCATCTGCAGCAGACGGTACGGGAAGCTCTCGGCGCGGATGTGCAGCCGTGCGTTGACGGCCCGCACCGGCGGGGCGATGATGTTGCCGCCGAGGATCAGCACGAAGTGGTACATGCCGAAAAAGAGATAGCTCCACGCGGCACCGTGCCAGAGACCGTTGCAGAACCACACGCAAAAGAGCGCGACGGCGCTCGCCAGCAGCGGACCGTAGTGGTTGCCGAGGCGTTTGCGGGCGGCGGAAGTGAGCTTTTCCAGCGGTTTGAGCGTGACGACCGGGTAGAACACATAGTCCTTGAACCAGGTGCCGAGCGTGATGTGCCAGCGCTTCCAGAATTCCGAGATCGTCTTGGAGAAAAACGGTTGTCGGAAGTTTTCCGGCATTGTGACGCCGAGGATCTGCGCCGTGCCGGTGACGGCGTCCATCGAGCCCGAAAAGTCCATGTACAGCTGCACGGTGTAGCACACGGCAGCCAGTGCGATCACGCCGCCGTCAAAGTCGGTGTAGTTATTAAAGACATTTCTCACGAGCGGGTTGAGCCGGTCGGCGATGATGACCTTTTTCATCATGCCGTAGGCAATGCGCTGCAGACCGAGCGTCAGGTTCTCATAGGTGATTGGCTTTGCGTCCCAGAGCTGCTGCGCGGTCTGATCATAGCGGCAGATCGGCCCTTCCACGATCTGCGGGAAGAAGCTGATGAACAGCGTCAGGCGCAGCAGATTCGTGTCCGCTTTTGTGACGCCGCGCTGCACGTCCACGATGTAGGACAGCGCCTGCAGCGTGAAAAAGGAGATACCGATCGGCATCACATACTTCGGGATCGCCAGCTGCACGGGAATGTGCAGGTGCGCCAGGAGCGTGTTGACATTCGTCGCGGCAAAGCCGGAATATTTGAGTGCGAACAGGACGCCGATGTGCAAAATGACGGCCAGCAAAAGGATCCAGTGCTGCACGGCCTGCTGCCGTTTGCGCACGGTCTTGCGCTCGGCTTTTTCCGTCTGCGCGAGCAGAAGTTTCGTCTCTGACTGTATTTTGTCCAGCCACAGTCCGAAGTAGTGCATCGAAAGCGCCGTCAGAAGCAGGTATACGAGCAGCTTGCCGCTGATCAGCCAGAAAAAAGCGCAGTCGGCGGCGAGCAGGAAGTATTTTTTCCCGCGCCGCGGCATGAGACTGTACACCACGAGACAAAACGGCAGGAACACGACGAGAAATGCCGTCGAGAAGAAGGAGGTCAGGGCGCTCCCTTTTCCCGCGAGGAACAACGAAGAAAGCTCCATATCAGCAGCCCTCCTGCGCGTATTTACACACCGCGGCAGCTTGTGTCACAAGCGCACGGGCGCAGAAAAGAGCGCCTGCAGATCCTGCGACGCCGCTTTCCGGATGGCGTCCGGGGCACTGCGGTCCGGCCGGGAGAAAGGCTCCCTCCGGCAGAGCCGCCGCGCTGCATGTATGCTGTTCGGTCATTGATGGTTCCGTGCTTGCCATTTGCTCTGTTCTCCTGATGGTATTTTTCGTTCTGCGGCCAATATTATAGCAAGAAAAGCATACGGCGACATCTTAATTAGTCTTAATTCTTGGGGCGTTCGCGCTGCCGCATAGGGCCGGATATTGCACTGTGTTTGTATGTCCTGCGCGAAAAATGCACCGGCGTGCAGAAAAACAGCGCATTCGGCGCACTGTGCGAAGCATCCGGCGCTTTTCGCATTTGCGGCGCAAATATTTCCGGCCGAAGATATTTTGCGCGTTGCGCAGGAATGAATTTCATGGAAAAAGGACCTGCTGAAAAGCAAGTCCTTTTCTTGGTGGAGATGGAGGGAGTTGAACCCTCGTCCGAAAGCGCTTTGACAGGAACTTCTCCGGGCGCAGCGGGTTTTTGCGGGACGCTGTGCGTCCCCTTTCCCTTCAGGACAGGCAAACCGGCAAGCCTGTCA
>ERZ834433.2285-NODE-2285-length-12340-cov-2.979731_pt1 | contig 12340 bp, 9 predicted proteins | sample MGYA00519948_ERZ834433 | MGnify/ENA primary metagenome ERZ834433 (study PRJEB31850, sample SAMEA3708752) | human gut metagenome | biome: human gut; feature: human-associated habitat; material: faeces | place: China | collected 2014 ...
TTATCGCAGAGCCAAATCTGATATTTGGCTCGCGATTCCTTTGGCATTAAAATGCCTGCGGAATGGAGATTAGTGAGATTATGACAAAAAGAACGAAAAGCATTTTAGAGCGGTTAGATGAGCGGTATACGACAGAATTCCGGTGTAGTTTAAATTACACGACACCGTGGGAGCTGCTTGCGGCAACGATGCTGTCGGCGCAGTGTACCGACGAGCGGGTCAATATCGTGACAAAGGATTTATTCGTAAAGTACCCGGACGTATCGGCAGTTGCACATGCAGATGTAAAGGAAATGGAGCAGGATATCCGCTCGATTGGATTTTACCACAGTAAGGCAAAGAACCTGATTGAAACGGCAAGAAGAATTTGTGTGGATTTTGGCGGAGAAGTGCCGTCTTCATTAGAGGAGCTTACAAGTCTTCCGGGGGTCGGCAGAAAGACGGCGAATGTCATCCGCGGCAATATTTTTCATGAACCGAGTATCGTAGTGGATACCCATGTCAAGCGTATTTCCCAAAGACTGGGTTTTACAAAGGAAACTGAACCGGAAAAGATTGAATATGATTTAATGAAGGTCTTGCCGAAAGACCACTGGATTGTATACAATATACAAATTATTACATTCGGACGGGAAATCTGTACAGCGCGTGCGCCAAAGTGCAGTGAGTGTTTTTTACAGGATATCTGTAAATCAAAGGATAAGAGATAGAAAGTAAACGGGAAACGAGGATTGGTTATGATAAGGGACTATGTGGCACTGGATTTGGAAACTTCGGGGCTGAATCCGTCAGAAAATCAGATTATTGAAATCGGCATGGCAAAGGTCTGTGACGGCGAGATTACAGAAACCTACAGCCGTCTGTTAAATCCGAAGGAGAAGCTGTCGCAGCGGATTGTGGAACTGACCGGAATTACCGATGAAATGGTTGCAGGGCAGCCGCATGTTTCGGAAGTAATTGATGAAATTGTAAGTTTTATCGGGGATATGCCGCTTCTGGGACATAATATTATATTTGACTATTCATTTTTGAAAAAAGCGTGTGTGAATTATGGGATTCCTTTTGAAAAGAACGGAATTGATACCTTAAAGCTTGCAAGAAGACTGCTTCCTGAGGTGGAACATAAAAATCTGGATGTGCTTTGCGCATATTTTCAGATTAATCCGGGTAATTCGCACCGCGCCTTAGACGATGCGGTCAGCGCCCATCAGCTTTATTATAAGCTGTATGCGGTAAAGCCGGAGGATGAAGGGTTTAGAGAAACCCTGCCGCTTAATTACACGGTCAAGAAAGATACACCGGTTACGGCGGCGCAGAAACGATATCTGGCAGCACTGGTTTCCTATCACGGACTGACACTGGAGCAGGACATTGACAGCCTGACAAAGAGCAAGGCGTCTAAAATCATTGATGGCATTATTTCGGAACATGGGAAACTGCCGTATAAAAAATAAAAAGTCTGTTTAATCGTAAGCGCAGTAAAAAGTTAGGCAGGTGAAGCCTCTCCGCGCTGGATGGCTTTTAAACGGGCAATAATCGGGTCTTTGGAAAGTGAGGAAAGCTGCTCTGCCTGTGCGATTAAAAAGTCGATTTTTTCAGGCTTTCCATATTCCATGTAATATCCGGCAAGCAGGGTATAGTTTTTACCGATGTCGGTATGGGTTGCGATGCCGAATTCCAAAAATGCGGCAGCCTCTTTTTTCAACCCCTGTTCTGTCAGTAGTTCAGCAATTCTTGCAAGGGAGCGGCTCAGTGTGACATAGTTGTTGTCATAATCGGTCAGCTCGGTTAAGTTGCCGACACCGTATTCCAATTTTAAATCGGTGTTGGTAAAACCTGACAGATTTAAAATCTTTTTTTCTTTTAAAGCTTCAATTGTATGCCACTCCTTTAAGATACGTTCATCCTGCGTATCCGGACAGGTCAGTGTATCCGGAATCCGGATGTAATCCAGTCCGGAAATATCTTTTTTCCGCACAGAATTGGCTTCCGCCTCCCGTTTCCAGAAGGTTTCATTGTTAATTTTCTCTTTTTTTGAATTTTTTTTCATATTATGTTGAAGCAGAAATAATATTAGTATAAAATAAGGCAGTATCAGTTTCATAATTTATCCTTTACATTGGGATAATCACAGAAATGAGGTAAAAATGATTAATTTTAACAATAAAAAAAACAAGCAAATTTTTTCTGCAATTATCATTATTATTTTAGTATTGGCAATGGTTGTGCCGATGGTGGCATCTGCCCTGCTTTACTAATCATAACCTAAATAAGGCAAAGTGGCAAGTTTTACTTAAAGACCTGTTGGAATGGAGAGTATATGAATCCGGGAAAAGTATCAAATTCGATATTGAAGCGTTCTGTTTTAAAGCAGATAAAAAAAAGAGAAGAATATGCGGCGAAACCGGCGATTGGTGTAGACTGTGCATATATCAGCCTGCAAAAGAAAGACAAGCCTGTGGTGGTGAGTGCGGCAGCAGCTGCAACGGGGGACATTGCAGCGAAAAATCCGGTACAGCGAGCCGCCAATAATATTTATGCAGGCGGCGGAATTCCCGTGGCGGCGGAGTGTACGGTGCTTTTACCGCTGTCTGCAGAGGAGGCGAAGCTGCGGGAAATCATGGAAACGCTCCAAAAGCAGTGCGAACCGCTGGGTATCCAGATTTCCGGCGGACATACGCAGGGCAGTGCAGCGGTTTTAGAACCGGTTGTAACGGTGACGGTAATCGGGCTGTGTGACGGGGAAAATTTTTCGGCGAAAAATATTCATCCGGGACAGGACGTGATTCTGACAAAGTGGATTGGTATCAGCGGCATCCGGCAGATTATTGCAAAGAACCGCCCGGAAATTTTACGGTTTTACAGAGAAGACGTGATTGAAAAGGCACAGGGAAATGCACAGGATATGTCCGTTGGGGAAGAAGCGCTACTTGCTGCACAGGCAGGCGTGACCGGTATGCACGATGTTTCTGAGGGCGGCATTTTTGCAGCACTGTGGGATATGGCAGAAGCCGGAAAAGTCGGACTGGATATTGATTTTAAAAAGATTCCGGTCAGACAGGAGATTATTGAAATTTGTGAAATTTTTGACGTAAATCCATATGAATTGGAATCTTGTGGTGCTTTGTTAATGACAGCGGATAACGGACATGATATAATAAAAATATTGTATGATGCAGGAATTAAGGCATCTGTCATTGGAAGGACAACGGCAGACCACAATAAAATTCTGCGCAATGACGATGAGGTACGGTATTTGGACACACCGAACCGGGACGAGGTATATCGTTTTATATAAGTCTTGGATTACAGCGAAAGGCGGATGAATGTATGAGAGAAAAGATATTAAATATGCTGGAAAAAAACAGCAGAATCGATTTAAAAGACATGGCGGTTATGCTTGGCATGACAGAGGTGGAAGTCGCCAATGAAATCGCGGATATGGAAAAAGAGCATGTCATCTGCGGTTATAATACCCTGATTAACTGGGACAAGACAAGTGAAGAAAAAGTAACAGCCCTGATTGAAGTGAAAGTCACACCGCAGCGCGGATTGGGATTTGACAGCATTGCAGAGCGCATTTATAAATATGATGAGATTACATCGGTTTATTTAATGTCCGGTGGATTTGACTTTACGGTCATTATTGAAGGCAAGACGATGAAATCAGTGGCACAGTTTGTAGCCAATAAGCTTTCACCGCTGGATTCGGTACTCAGCACATCCACACATTTTGTACTGAAAAAATATAAGGATTACGGCAGGGTATTGGATGCAGAAGAAAAAGATGAAAGGATGCTGGTGACACCATGAGAAATCCATTGTCAAAGAAAATAATCGGTATTGAACCGTCAGGAATCCGTAAATTTTTTGATATTGTCAGTGAAATGCCGGATGCGATTTCTTTAGGTGTCGGAGAACCGGATTTTGATACACCGTGGAATGTCCGCGAAGAAGGCATTTATACGCTGGAAAAGGGAAGAACATTTTATACATCCAATGCAGGTTTAAAAGAACTGCGTGAAGAAATCAGCCGGTATGTAAACCGCAAATATGATCTGCACTATGACCCGGTGCATGAAATTTTTGTCACGGTCGGCGGCAGTGAAGCGATTGATGTGGCATTGCGCTGTATGACAGATCCGGGGGATGAGGTGCTGATTCCCCAGCCGAGTTACGTATCGTATCTGCCGTGTGCAGTCATGGCGGATGCCGTGCCGGTGCCGATTGAACTAAAGGCGGAAAATGATTTTAAGCTGACAAAAGAACAGCTTTTAAACAGCATTACGGATAAGACCAAGATACTGGTACTGCCATATCCGAATAATCCGACCGGTGCAATTATGACGAAGGAAGAACTGGAAGAGCTTATTCCGGTGATTATTGAAAAGGATTTATATGTGATTTCCGATGAAATTTATGCGGAACTGACATATGGAGGAAAGCGCCACTGTTCGATTGGTTCACTGCCGGGCATGAAGGAGCGGACCATTGTGATTAACGGCTTTTCAAAGGCATTTGCAATGACCGGCTGGCGCTTAGGCTATGCCTGCGGACCGGCACCGGTTATTGAGCAGATGGTAAAACTCCACCAGTTTGCGATTATGTGTGCGCCGACGAACAGTCAGTTTGCGGCAGTGGAAGCACTGAAAAATTGTGACATGGAAGTTGAAATGATGGTAGAGGCATATGATCAGAGAAGACGTTTCCTGCTCAATGCTTTTAAAGAGATGGGACTGGAATGTTTTGAGCCGTATGGCGCATTTTATGTATTTCCGTCAATTAAGAAATTTGGAATGACATCAGAGGAATTTGCAACAAGGTTACTGAGTGAACAGAAGCTGGCAGTAGTACCGGGAACAGCTTTCGGAGCATCAGGTGAAGGCTTTGTGCGCATTTCTTATGCGTACTCCATCGAAAATTTAAAGGTGGGATTAGAAAGAATACAGAAGTTTATAGAGTCCTTGGGAGGAAATGATGGCAGAATTTAGCGTAGAATATATCAATCCTTTTTTAATGGCGGCAACCAGCGTGATTAAAGACATTTGCCAGGTTGATATGAAAATTGGCAGACCATATGTAAAGACAACGGAGTTTGCAAGTGATTCCGTGATTATTATGATTGGTGTGACAGGAGAAGTGCGCGGACAGGTTTTAATGTCATTTCCGGAAGCGCATGCGCTCCATGTAGCCTCCAAGATGATGATGGGGATGCCGGTTACGGCACTCGACGATATGTCTGCCAGTGCGATTAATGAGCTGGGCAATATGATGATGGGAAATGCGGCAACGATTCTTTCGACAAAAGGCATTGCCATGGATATCACACCGCCGACTTTATGCCGCGGAAATGTTTATTTAAAGCAGTCTTACAGTCAGAATATCTGTGTTCCGCTGACAAGTGATGAGATTCATATGGAACTGGATATTGCAATTAATGTGAATTAATTATAATACACGGCGGAGGCATTGACGGATAGGACGGTGCAGTTGTGTAACTGGTTGATTGCAGGATCAGAAAGGGGAAAAGATGTTAAATATTGTATTACATGAACCGGAGATGCCGGCGAATACCGGAAATATCGGAAGAACGTGTGTGGCGGCGGGCGCAAGACTGCATTTGATTGAACCGCTCGGCTTTAAGTTAAATGAAAAGATGTTAAAGCGTGCCGGACTGGATTACTGGGACAAGCTGGACGTAACCGTGTACGATGACTATGCGGATTTTCAGAAAAAAAATCCGGGTGCAAAGATATATATGGCAACGACTAAGGCACAAAAGACTTACTGTGATGTGTCTTATGAGGATGACTGTTATATTATGTTTGGCAAGGAAAGTGCCGGAATTCCGGAAGAAATTCTGGTCGATAATGAGGAAACATGTATCCGTATCCCGATGATTGGCGATATCCGTTCCCTGAATCTGTCCAATTCCGTTGCAATTGTACTGTATGAGGCTTTGCGCCAGCACAATTTTGAAACAATGAATCTGGAAGGACATCTGCACAGATTGCACTGGAAAAGTGAATGAATATAAGAATGGCATAAAGCAGAAGCGATGTATGACAATACACAGAGATACCGGGAAAATCCGGTATTTCTGTGTTTTTTTTTTGCACAATCACAGATTGATGATAAAAATTCCCAATAATTCTAATAGGCAATTTGCACAATAAAACATTGCAATTCATATTTAAACTGTGGAAAAAGCTAAAACTGGTACTAAGGAACTATGTTGCATTCTGTAAAAAATGATAAGATTGTTGGTATAAGTGTCATAAAAATGTAAAAAATGCATAAAAAAGAAGCGGGAGGAAAAAAACAAAGATATTTGCAGATTTTGCAGAAAAAAATACGAAGGAAAGTCATGATGCATTACTGCGGGGTTTCAGGTCAGGGGTTTGGACAGGAATCAGATGAATCATGACAAGTTGGAGGGTTTATGAAGGTGTGTATGAAAAAGCAAACACAGAAGCGGTGGGCGTGGCTTTTGGCGCTTGTAATGTGCCTGAGCGTGATTATGCCGACATCATTAATGTCTGCAAAGGCAGACGGAGGTTCAACGGTAGTAAAGCATGAACACAATTTTACAACACAGGGTGCTGCAAGTGATGACTTTTTTACGATTGCCGGAAGTGCAGGCTCGAAAAAAGGAACAGCAACTTATGACGGAGTTACATATACAACCACATTAAAGATGGAATCAAGTACCAGTATTAAATTTACAGCGCCGGAAGCAGGTAAGCTGACACTGGTATTTGGTACAGAAGTTGATTCTGCAGCCGGTAAAAATGTCAAGATTAACGGAACAAAGACAAAAATCGGTGATGATGGCGTATTGACAGTGGATATCAGCGCAGGCGATTACACCATTACAAAGGCCGATAAGATAAATTTATTCTACATCGTCTACAGCTATACAAAGCAGGGTTCTACAGAAGGAACCACAAAGCCGACAGAAGAAACAACAAAGGCAACAGAAGCAGAAACCAAGACTACGGAAGCACAAACAAAGGCAACAGAGGCTACAACCAAAGAAACAGAAGCAGCCACAAAGCCAAGTGAAACGAAGCCAAGTGAAACAAAACCGAGTGAAACAAAGCCGGACACAGGTGATACAACAGTAGAACAGGTTTCACTGATTCAGAGTACAGGCTGGCTTGAATCAGCATACGTAGAATGGAATGAAGCAAAAAATGCCGCTTCTTATAACGTATACGTAAAGAAAGCAGATGCAGCAGATACAAGCTATGAAAAGCTTGACAACGAGCTGGTTAGAAAATATAAGACATCAGACGGAAGTTCTGTATATTACAGAGCAGATGCGTTAGGACTTGCAGCTGGTGATTATGTATTAAAGGTTGTTCCTGTAGCAGCAGGAGCAGAAGCGGCAGACAGTGCAGCCGTAACGGAAGCACTCAGTGTCAAGGCACATGACAGAACAGGCTTTGCATGGACCAATGGCGAAGCAAACGGCGCTTACCGTGATAACGGTACATTAAAGGGCAATGCCGTGGTTCTTTATCTGACAGAAGAAACCAAAAATACTGTTACCATGGACGTTGTTAAAAATGCCAAGGGTGCAACAGAAACAGCAACCGGTATTCAGGCTATTTTAAATCTGTATAAAAAGGGATACGATAACAGACCGTTAGATATCCGTCTGATTGGACAGGTAACAGATTTTGCAGTGATGGAAGGCGGAGATATGGTTGTCAGCGGAAGCAGTTCATCAAAGCGCCTTTCATGTGGTATCACAATCGAAGGTGTCGGTGATGATGCAACTGTTTACGGCTGGGGTATCCGTATTAAAAATGCTTCTAATGTAGAAGTAAGAAACTTAGGTATTATGCTGGTAGACAGCAGTGAAGGCGATAACATCGGACTTCAGCAGGATAATGACCATATCTGGGTACATAACTGTGACTTCTTCTACGGCGAAGCAGGCGGAGATTCAGACCAGGCAAAGGGTGATGGCGCATTAGACTGCAAGAAATCTACATTTATTACATTTTCTTATAATCATTTCTTTGATAACGGAAAATGTAACCTGTTAGGATTAAGCGAAGGAACAACTGAAGATTTATATATTACATACCATCACAACTGGTATGACCATTCAGATTCAAGACATCCAAGAATCCGATTCTATTCCGCTCATGTATACAACAATTACTATGACGGAAACGCAAAATACGGTATCGGTTCAACAAATGGTTCTTCTGTATTTTCAGAAGGAAACTATTTCAGAAATTGTAAATATCCGATGCTGACTTCTATGCAGGGTTCAGATGTCATTGCAGACTGGACAACCTTAAAGAGAGATGAAGCCAACATGGCAACATTTTCAAAGGAAGCAGGCGGAACAATTAAAGCGTATAACAACTATATCGAAGGCGGAAACGGTTTTGTATCTTATCAGGAAAACAATACCGAATTTGACGGATATGTTGTAGAATCTGCTGATGAAAAGGTTCCTGCAACAGTCAAGAGTTATAAGGGCGGCAACACCTACAACAACTTTGATACCAGCAAGGGAATGTACAGCTACACAGCAGATTCACCGCAGCAGGCAAAGGAAAATGTTGAAAAGTATGCCGGCAGAGTAGAAAACGGTGATTTTAAGTGGACATTTACAGCAGAAGATGATGCTTCTTACGCACTAAATCAGGCATTAAAGTCTGCATTAAGAGCATATAAGACTTGTTTAGTATCTGTTGCACCAAACAATACGGTTTCCCAGAATCCGTATATCGGAACCGGTGCAGAAGAACCGACAACAAGCCACAACACATTAAATAAAGAAGATTTAACACAGCCTTCTACAAAGGAAGACGAAAGCACAAAAGCAACAGAAAGTACGAAAGCCACCGAAAGCACAAAGGCTACGGAAAGCACAAAAGCTACAGAAAGCACAAAGGCTACGGAAAGCACAAAGGCTACGGAGAGTACGAAAGCCACAGAGGCAACAAAAGCCACTGAGAGCACAACCGGTAGTACAACGCCGGGGGGAACAACAGGCGATACATCTTCTTATGATAAGACAAGCACTGCATTTTCAGGTGCATACACATCATTAAGCGGTGTAACGGATTCACAGTATTTAAAGAAGCTGTATGCGGCACCGGACGGAAGTGCATCTGCAGACGGTACAAAGGATTCACCGCTTGATTTAGAATCAGCAATTGCAAAGGCTGAAAGTGGAACAGCAGTTATTTTATTAGAAGGTACTTATGCATTTGATCATCAGGTTACGATTCCGGTATCCAACAGTGGTACGGCAGACTGCTATAAGGTATTAAAGGCAGCAGATGGTGCAAAAGTTACATTTGATTTTTCATCACAGTCCTATGACATTAAGGATACATCTGTGAATGCAAGAGGACTTCAGATTGAAGGCAACTACTGGTATGTATATGGTATTACTGTATACGGTGCAGCAGACAACGGTATTTTTGTTGCAGGAAGCCACAATGTTATTGAACGTTGTATTTTACAGGCAAACAGAGATACAGGTCTTCAGATCAGCAGACGTTCTTCTTCTGTAACCAATAAGGAAGACTGGCCGTCATGCAATTACATTATCAACTGTACATCATTTGATAACTGCGACCCGGCAACCGGTGAAAATGCAGATGGTTTTGCGGCAAAACTGACATGCGGCGAAGGTAATGTATTTGACGGCTGTATTTCATACTGCAACTGCGATGACGGCTGGGATTTATATGCAAAACCGGCAACCGGTTCAATCGGTGTTGTAACAATCAGAAACTGTATTGCATTTAATAACGGTACATTGACAAACGGTAATTCAGAAGCCAACGGCGATATGAACGGATTTAAGTTAGGCGGAAGCAACGGTAAAGTGCCGACACCGCATTTTGTGTTTAACTGTCTTGCATTTAACAATGGAAAAGACGGATTTACAGATAACGGCAACGGCGGCGCATTAACATTAATGAACTGTACTTCTTACAACAATGCAAAGACGAACTTTAACTTCTACCGTACAACGGCAGGCGGAACATTCTTTAACTTACTGTCCGCAGGCGGTAACAGTACAGATAAGTTTATCGGAAAAATCAGCAACAGTATTTCATTCAACAGTAAGAAATACTATCAGGTTCCGTTCTCTATTACAGGAACAGCCGTAACAAGCGGACAGAAGCTGGGTACGGTTGTATCAGACCCATATACATCAGGTGCATTTACATCTACAACCGCACCGGATGTTACGGTAGATATTGATACAATTTTAAGAAATGCAGACGGTTCACTGACAACAAACGGTTATCTGATGTCAACAGGTGATTATCAGTCAATGGGTGCAAAGTTTGGCGTAGAAAATCAGGTACTGGAAGTAAAGGCAGGCATTAAGAGCGAGCCGGAAACAAAACCGGAAGAACCGACAACAGCAGAAGACAAGACGGAGGCTGCAACCGAAGCCACGAAGGCAGAAGACAAGACCGAGGCCGCAACCGAAGCCACGAAGGCAGAGGACAAGACCGAGGCCGCAACCGAAGCCACAAAGGCAGAAGACAAGACCGAGGCCGCAACCGAAGCCACGAAGGCAGAAGACAAAACAGAAGCCACAAAGAGCGGCAAGTCCAGTCTTTCAGAAAAGAATGACGTCAAAGGTGCAGAAATGTCTGTCAGCTTAAAGGCAGAGGACAATGTATTTGATGAAGATGACGTTATGCAGTTTACAGAATTAACAGAAGGTAGTGCATTTGATGCGGCTGTAAAAGCACTTTCTGATTATAAAGAAAAAATGGTAGTCGTAGACATCTCTATTTTAAGAGGTGCGGAATTTGTTCATCAGTTCCCTGGCGGCGTTGAAGTAACATTAGACATTCCGGCAGGCTATGAGGAAGCCAATACAAAGGTATTCCGTATGGAAGCAGACGGAACGGCAACAGATATGCAGGCAGCCTGCAAGGACGGCAAAGCAGTCTTTGTAACCAACCATTTCAGTACCTATGTTATTGCAGAACAGGCAAAGACGGCAGAGGAAGCATCGAAGGTTGTAAATGAAAATGTTTCAACCGCACAGACCGAAGCTGCTAAAGCAGAAAATGCAAAGACCGAAACCGTAAAAACAGGAGATACCGCCAATGCAGGATTATATGTAATGCTGATGGCAGTCATGTTTATCGGTGCAGGCGTTCTGGTCATCGGAAAACGTAAAGATTTATTCACAAAATAAGCTAGAAGAAAAAGCTGTCGCAATTTTTATGCGGCAGCTTTTTAGCTATGCCATAATAAAATTGTATTTATTTTAGAACATGACTTAATGCAAAATTATGATATAATAAAAATATCATATGCATATGTTATACATTTTTTAATTTGAGGAGGACAAATGAAACAAATGAAACAAATGAAACAAATGAAACAAATGAAACAGTATATAATAGGTATGCTATTTGTTCTGTTTTTGTGTCCAGTGAGTGTTTATGCAAATGACAGTGAGGGGGTTATTTCTAGTACAAGTGAGACGCAAAGCTCAGCTATTGTCAATACGGAAAACGTTCTAAATGAAATTCCAGAAGATGTAATCCCAATTAAATTTAAAACTAGAGAACAAGCGGATCAATTCTTTTCATTAATGGATAAAGAATTTGAGAGAGGTAAAACTTTTGATTATGACAAGTATAGTTATCTATTGAATGAACAAGAAAATTATTTTGACTTATCTAATGTAGAAATTACAGAAGAAATGTTTATTGAAACATTATCCCAAACTGAATTAGTCAGTAATAATACTAGAGAGAGTATGACTTTAGGTGATGATAATTTGATAAGCTTGTATTCGTTTTCAGATTATCCAGATCAGCAGACTGAAAGTTGTTTGTTTAATCATACGGGACCATATGTTGCTGATAAGTTCAATGTTGATGTGAGTGCAACAATCCGATATATGTCAAAGAAGTTTGTGTCATGTGATAGTTTTAATGCCTGTTTTACAGGATTGAGTATAGGACGGAAATGGGAAACAACAGCGTATGTTGCTAATATAAGTGATAATGGATATGAAATAACAATAGATTTTACTGGAATAGTGCATCAGTATATTCTAATTGACACTGATCTTACAGAATTTAATTCATATAAAAGATCAGCTAGTGTTGAATTTAATACATATGATAGAGTTGAAGGCTGGAGAAAAATTGGTGATACAGAATATTATATAGATTCTAATGGGGATATGCTGACAGGTTGGCATACATTAGACTGGTCAGGCGGTCGAAATGAGTTTTATTTTAATTCAGAAGGAGAAATGTTAAAGGGTTGGCATACATTAGAATGGTCAGGTGGTCGGAATGAGTTTTATTTTGAT
>ERZ834433.2290-NODE-2290-length-12323-cov-4.348142_pt1 | contig 12323 bp, 11 predicted proteins | sample MGYA00519948_ERZ834433 | MGnify/ENA primary metagenome ERZ834433 (study PRJEB31850, sample SAMEA3708752) | human gut metagenome | biome: human gut; feature: human-associated habitat; material: faeces | place: China | collected 2014 ...
GTACATCGGTGTAGCGCTGGGGCGCCTTGGTGGTAAAGTAGTAGTAGGGGCCGCTGTTGCGGGCAAAAAAGTCCGCAAGGCCGTCGTAGTAGGTAATGTCCAGATAGTGCCAGTAGTCCAGCCCGGCGTGTTTGAGCTTTTTGTCATCAATGGCAAAGCCCATGGGGCCTACCAGATGCAGACGGCAGGCCGTGCAGGCACAGGTGCGCGCCACGTTGCCGGTGTTCTGGGGGATGCGGGGCTCTACCAGCACGATATTCAAAGTCGGCTTGTCCATCATAAAATGCCCTCCGGTTCCTCCCGCAGGGGGCACAGGCGGGGCAGCAGCGGCTCAAACCACACGCCGAAGCGGGTGTCCTGCGTGTAGGGCGTGCCCTGAATGGCCAGCGAAACAAACTCCGCAGCGTTATCGGCGGCGGCGCTCAGGGCGTTGCCCTGCAGCAGCGAGCCGATGAGCACGGCACCATACAGATCCCCCGTGCCGGGGAAGCTGCGGCTGATATGCAGCTTTTTGATGACGAAGCGGTCTGCGCCGGTACCGGCACAGCCGATGTACTTGCCCAGCGGCAATCCGGTGACCACCGCGTTGGAGGCCAGCGGCTGCAAAGCATCTGCCAGCGCCTGCGCGGCGGTATCGTCCAGCTCATCGGTGACCGGCTGCTGCTGCAAAAGCAGCTGCGCCTCGGTGTAGTTGGGCAAAATCAGATCTGCCGCGCGGCACAGGCTGCGGATGCGCTCGACCAGTGCCGGGGTAACGGTGGAATAGGCCTTGCCGTTATCGCCCATTACGGGGTCCACCACTTTGTAGGCGGCAGGCCACAGGGCAAAGGCTTTTTCAGCCAGCGCTACCTGTGCCTCGCCGCCCAGATAGCCGGTATAGATACAATCAAATTGCAGTCCAAGGGTCTGGTAGTGCTCCAGTGCGGCCATGCCGTAGGCACTGCCGTCCATCCGGGCGGGGGTGCCAAGGCCGCCGGTGTGGGTGGAGAGCACCACCGTGGGCAGCGCCACCGGCTGGAAGCCCATGACTGACAGCACAGGCAGGATCACCGCAAGGCTGCACCGGCCCACGCCGGACAGATCGTGGATGCAAAGGATCTTTTTGGGTTCAACGGGTTTTTGCAAATAGGAAAACCTCCTTGCTGAAAAGCCGCGCGCAGCGGCTTACAAAAAGCATCATAGAACAGTATACCACAAATTGCTGCATAAAAAAAGCGTATACCAGATTCTTTTGCGGAAATAATAGCACTGCAAGCCCTGTCATGACAGGCTGAAAGGAGAAATTCAGGATGAAACAGCGAGAAAATTCCGCCGCAGGCATGGTGGTGGGCATGGCCACCGGTGCAGTCCTTGGGGCTGCCGGTGCCATGATGGCTACCCAGAGCAAGCGCCAGATGCGCCGCAATGTGCGCAAGGTGATGAAGGGCGCGGAAAATGCGGTGATGCAGCTGGATAAAATGGCCGCCGACTTTGTGGAAAAGCACATCGACTGCTGAACAGCAAAAGCGCCGTCCCGGGTGGAACGGCGCTTTTGTTATCGTGCGGTTTATTTTGCCCAGATGCACATCCGGGCGGTGGTGTTGATCTCGCCCAGCAGGCTCAGATCCATCTGGATGTTGCAGGTCACGGTCAGCGCCTTATTCACATCGCTGCCGGTCAGCACCGAGGCAGGCAGGTTTTTGATGGTCAGGATGCCGTTGCCCTTTTCGATCTCGCCGGTCAGGGTGCCGGTGTAGGTCACATCGCCGATGGTCAGGCCGGTCAGACAGCCGGTCACATTGAGCTTGGTCACCTGCTTGACGGGCAGCATCAGGGTGTAGGTGCCGTTGGACTGGCGGGCAAGGGTAGCCTCGCGGTCAGAATCAATGCCGGAGTTGGCCATGGATTCCTTGTCGGAGTTTTCCTTCCAGAATTTGACCCCAACGGGGGTATTCGCGGCGGCAGAAGCGCCCAGTGTGAGCATACAGAACATCAGCAGCGTCAGCAGGGCAGCGCCGGTACGTTTTAAGGCAGTAGTCATGGTTTTATCCTTTCTGCCGCAGCTACGGCATGGTGAAACAGAGTATATAATGCTCCATAAGGTGCTAATTTGTCAATGCTAACATAGCATGACCGGACAGCCTTGTCAATGTGCCTTGGCAGTCTTTCACAAAAATGTTTCGAATCCATCACAGAATGTAGAAGATGCGATAAAAAAGGACGCTGCGGCATTGCAGCGTCCTTTTGGGTAGTTACGTTATAGCGGCTCAGACCTCAAAGTTGGGATCGTCTTTCAGCATGTGGATATTGGACATAAAGGCGCTCTGCTCGGGGTCGGTGAACTCGGCATCCTTCACATACTTGTTCAGCACAGCTGCGGTGCGCACGGGGTCGGCAATGGTACCGGCACCGCCGATGCAACCGCCGGGGCAGCCCATGCCCTCCAGCAGGTAGCCGTTGTACTTACCGGCCTTGGCCAGCATCAGCAGCTTCTTGCAGTCGGCCAGACCCTGTGCGGAGGCAATCTTCACCTCCATGTCGGGACGCCATTCCTTGATCTTGTCAGCAACAGCCTTGGCAACACCGCCGGACTGTGCAAAGCCGCGGCCGGCAGCGGAAGCGTAGCACAGATCCATCTCGGCGGGATCCACTTCCAGATTGTCCAGATCCAGATCCTTTGCCTCAATGATACCGGCCAGCTCCTCAAAGGTCAGCACGAAGTCCACATCGGAGCGGACGGTGCGGCGGGAGGCCTCCAGCTTCTTGGCGGCGCAGGGTCCGATGAAGCACATACGGGCATCGGGGTCGGCCTGCTTCATCATGCGGGCGGTGAACACCATGGGGGTCATGGTCATGGAGATGTTCTTGGCCAGAGCGGGGAAGGCGGTCTTTGCCATCATGCTCCATGCCGGGCAGCAGGAGGTAGCCATAAAGTCCAGCTTCTCGGGCACTTCCTCAAGGAAGTCGTGTGCCTCGTCCACGGTGCACAGGTCGGCACCGATGGCAACCTCCACCACGTCGCAGAAGCCGATGGCCTTCAGGGCGGACTTCAGCTTGCCGGTGGAAGCCAGAGAGGGGAACTGGTTGATGAAGGCGGGAGCGACCAGCGCATAGATGCGGTCGCCGCGGTTGAAGCCCTGAATGAGCTGATAGATCTGACCCTTGTCGGCAATGGCACCGAAGGGGCAGTTTACCAGACACTGACCGCAGGACACGCACTTGCTGTAGTCGATCTCGGCGCGGCCCAGCTCATCGGAGTGGATGGCACCCATGCCGCAGGCCGCGGCGCAGGGGCGCTCGGTCTTGACGATAGCGCTGTAAGGGCAGCTGTTGACGCAGCGGCCGCACTTGACGCAGAGGCTCTGGTCAATGTGGCTCTTGCCGTTGCGGAAGCTGATGGCGTGCTTCGGGCAGACCTCCTGGCAGGGGTGCGCCAGGCAGCCCTGGCACATGGCCGTGACCTTGATGACCTTCTCCGGGCAGGCGTTGCAGGCAAACTTGATGACATTGATCAGCGGCGGCTCGTAGTACTTGTCCGCAATAACGCTGTGCTCCAGCCCCTCGCTGGCGGGCACGCTCTCATCCAGCGGACGCAGGGACATGCCCATGGCCAGACGGACGCGCTCGGAGATGATGGCTCTCTCCAAGAAGATGCTGCTGCGCAGAGATTTCTCCTCACCGGGAATGATCTTGAAGGGCAGCTCACGCATCAGCTTTTCGTAGTCGGAAAGCTCGTTGACCTCATAGGCCATGCGGGCAACCTCAGTGAACACCTTGCGACGGATATCCGTTACGGGGGTGTAAATGCCTCTCATTGTAATTGCTCCTTTGTTTTGCTCTGTTTGCTCCAAAAGTGACGTGTCAGCGGGTACACCCGCTCCTGTTAAAATTTTACCAAAAATCCATACTTTTTGCAAGAGGGCAGGCAACAAAAAACAGGAAAATCTCTGTAAAATCCAGAGATTTCCCTGCAGAATGGATGCAATATCTCTTGCGGCGCGGCGGCATCTCCGGCTTGCAGGGACGGATGCCTGCATCCGCCCGCGGGTCGATGCAAGCATTGCCCCTTACATCGAGCATGAATAACGGCGTTGCAACAATCAATATAAATCAAACGATCTCCGCCCTGCACCGTTTCCCGTCCCAGGCACCCAGCGTGACCTCCACAATGTCACCGGTCTTGTGCCCGGGTGCGCTGACCAGCACAGGCAGGTACTGCTTCGTGTAGCCGGTGAACAGTGTGGCGGACAGCGGCGTTTCCAGCAGCACGCTGGCTTTGCAGCCCTGCATAGAGGCTGCTTCGGCAGCACGTACCTCCTCCACAGCGGCGGTCATGCGGCGGCTGCGGGCCTCCTTCTCGTGCTCGGGCAGCTGGTCGGCAAAGTCGTAGGCTGCCGTGCCTTCGCGGCGGGAGTAGGGGAACACATGCACCTTCAAAAACCTCATTCCCGTCACAAAGGCCATGCTGGCTTCAAAGTCATCCTCCGTCTCGCCGGGGAAGCCTACGATGACATCGGTGGTAAAGCTGACGTTGTCCGCACCGAATGCCGCGCGCAGCTTGGCTGCAATATCGGCGTACTGGGCCGTCGTGTAGGGGCGGCGCATGGCGCGCAGCGTCTTGTCACAGCCGCTCTGCAGGCTTAAATGGAACTGCGGGCAGAGCTTCTTTACGGCGGCCATGCGGCGGATGTCGTCATCGTGCAGCATGTCGGGGTCAAGGCTGCCCAGCCGGATGCGCTCAATGCCGGGCACCTCGGCGGCTTTTTCGATCAGTTCCACCAAGCTCGTACCGCTGTCGGTGCCGTAGCTCGGCAGGCTGATGGCCGTCAGCACGACCTCCTTATACCCGGCGTCGGCCAGGCGGCGCAGCTCCTCCAGCACGCTCGCCTCATCGCGGCTGCGCACCGGACCGCGGGCGCGCGGAATAACGCAGTAGGCGCAGCGGCGATTGCAGCCGTCCTCGACCTTGACAAAGGCGCGGGTGTGCTCGGCAAACTTATCCATGGGCAGCTCTTCAAAGCGCTCGCCCTTCTCGTGGGGACGGATGTCGATGACGCGCTCCTCCTCACCGTTCAGCACCTTCTGCACGTCGGTCAAAATCGCGTGACGGTTGCCAGAGCCGGTCACAACGTCCGCCTCGGCGATCTCGGCGGCCTCGTCCGGGAAGGCCTGCGGGTAGCACCCTGTCAGCACGGTCACCGCGCCGGGATTCTCGCGCTTGGCACGGCGCAGCCATTTGCGGCTCTTCTGGTCGCCGAAGTTCGTTACGGTGCAGCTGTTGACGATGTAGACATCCGCACCTTCTTCATTGGAGACAACGGTGTAGCCGTTTTCCTCAAACAGCTGGGCCAGCGCGCCCGTTTCATTCTGGTTTACCTTGCAGCCCAAGGTGTAAAAAGTTACCCGCATGGTGTACGATTCCTTTGCTTTTATAAATAGTAGACATACATGATTTATTATAATAGAATCCGGCCAAAAGCGCAATACTAATTCCGCACAGAGCAGCATATCGTAGTACCAAAGCAATTTCCGCCGGAGGTGTGCTGCCATGAAAAAACGTGCCGTGACCCTGCTGCTCTGCCTGGTGCTGGTAGTGCTTTCGCTGCTGCGCGGGTTTGCCGCGTCCGCTGCGGGCATCATCCCGGCGACCAAAGCCGACTTTGACGTGCCCTGCGCGGCAGCCATCCTGATTGACGAGGACTCCGGCACGGTGCTCTATGAGAAAAACGCCGATGCCCGGCGCCCGATTGCCTCCATCACCAAGGTCATGACACTGCTGCTGGCGTTTGAGGCCCTCGAGGCGGGCAAGATACACCTTGACGATTTTGTCCCCGTCAGTGAGCACGCCTACCACATGGGCGGCAGTCAGATCTGGCTCGAGCCCGGCGAGCAGATGACGCTGGACGACATGCTCAAGGCCATCTGCATTTCCAGCGCCAACGACGCCGCGGTGGCCGTGGCTGAGTATGTCGGCGGCAGCGAAACCGCTTTTGCGGAGATGATGAACGTCCGCGCGTATGAGCTCGGCATGACGAATACCCACTTTGTCAACGCCTGCGGGCTGGACGAGGCAGGGCACCTTTCCACCGCGCGGGATGTCGCCCTGATGAGCCGCGAAATGCTTCTGCACCACACCGAGGTGCGGGACTACTGCTCGATCTGGATGGATACACTGCGCGGCGGCGCGACCCAGCTCGTCAACACCAACAAGCTGCTCAAAAGCTACCGCGGCATCACGGGGCTGAAAACCGGCACCACCGGCCAGGCGGGCGTCTGTATCTCCGCCAGCGCCGAGCGCGACGGCCTGCGGCTGATCGCTGTCGTGCTGGGGTCTGCGTCGGGCAAGGAACGCTTCCAGGCAGCCAGTACGCTGCTGGATTACGGCTTTGCCCACTATGAGAGCGCAGCCGCCGCGCTGCCCGGCGACGCGCCGCAGACGCTGCCCGTGGAGCACGGCACGGCAGCGACAGTCCCGCTGAACTACGAAAGCCCCGGACACTGCCTGATGCCCAAGGGCGAGGGCGGCACCCTGGAAGCCGTCGTCGAGCTGCCCGCGTCGCTGCCTGCGCCCGTCGCGGCGGGGGAACAGGTGGGCCGCATTAAGATACTGCATCAGGGCACGGAAATGTGCAGTTATCCCATCACAGCAGCACAGAACGTTGATGCGTTAAGTTTCCGCTATTGCCTCCGCCTTCTTGCCCAAAGCCTGCTTCTCCGGAATTGAATTTGTGCAAATTTCATGAAAAAGCCGAAAAAAGACCCCTACTTTTGCTTGACAATACCGACGTAAAACGGTATCATGGGGATATAAAATCATAAAGGAGGAGCTAAAGATGGCTGTTTCTTTTAACGGCAAGCATCTTGCAAAATTCATCCGTCCTGAAGAATATGAGGCAATCTATCCGCAGGTCGAGTTGGCCCACAATCAGCTGGAATCCAAAACGGGTGCCGGCAATGATTTTCTGGGCTGGCTGGACCTGCCTGTTACTTATGACAAGGAAGAGTTTGCCCGCATCAAGGAGGCTGCGCAGAAGATCCGCTCGGATTCCGATGTGCTGCTCGTCGCCGGTATCGGCGGTTCTTATCTGGGCGCACGTGCTGTGGTCGAGGCCGTCAAGGGCCTGTACCACAATGAGGTTGACGACGGCCTGAAGATTTATTTCTGCGGCAACACCATCAGCCCCACGGCCCTGAACGACATCATCAAGCTGACGAAGGGCAAGCGCTTCTCGATCAACGTCATCTCCAAGTCCGGCACCACCACCGAGACCGCGCTCGCGTTCCGCGTGCTGCGCAAGCTGCTGGAGGATTCTGTCGGCGCCGAGGAGGCCAACAAGCGCATCTACGCCACGACGGACCGCGCCAAAGGCACGCTGAAGCAGCTGGCAACCGAGCAGGGCTGGCCGACCTTCGTCGTTCCCGACGACGTCGGCGGACGCTACTCCGTCCTGACTGCTGTCGGCCTGCTGCCCATTGCCTGCGCCGGTATCGACATCGACGAACTCATGCAGGGCGCTGTCGATGGCCGCGAGAAGTTCGGCAAGCTGTCCCCGGACAACGACGCCTACCGCTACGCCATGACCCGCAACATCCTGTACCGCAAGGGCAAGAGCGTTGAGACGCTGGCCTGCTTCGAGCCTGACTTCACGATGATGAACGAGTGGTACAAGCAGCTGTTCGGCGAGAGCGAGGGCAAGGACAACAAGGGCCTGTTCCCCGCAAGCTGCATCTTCTCCACCGACCTGCACTCCATGGGTCAGTTCATTCAGGAAGGTGCCCGCATCATGTTCGAGACTATCGTGGACGTGAAGAAGCCCGCACAGGATCTGTTCATCGACCCGCTGGAGGGCAACTTTGACGGCCTGAACTTCCTTGCAAACCAGAACATGAGCGTGGTCAACCGCAAGGCCATGGAAGGCACCATTCTGGCACACACCGACGGCGGCGTGCCCGAGGTGCTAATCGAGGTGGACGACCTGTCTGCTTATAATGTGGGCTACCTGATCTACTTCTTCTGGCGTGCCTGCGCCTGCAGCGGCTATCTGCTGAGCGTGAACCCCTTCAACCAGCCCGGCGTGGAAAGCTACAAGAAGAATATGTTTGCCCTGCTGGGCAAGCCCGGCTATGAGGGCCTGACCGCAGAGCTGGAGGCAAAGCTGAAGTAAGCTGCCGAACGTTAAAAATGATCTCCCGCCGCAAGGCGTGGAAAATACAGGAGGACTGAACTATGATTAAACTGATTGTTGGTACCAAGGGCTCCGGCAAGACCAAGGCTATGATCGACCAGATCAACGACGCGGTCAAGACCTCCAAAGGCAATGTTGTCGTTGTGGAAAAGGGCATGAAGCTCACCTACGACATCGCTCCTGCAGCACGTCTGATCGATCTGGACGAGTACAAGATCTCCGGCGGCGAAATGCTGTACGGCTTTGTTGCCGGCCTGATGGCAAGCAACTACGATATCACCGACCTGTACATCGACGGCATCCTGAAGGTGCTGGATCACGATATCAACCGTCTGGGCGCTGTGCTGGACGAGATGGCCGCCATTGCAGGCGATTCCGTCAAGGTCACTGTTACTGTCAGTGCTGACGAGGCTGCTCTGCCCCACGACGTGAAAAAGTACCTGTAATTTTCTGAACTGAGCGCATTCCAACGGGCAGGAAACCGGAAAATCAAAATTTTTTCGGTTTTCTGCCTGTTTTGGTGTTGACAAAGGTTGGCTTTGGCGCTATACTAACAAAGCAGCCTTTTATGAGGTGTACTATGCAATTTGACCTGAGAAAGTTTATCGCAACCGGCACACAGCCTTACCATGCAGAGTTTCCCTGTGATTTGTCTGCACGGGACTTTGCCGGTGCAAGGATCGAACAGCCCGTGACGGCCAGCTTTACCGCTGAGCCGGACGGCGACGAGGTCCGGATGACACTGCGGGCAAAAGCATTGGTGCACGGAGAGTGCGCCCGCTGTCTGGACCCGGTTGAGCGGGAAGAGACAGTTGAAGCGGAGTGGACAGCAAAGGAGCGGGATCTGGATGACCCGGATTTCGAGCTTCCGCTGGACGAAAAAGGACATCTGGATGTGGATGAATGGCTTGCCCAGGAGTTTATGTTCCAGATCCCCACGGTGCTGCTTTGCAGCGCCGACTGCCCGGGGTTATGCCCCCGGTGCGGCAAGAAGAGGGCAGAATGTACCTGCCCGCCGGAGAAAGACAAAGCCGCTCCTGTTGACGCAAGGCTCGCGATCCTCAAATCACTGCTGAACTGAGAAACCCATCAAGGAGGTGCAAAAATATGGCAGTACCTAAGAGACATCTTTCCAAGGCCCGCCGCGACAAGCGTCGCAGCAATGTTTGGAAGCTGGAGGCCCCCGCACTGGTCAAGTGCAGCAACTGCGGCTCTCTGAAGCTCCCCCACCAGGCATGTGGCAACTGCGGTTACTACAAGGGCGAGGAAGTCATCAAGAAGGCCTAATTTGCGCGTAATTGGTGGCATAATGGTGTTATGTACAGAAGGGGAGGGCGCGATGCCTTCCCCTTCTTGTGCTTTAAAGGAGGTGGATGCAGATGGCGATCCGGATCGAGCAGGTGGATGCCGGCAGCGAGGCCGAGGCTCTTGGCCTTGCCCCTGGCGACGAGCTGTTGAGCGTGGACGACAACGAGCTGAACGACACGCTGGACTACGATTTTTATACCGACAGCAGCAGCTTCCACCTGAAAGCCCGGGTAGCGGACGGCATCCGGGAGTGGGAGGTGCAGCGGCCGCAGCGCGGCCCCTTTGGCTGCGGGTTCAAGACCTATCTGGGCGATGCAAAGCATTCCTGCTCCAACCACTGCATGTTCTGCTTCATCGACCAGCTGCCCCCGGGCATGCGCGAGAGCCTGTATTTCAAGGATGATGACGAGCGACTGAGCTTTTTGTTCGGTAACTACATCACCATGACCAATATGCAGGATCACGAGATCGACCGCATCATCAAGATGCACATCTCGCCCATCAACATCTCGGTGCACACCACCAACCCCCAGCTCCGTGTCCGGATGCTGGCCAACAAGCGGGGCGGCGAGGTGCTCAAGTACCTGCCCCGTCTGGTGGAGGGCGGCATCGCCGTCAACTGTCAGCTGGTGCTCTGCCGGGGCATCAATGATGGCGAAGAGCTTCGCCGCACCCTGGGCGACCTGCTGGAGCTGACCCCTATGGTGCAGAGCATTGCCGCTGTGCCCTGTGGTGTGACGGATTACCGCCAGAATCTGTTCAAGCAGACCCCCTATGATGCCGAGACCAGCGCCGCTGTCATCGACATTATGGAGGAGTTTGGCGATGAGTGCAAGCGCCGCCACGGCAAGCGCATCATCTACCCCAGCGATGAGTGGTATCTCAAGGCGGGGCGGCCCATCCCCCCGGCAGAGTTCTATGAGGACTTTGATCAGCTGGAAAACGGCGTGGGCATGATGCGCCTGTTCGAGGATGAATTCCGGGCGGAGCTGGACAGGCCCCACCGCATCTACGGCACCAAACAGATCGATGTGGTCACCGGTACCATGGCAGGCCCCCTCATCACAGAGATGATGGACGAGCTCCACCGCCAGTACCCCATGATCGATGTGAAAGTTCACGTTGTCAAGAACAATTTCTTTGGCGGCAACGTGGGCGTGGCGGGGCTTGTCACCGCCACCGATATCATTGCCCAGTGTGAGGGAAAGCTGGAAAGCGGCACCCTGGGCATCCCCGCTGTCATGCTGCGGGAAGAAAAAGATACGTTCCTCGATGATATGACCATTGCCCAGTTGAGCGAACGGCTGGGGGTCAAGGTCGAGGTGCTGCCGGTGAGCGGCGGTGATGAGGCAAAAGCCCTGCTCCGCACCGGCCTGCATATTTCGAGAAGAAGAAGAGCATAACGAAAGGAGGAACCCCCTATGAGCAAACCCATCGTAGCAGTGGTCGGCCGCCCCAACGTGGGCAAGTCCACCCTGTTCAATAAGCTCTGCGGCCAGCGTCTGGCCATCGTGGAGGATACCCCGGGCATCACCCGCGACCGTATTTTTGCAAACTGCGAGTGGAGCGGCCACGAGTTCATGCTGGTGGACACCGGCGGCATCGAGCCCAAGGCGACCGAGGGCATTCTGGCCCACATGCGTGAGCAGGCAGAGATCGCAATTGACACCGCTGACTGCATCATCATGGTGGTGGATGTCCGCGACGGCCTGACCGCCGCCGACGAGGAAGTGGCCCACATGCTGCGCCGCAGCCACAAGCCCATCATCCTGGCTGTCAACAAGTGCGATAAGACCGGCGAGGCCCCCATGGAGCTCTACGAGTTCTATAACCTGGGCTTTGACGAGGTGCTGCCCATCTCGTCCGTGCATGGTCACGGCACCGGCGACCTGCTGGACGCTGTCTGCGCCCACCTTGATTTCAGCGAGACCGTGGTGGAGGAGGACCGCATCCCCGTTGCCATCATCGGCCGCCCCAATGTGGGCAAATCCAGCCTGACCAACCGCATCCTGGGCGAGAACCGGATGATCGTTGCCAACGAGGCCGGTACCACCCGTGATGCCATTGACACCCCCGTGGACAACGCCTACGGCAAGTTCATCTTTACCGATACCGCCGGTCTGCGCAAGCGCAGCAACATTTCTGACGGCCTTGAGCGCTATATGGTCGTGCGTGCACTGGCCGCTGTGGAGCGCAGCCGCGTGGCCCTGATCCTGGTGGATGCCACCGTCGGCTTCACCGAGCAGGACAGCAAGGTGGCCGGTTATGCCCACGAGCAGGGCAAGGCCTGCATCATCGTGGTGAACAAGTGGGACCTGGTGGAAAAGGACGGCAAGACCATGGACCGTATGCGGGAGGACATCCGCCGGGACCTGAGCTATATGACCTACGCCCCCATTGTGTTCATTTCCGCCATGACCGGTCAGCGGGTCAGCCGGCTGTTTGAGCTGATCAACTATGTCCGGGAGCAGGCGTCCATGCGCATCACCACCGGAATGCTCAACTCCGTCCTGGCCGATGCCCAGACCCGGGTCCAGCCCCCCACGGACAAGGGCCGCCGCCTGAAGATCTACTATATGACCCAGGTGGGCATCCGTCCCCCCCATTTTGTGGTGTTCTGCAACGACAAGAAGCTGTTCCACTTCTCCTACCGCCGGTATCTGGAAAATCAGATCCGCAGCGTGTTCGGCCTGGAGGGCACCCCCATCATCATGACCGTGCGCCAGAAGGGCGAGGAGGATAGCTGACGTGTCTGTGGTATTTACCGTGGCCCTGACGCTGCTGGTGTCGTATCTGCTGGGCTGCTTCAATGGGTCGGTGATGACCTCTCATTTCATCATCCGGGATGAT
>ERZ834433.2293-NODE-2293-length-12306-cov-17.712350_pt1 | contig 12306 bp, 7 predicted proteins | sample MGYA00519948_ERZ834433 | MGnify/ENA primary metagenome ERZ834433 (study PRJEB31850, sample SAMEA3708752) | human gut metagenome | biome: human gut; feature: human-associated habitat; material: faeces | place: China | collected 2014 ...
TATAAGCCTTATAACATTGTTTCACCCAAACAGGATATATCTTATCTTTCAAAAGAACTTCGGTTATCTCTCCATCCTTGGAAGTGTATTGAGTAACCGCATCTACCGCCAAGTCAAGTGACATATTGCCATCCGGTTGAGTAATAGCAATCGCTTTCTCCCCTACCGTCTGGAGACCGAAAGCGGGATAGCTGTTCGCATTCAATACCAGTCCGGCATCATAGATACTTTGTATCTGCCCGGGAGCAATACTGACTCCATAATATTGCATCTTTGATGGTTCACCTGCATTTGCTGTAATCAACAATGACGTTTTGGACGTCGAAATCAAATAATCTTTAGCAAATAAAGAACTTGATAATAACAAACCAATAGCGGCTATTAAGCTCTGCTTCATATTTATAATCATAGATTTGTTTTTATTATATTGATATTAAGTATTACCTTTTCCTGACCATTAGATGTATTCAACCCAGTATAATATATACTTTTCATAAAATGCAATAATACATATCTGTCAGTGTCTGTTTCTTATTTGTAGTTTTCACTTCTATTTTATTCTTTCCAGGGGTCAATATCACATGTTTCCACTCCAAGATAGAATACCGGTCTGTTTCCACTTTACCACAACTCTTTCCGTTGACAAATAATTCTGCTTCAGGTTGATTGGAAAAGGCTATAATCGTTTGTTGTCGCTGCACACGTATTATGTTACGTTTACCTATTAAATAAATCATAGGATCCTCTTTATTCCAATTCGCTTTATAAAAATAAAAAGCATCTTTTCGCACTTTCCGATCAAATGTAACCAACCCTTTGTCATTAACTCCAGGACGATCACCCTCGGTGCGGTGCGCAGCACCAAAGTCAAACATATTCCACACAAAACTTCCCCAAACGAAAGGACGTTCGGTTATCGCTTTCCAGTTTTCTATATGATAATAAGTTTGCCAATTTTCCGGATGCCACCAACTTGTGGGATTTGTTTTCACTAGCGAATCTTGTTGATGATATATACTTGCGCCGGCACCATATTCACTAATAGCAATACGAATTTCAGGATATTCTTTATGCATCCAGTCCAGCCATTTTCCTAAATCTTGTGGGGTACCACCATACCATCCATCATAGCGGTTCCAGGCAATAAGATCGGTCACAAAGTTTATTTTTCCTGATTGGTTACTGGCAGAAGTGGTGGGGCGAGTAGTATCTTCCTGATGTGCCAGTACATTCAACTCATTAATGTACTCCACCGGATTATCTCCATATTCTGCCAACTCATTAAACAATCCCCAAACACAAATAGAAGGATGATTATAATGCTGACGAATTAATTCTTTAAGCTGTTCTTTTCCATTGGCACGGAAAGACGGTGAATCAACGAAACCCTTATCTTCATACCCGCCAGGACCGATAAAAGGGATTTCAGCCCATACCACTATACCAAGCTTATCCATGAGGTCATAAAAATAAGTAGCTTGAGGATAATGAGCCAGTCGCACGGCATTCACTCCCATTTCCAGCATCAATGCCGCATCCTCTTCGTGATGCTCGGGATGCAAAGCATTACCTATCTCGCTCCTATCTTGATGACGGCATACTCCTCGAAGTGGCAAATGTTCTCCATTCAAGAAAAAACCCTCATCCGGATCTATTCGATAAAAACGAAGTCCCAAAGGCTGTATTACCTGATCTAGTATCTCTCCGTTATGCAAAAGAGAGACTTCTACCTGATACAGAAACGGATCTTGTCGTCCATTCCATAAATGTGGATTATTCAACTCTATCCTCATTTCTTTTTGTGAAACAGAATCAGGATAAAGTGTAACCTTTTCGTTTTTTTCTTTCACTACTTTACCTGCATTCGAGAGAATAATGTTAAGTTCCAGTTCCCGTAATTTGTCACTTCCGTTAGACAAATCAATAAGAGCACGTACACAAGCATATTCATGACTTACGCTATCTTGAATCAGTCGAACGCCCGGAGAAGCATAATCCAAAGGAGAAATACAAATCTCATCGGTAACTAATAAATGCACATCCCGATAAATTCCTCCATAAAAATTGAAGTCTCCGACCAAAGGCATTATATCCAACTGTTCACCATTATTCACTCGTACTAAAATAGAATTGTCCTTTCCATACTCTACTCTATCTGTGATTTCAAACACAAAAGCTCCATATCCTCCTCTATGTTCACCAATATGTTTACGGTAAACACATTAGCTATACTATTCACTCCTTCAAAACGTAAAAAGAGACGTTTCCCTTTCCATTGTGACTGGACAAATAGCTTCTTCTCATAATTGCCAATTCCTCGCTTATAATCTATTTTACCAGATAAGGCATCCTGCGCATTCCAAGTATGAGGTAGATCCACTCGAACTTCCGTACCTTTTTGTACTTGATGAGAAAAACGGAATTTCCACTGATTATTTAGCAGGATATCCTGTCTTTCAGCAAAGACTATCGAACTATAACACAAAAAAGCAACAACAAATGCCCATAAACGATGTTTCATATTTACCAAGACTTAAATTACGGTTTCGAATAGCAATATCCATTAACAAAAACGAATGATTATCTTTAAAGAGCTACTTAAGGTAACTTTCTCAGAAATAATCATTCGTTTATTGAGACCTTACTTCTTAATTACTCTACATTTGTCACCATCTGGTTCTGTGTTATCCAATGTAAACTGATAAGGCCACTGATTGTCAGCCCCCGTATCATAGATTTCTTTGGGAGTAGCAGCCACTACCAGCCAAAGATGTTCCGTATTCTCGGGAACCTGAAGACTTGCAGATCCTATATCTTCTTTGCTTGGCTCGCCATATACACGTGAACCATCTTTCAGCACAGCCAGAAATCCATATCTCCATTGAGCATTATTCGGTTTGTGAATATTATACTCTGAACTGTTTATTATACCTCTAAAATTAACTTTTACTGTAGTTCCGGCCTCCGGTACTGTTAATTTAATACCGTTATATCCATAGTTGCTTGGGCAACGTTCGGGTGAGATCCGATAAGTCACTCCCAATTGAACAAGCTGACAAGTATGCACATTAGCTCCTCTGGCAGCATATGCCATTTCAATACGCGGCAAATCCCAGGTAATGAAACGGGATGCAGCATCATACATTTCTTCATTGAGTTGTTCTTGATTAATGTGAGTCAAACGTTTATAGGTTTTAATAAAGTTGAGTTGGCCCGATTCTGTCTTATCGTCCAAAGTAGTCTCCTGAAATATTCTGCTCATGATTTCCACTCCATGCTTATTCGCCCAATACTCAAACATATACGGGTTATTGTATGCATTGTCATTATGCCCCAATGATCGATGCGTGCCACTAATATAATTCGTAAAATGATTAAATTCCTGATCAATCCATTCCGGAGAACGTCTAAGCAATGTCCATTGCGAAGTCATTTCAAATATCGGGCCAGGGAACCAAGCATCTTTAATACCTGAATCCCACAAGGCCAAATATTGGAAACTGTGAGACACCTCATGATATACCATATTAGGATTTCCCGAATGATGTGGACGAATAGCCAACTCACCTACCGGATAATTTCCTCCTCCTGTAGCACCACCCTCACTATCATTTATCACATACACAATGAGCTTGTATTTATTCGTCACGGATTCTTCCTTATTTCCAAAGTACAAATCATATTTCATGAAGTCATATACTTCCTCCGCCATTTTCAGCAAATCATCCGGATTGAACTTCCGCTCTGCATTTTGTGGATTGGTACCAAATGATTTTTCCCAAAAGAGAGCCACATTGTCGCTTTCTTTCATGTAGTGCTTATTAAATTTGCTGTTTTCGTTTTCAAAAAGTTCAGGTCCGCTTTGTCCGATCATAGTATGTTCCGGAATAAGTAACACCTTTTCTACTTGTGTAAATACAAACCTATAAGTATCATCATTTGCGTTATTAGTTATCACGACTTCACTTTTTTTCCCAGGGTCTTTAGCTGGATTGGCAGCTACCGTAAGAGTAATCTCTCCACTACCACTTTGCTCGCCCGAGGGAGTAGCAGTCACCAAATCTCCACTTACCACTTCCACTTTCCACGTCACTTCCGGTGAAGCTGTAACCGTCAAGTGATAATCTTTACCAGTAAAAGGAGCATTTACAACAACCGGTCGGGTATAATTGCAAACCAAGCTCAAGAAGGTCACTTCAAAAGTAAGTGGCCTTTCTCTCTTTCCGCTATCGTCATCATCGTTACAAGCTGTTGCATTAACTGCTAATAACATTATAGGAAGAATCTTCCACATCCATTTTAAAATATTCATATTTGTTTCTTTTATGATTTGATCTTATAAAATTTATCACTTACCATATATCTTCAACTGTTGAAGGGCAACGCACGGGTAATCACCACTATTATTCCACTTCGTATAATCATAACCCAATATATTCTTTACACTATTGTTACTATAAGTCTTATCACGACTAGATATGAATGACAATCGTACCAAAGTCGCTCCACTCTCTTTCAAACTGTAAAGTGACAATTTGGACAAATCTTCTTCGCTGACACGACCAATCCAAGTTTTGTCTGCAAACGGCAGTTGGTTATCCTCATATTTCAATTCTCCAATCTTCTTCAAATCATCATTACTTGTTCCAGCATAAACAACAATTTCATTAGGAACAGCATTAGGCCAATTCCTCGGCAAATAGTTGAATGAGAATGCTTGGGAAAGAGGTTTATTTGAGAAATCAATATCAAGATACACGCCATATACCGGATCTATTTTAGGATCGTTTTTACCTCCGTTAGGTGACCAAATGGATTGCCAATAATTATTATATGCAAGTAGATTACCTACATTATTGCCTCCGTCAGTAGCACTTGCCTTTAGCATATTCGCTTCTAGATTTATACTTCTCAAGTCACTGATCGACTCCACTTTTGTTTCCATAATCACGTGAACATAGGTTATCTTTTCTTTGACTTCGAAAGGACTATTACCACATCCAATTGGAATAATCGGATACAAATAATCCTTATCTAAAGTCAAACCATCCCCTGACAATGTAGCAGTCACTAATTTCTCATTATCTTCCTGTGTAAATTCGGAAGATGATAAAACGCAGTTGCCTTTGGGTAATAATGTATAGGAAGTACCTTTATCCGCATTATATTTATCAACCGCAGCTTTCAAAGCAGTTTCGTTCTCTTCAAATTCCACCGTAAATTCCCACTGATTGATTACATCAAGAGAAAGATTAAAACCGTAAGATGCCTTTTTCTCTCCTTGGTCCAAAATAAGAATATGCTTGTACTCTTTCGACTCCATAGTAACAACAGGAGTTGCAATACGAGGTTTCATAAAGATTTCAGAGACAGGGAAACCATCTACATAAACACGAATACCCCAAACATATTCTTTATCCTCATCCAACTCTCCTACTTCTTTTTTAAATGTTATTTTTACATCTTTCGACAGATCCGAATCATCAAAATCAACAGAAGCAGGCATTACAATATAATCTTCAGGAATAGACATGTAGCTTGTACCATACAAAGAGTTATGTGCGTTCAGTTCCTCTTCTGTGAATGCAGAAAGAGTCACTTCACCCTCTTCTTTATTAATTGTCAATAAGGTAGTGATATCCTGATTGGCATTATAAAAATCAAATTGTTTCACGCTCCTTGAGATATTCCGATCGTATATGTTCACTACCAACCAAATCAATTCAGCCTTTCTATCATCTACAGAAACTATTATGGGCAACATATACTCTTCACTTGTACTCAAATCTCCTGTTTTCTTATTGAATTTAATATCCAATAAGGCAGATACCTCTCCATCAAAACTTATCGAATTTGGCAAAGTATAGCAATCAGTAGGGAGAAGTTTATACAGAGTGAGATTATCCTCATTATATTTATCCAGTTCTTCTTGGCCAAGTGAAGAAATTGAAACATTACCCTCTACCTTATTTATAGAAGTAGTATAAATAAGTTCTTCTTTGTTATATCTGTCCTCATTATAATGAATGTAAGCATATAATTCTTCTTTTTGCGCCATTTGATTCGGATCATACGACTGTGTAAACGCATATCTATAAATCTCGTCGTTAACACTGTTTCTAATAGTCACTGTAGCTACTCTGTTTTTTATATTAGTCGGGTTGCTCGATGCAACAATCAAAATCTCTCCGTCCCCACTTTGCTTAGTCACAGGTGTGGCTACTATCCAACTGCCACCTTCAAGCTTAGTTGTCCAAATTACATCCACAGAAGATTTTACAGTCAACTTATATGTCTGGCCCTCTATAGGTACTACAACATCGATAACATTATTACTGTTACATTCCAAATCCGTTGAAGAAAGTTCGAAGAATGACGAAGTTGTATCATCATCGTCACTACAACCTGCCATTGCTACAGATAATAGTAGCACGGGAATGATTCTCCATATATTTTTCATTAAAGCTTCCATATATTTTCGTTTTTATTCCTTCACAATTATTTACCATACAATCTAAATCCTGATATTGCGACCGAGTTTTGGTCTCCACTTATGGCTCCGGATTGTGTCAGGTTTTTAATTTGTGTACCATTAGCACTAGACAAGAAAGAGACACGAATTAAAGATATCTCTTGACGTCCTACCGAGAATTGAGGCATATCTACATTTTGTTCAGAGTCATCTGTCCAAACTCCACCTTTTTTAGGCAAATTATTTTTCGTTGCACTCAACTCACCCACTTTTCTCAAATTATCCACACTCGTTCCTACATAAAGAATAATCTGATTAGGTACAGCATTTGCATACTCTCTAGTCGAATAATCAATCTTAATTTGCTTCTCTATCATAGGAGTAACATCAGATACGTCAATATCTATATACACACCATATTTCGAATCATGCTTAGGGTCTGTATTGCTTGTCCAAATAGATTCATAATATGTTTTAATATCATTATCAAGCATATTTCTGAGTGGTTGACCAGGATGTATACTATTGGAACTCAACATATCATCAGCCAAAGAAATTAATTTCAATTCACCGGTAACCATCACATGAATGTAACAGATTGCTTCTCTTACATCAAACGGCATACCCACCACCTTTTTCGGAATAATTGGAAGCAGGTAATCATCCATCATGAGATTATTATTATTCACCTCCACAAAAGAGGAAGCAAGTGCCTCGCCTGCAGGAAAAAGTATTGTTGATTCAAACGAACGATTTTCCTTAGGTAAAAGAAGATAATCAACTCCCATCGTTTCATTATATTGCCTTACAGCTTTTTCCAACTCATCTTCGTTGTTCTCTATTCTCAATTTGAGATCCCACTCATTTTTCACGTCTAAATAGAAAGCAAGCTCAAAACTTTGTTTCTCTCTCTTACCCTCTTCCATTCTGATTACATGAACCCCCGTAGGATCCGTAATGATGCTAGGTACGATGATGTTCGGCTTGAAATAAATGATATTTTTGTTATCATTCACCGTTCCATTATCAGCTTCTAAACGAATGGGGAGCATATACTCGCCGGTCTTAGCCAGTTCACTCATATTTCCTTTGAATACCACATCTACATTTCTATATTCGACACCATCCTCAAAGGCTACTGTAGCAGGCATATCATAGTATTCCGGAGCTAAAAGTTTATAATCGCCATCTATAGTTGCATTATACTCGTCCATTTCAGCCTGAGTAAAAGGAACCAAATTGATAGTGCTGACTCCATTCAACCCATGTCCTCCTCTTCCAACAGTGATGGTCTGAACTTTGGCACTATTCACACTATAGAAGTCAAATTCATTAACCCCCTCTTTCAGATAATAGTAGACAGAGTCAAATTCCTCCGTATAGTTTTTATTACCATCTTCACAAGAGAGAGTGGTCACCACTACTCCGAGAAGAAATAAAATATATATATTTTTCATACTGTATATCTTTTTAATTAATTAATTGCCATAACCGGGAGCTTGAACCAATTGCGGATTAGAATTCACATCAACATAGTAAATTGGAAGTATATACTGTCTATTATTCCATTCATAAGGTTGATTCACCTTAATACGTTGCCTGAATTCGTCATACTCCAATCCTTTTTCTTCAGCTCTCAATCCTTCACGCTTTCCAGCAGCCAAATATTTACCTCCTTCTACCCAACGTCGTACGTCAAAGTAGCGCTGTCCTTCTGCATAGAACTCTACATAACGTTCGTTCTTAATCCATTCCATCAATGGCATATCTGTTAAATCCTCTTTAGTAATGGCCTTCAAACCGGCACGTTGGTGCACCGCATTAAGATTCTTAAGCGCTTCAGTCGCGTAAGTATCCGATTTACCATCCGAAGACAAATTGGCCTGACATTCTGCTAACATCAGATAAAGATCTGCCATACGAATCAATGGATAGGCAGGATTCGGAATTCCTCCACCACCGGATAAGTCCAGTTGCGTGTTAGGATCCAGGAACTTCTGGATAGCAAAGCCGGTCACCAAGTGATTACGGTTATACTTTGCCGGATTATATCCTTGTTTATCAGGATCTCTCGTATCTATTTGAATCGGTTGTCCATTGGCTAGACGAGAAGAATAATCGCCTTGATGGAATCCCAACCATGCATAAAATCGAGGTTCACGAGCTACACAAATATTAAAGAGTTCCGAACGGCCAGTAACACCCGCCGGGTCCAACCATTTACTTTCAGCAGGATATTCATTCTTTGATGCAGCGATTTTGGGCAAGGTCCCTTTATTGGTATAGAAATGTTCTACAGCATATAAATAAGGAGAAGTTGAGCTCCAACCTCCATATTCAGAACCATTGTTAAGTTTCATTATGTTGTTTGGTATACTTCCGAAGACAAAGTTGGTAGTTTTGTGTAACTCCCACAGAATTTCCAGATTGCCATCACTGCCTTTGGCTGTCATCATATAACGCAAAGTCAATACTTTATTCTGAAATGCCTTAACTTCAGTATCGGTCCCCTCTATATTAGGAATATAGGGCATCGGAAGTCCTTTCTGCTCCTGCAAACTTTCATCGCCAGCTCTTGTGCCAAATAAATAGTGTCCTGCATCCAAAGCTGCATTCAATGCTTCTTGAGCAGCTTCCTCTGCGCGTACCCATTTCTCACGATCGTATGTAGTACTCACCAACGCTGTACCGTATCCCGGAGTTTCCATGGCCTTTCCTAACTTTACGTTTTTCCACTCTGGGTAGGGGAACTTTCCATTCCATAAAGGAGAAGCTGCATAAAGTAATACTTTTGCTTTCAGTGCAAGAGCGATAGGGCGAGTAGCTCTACCCACTTCTGTGTTCGAACGAGTATTCCTCAACTTATCACCTGCAAGTACCTTTTCATCCAATAGCCGAACAATCCAATCCGTCACATAATCATAGTGCATACGACCCGGATATTCATTTTCACTAGCGGTCTGTGGAAGTAATCTGTCGCTGATGGGACAAGGTCCATAACAACGCAGCACCTCAAAATGGTAATAGGCCATCAGGAAATAAGCCTCTGCTTCCCACTCCTCTTTTATCAAATCACTTACCGGTGCCTTTTTCAGTTCCTGTAGGAACAGATGAATTTGCCCGATATATCTGTAATAGTTACTCCATTTACCACCATCATTATTATTACCTGTAAATAGATTATGAGCTACTTTGAGTGAATTATAACCTTGCAAACTATACTCAAGCGGAACAGCATATTCGTCTGCAGAGGCTTCTGTATTTTCAAAAGCTACAGGCGATTGTATTCCTGCATAACAAGAATGCAAGAACCCCAAAGTGCTGTTGAAATCTTGTGTTGCGTCATCCAAATCAGCTTGTTCTACCGGAACAATCTCAAGGAAATTACAGGAGGCTGTTAAGCAGCATAGCGAGATGAACAATGCCCCACTTAGTATTCTAATTGTATTTAATAGTTTCATATATGACAATTTTTAAAGGTTTAGAAATTTAATTGCAATCCTATATTGAATGTACGTTGCAACGGATATTTATACCACTCCAACTCTGGATCCCATTCTTTGAATGGACTGAAAACAGCCAGATTATCCCCGGTCACATAGATTCTACCGTATCTGCAGAAACGATATCCGATTTCCAACGTCTTGAAACGTAAAAAATTACCATTACGCATCCAGAATGTACTCGGTACAACGTTATTGTCTGAGTTTGCTTTTTGTAGTCCAAGACGCGGATATGCTGCATTAGGGTTAGGGTTAGCTTCTGTCCAATAGTCCTTCGCTACAAATTTGAAAATGTTGTAATCAGACTCTCCGAACGGATGAATACCTGTTAACATAATCTTGCGCATAGCCGAACCGTTAAAGAACACTCCAAGATCAAATTTCTTATAGTTTATATTCAAACCAAATCCGTATTGTATACGTGGATTTCCACCATATTCTGAAATCATTCCCTGATCATCTGCATTGATTACACCATCACCATTTAAATCACGGTATTTGATATCTCCCACTTGAGCGGTACTTCCTAGTTCTACCTTAGGACCGTATTTTATTTCATCTTCGGTCTGATATAATCCTTCTGCTATGTAACCCCATGTCGAGTTCAAAGGACGTCCGGTTTCTCTTTTCCATGGGTACGGTGTATAGGGTTCATCTCTATACACATATTTGTTCTCCACATACGTAAAGTTACCACGAAAGTCCATAGACAAGTCCTTGTTAATGGAATGATGATAGTTGGTACTGAACTCCCAGCCCCAGTTGTCTACCTTCCCGACATTACTCCAAGGTGTGGCACTATATCCCAATTGACTTGGCCATGTTTTTCTTTGCATCAGAATGTTCGAACGTTTTTCGTAGAAATAATCTGCCGTAATATTCCAATGACGGAAAAGTGTCATTTCTAAACCGACATCCAACTTCTTAGAACGTTCCCAGCCAGCATCCAATACATAATAGCTTGAAATTTTCGGGCCACCAAATGTAGTTTGCCAATCATAACCGGTACTATATTTGATGTTGTCTAGTTCCACTTTATCCAAATAAAGAAAATGACCAAAGTCAGTGCCTGTTTCATCACTACCTACCAATCCATAAGATGCACGCAACTTCAAATTATCGATTTTGTCACGTAAGGGTTCAAAGAAAGCTTCATTGCTCACTACCCAGCCTAAAGAAGCAGCCGGAAAAAACTCGAACCGGTCACCTTTTGCCAAACGCTCTGTGCCGTTGTAACCAAAGTTGAATTCGAGTAAATAGCGCTGACCATAATCATATGTAAAACGACCGGAAAAACCTTGGTTACGATTAGGAAGCACATCCTTCTTAAAATCACGCTGCATATACATCAACATACCGCCTACATTATGTTTGCCAAATTGACGTGTATAGTTTATCTGGAACTGCATAAAAATAGTACGATCACCAGATCTGGTTATACCGGATTCAGCAATATATTGCTTGCCTGAAGTGCCTAAACGTTCTAATTCGTATGAGACAGGATTCTTGGGGTCGTAAGAATTTTCTTTCACTCGATAATAATAAGGTTCAATCGTTCTGTTATATTCAGAACTGGACCAGTTTTTAAAGTTCACCAATGCGTTTGCACTCAAACCTTTTGTAACAAAATCCAAGTTCTGCTTAATTTTCAATGTAGTATGTAGCATATTTGAGTCCACTTGTTTAAAAGTGGTGGCCATATATGCATAAGGGTTTATTCTTGTGTAATTGGCTGTAAGAATGGAATTACCATACTTCACATGCTGATCGCCTTCCTGTGCAGGAAACACGGCCGGAAAGTTTATAGGGTTTGAAGATAACATCATTTTAAATAAATCATCGACCGAATTCTTAGGACCGCGATTATTACGAATCTGCGTATTCATGTTCAAATCGATTGTAGTTGTAGATGTCACTTTCACAGAGATATTATTTTGGAAGTTATACCCCATGTTATTGATATTATTGTTCCATGAATAATACTTGGGTGAGTCCAACAAACCAGTATCGTGGTTCACATTTAAACTCATATAATAAGTTACTTTCTGACCACCACCAGATATATTGATATTCGCACGTTGATTAGTCGCAAAATCCTTGAATATCAAATCACCCCAATTCACATCCGGATAAACATATGGATTTAACCCATAACGAGTTCCTTCAATTTGCTGTCTGCTATATCTTCCTTGCCTAATTGACTTATTACGAGTAAGTTCAGCTTCATTATACATTTCCATCCAAGTGGCTCCATCTACAAACTCTGGGTAAGCGTCTCCGCGATTCTATCTTGTCGCCCTTTTTTCATTCTTATATTTTTGCCATGTATAA
>ERZ834433.2300-NODE-2300-length-12284-cov-10.510181_pt1 | contig 12284 bp, 13 predicted proteins | sample MGYA00519948_ERZ834433 | MGnify/ENA primary metagenome ERZ834433 (study PRJEB31850, sample SAMEA3708752) | human gut metagenome | biome: human gut; feature: human-associated habitat; material: faeces | place: China | collected 2014 ...
AACATCCGGCAATGGAAATGGCTCTATCAGTGGATATATGAAAGCAAATACCGGAACTGAACGAAGTGTCATTATTACAATCATAGCAGGGAAAGAAAAAGCAGAGTTTACACTCAAACAATTAGCAGGCAATGGTTCTAATCCTGATCCAGATCCAGACCCGGAAAAGCCTTCAGGATATGCAGGGAGGATTGAAATTCCAGCTTTGCGTTCTGGAGATATGTATAAGTTCATCACACACACTACTAAAGAGAATAACAAAGAGATTATTACTTATAGCTATGAGTATGATTGTAACAAAATGCATTCTCGTTGGGTCGCATGCACTTTTAGCACCGCCACTTCTGACCAAGATGCAGGAAGAAATGAGAACTTTACAGAAGATCTTTCATGACCTCCAGCATACAGACTTGGAGAAAAAGCTTTTTCTGGTTCTAACTACAGTAGAGGACATTTAATAGCTTCCGAAGACAGACAATATTCAGTAGCAGCCAACAAAAAAACATTCTACATGTCAAATATGAGTCCACAAATTCAAGATGGATTCAACGGAGGTATTTGGCTAAATTTAGAAAGACAAGTTCAAAGTAAAGGCTATAGCATTACTAATTCAAAAGATACATTATATGTAGTAAAAGGGGGAACAATTAGGGATGACCAGATACTAAAATATATATCTGATGGCTCTCATAATATAGCCGTTCCCAAATACTATTTTATGGCACTGTTATCCCTTAAAGATGGAAAATATTCTGCCATAGGGTATTGGTTTGAGCATAAATCTTATAATAGTAAAGAACCCTTTTCTAAATATGAGGTTACTATAGACGAGTTAGAAGCTAATACGGATATTGATTTTTTCCCTAATCTTCCTTCAGACATAGAAAAAGAGGTAGAAAAGAGTAAAGACAACTGGAAATGGTAACAAGTCATACCACTACTTAAAGATATTCAACAAATATCTCACTTTGAATTTAAATGAAGAGTAAGTTTCCTTTTTAATGAAATTTACTCTTCATTTTTTATCCATTTCACTTTATCGAGTATAGTCGATAAAAACACCTCTATTTCATCGATTATATTCGACAAAATAGTAAATTACTAGAACTAGGACTAATGAAAAACGATCAATTGCTCCCCTTTCTTAAATATAAAAGAACAGCAACAAAACGAGATTACAAGCAATTACCACACCGAATCCTCCCAAAATCCAAGGACGAAGTTTACTCCCCTTCCCTGCAAAGAATAGAGCATAGAACATGTTTACCATTATATTGCTAATAATAGCCTGCATACTACAAGCAGTAATTATCAGTGCAGCCACACTGCCTGTATTTTGCAACAAGTTTAATATGAAAGGAGTGATATCACTAAAACCGGATACAAAAGAAAGGAGATTTAATCCGCCTGTGCCCGCATACACTAACGTATAGTGAGTTAAGAAAGTGAATATCACAAAGAGTACGGCAAAAATCAAAGCAACTTTAAATTCCAACGGGTTGCTACTATCATCTTCTTCTGTTTCAGCAGGCTGGTCTTCCGGTCGTTTTTGTCGGGAATGGATAAACCAGGCAACAATAGCCGCCACCACCGCCATAGTCAACAGATACGGATAAATAGACAGGAAGATTTCTCTACTGAAAATAAGTATCAGTATCATAAATCGTAGAAACATCATGCTGACAGCCAACAGCATGGCAGCAACATAATCAGTCGCTTCCTGTTCAGAGGCTTTCCGGCTTTTACGGGCAAGTACCGAGATCGTAGCCGTACTGCTGTATAATCCACCAATAATACCAGAAACTAACGTTCCGGATTCATGGAATACATATCTCTTTAATAGGTAAGAGAGATAGGAAATGCCGGATACTACTACCGTTGCCAACCAGATAGAATAAGGAGTAAGATTAATATCCGGAATCAGATTCTTATGCGGAAGCATCGGTAATATGATACCGCTGATAGCCAAGAACTTGGCTAACGTAATCATTTCATCATTCTTCATCCGTTGCGCAAACTCCGTAAAAGTATGTTTGAGTTCAGTCAGCAGGAGCACAGTCACAACTACCATGACATAAAACCAGGAAGGTTGGGTAGCTACGATAGGAGCCATACAATAAGTAATCAGGGCAATAATGATGGTAGTTACACCAAAAACATGAAATTGTGATTGCTTTACATAATAGTTTAATCCCAACAGCAATCCCAATACCGCTCCACCTCCCATAAACAGACGCATATCCGTAGGGTCTAAGATATAAAGCAAGTAACCCAGTATACCAATAAAGGTAAAGGTGCGGTCGGTTCCGAAAAGAGTAGTTTCCCCCTCACGCTTCAGACTGATTCGACGTTGCGAAAGTCCGATTAATAAAGAAAACAAGGTTACTAAAACAAAAGTAACCAATTCACGCGGCACATAACTGTACAACTGTTCCATATCCATATACTGCTCTCTTTTTTATATAAGAACAAATATACGGTTTATTTGTTAACGCTCACCACGTTTTATACGGTTTTTTCATTAGCTGTGAGTTATAGTAGCGTATGTCGCCCGTTACCTCCTCACCGATAAAGTCGGGCTTTACAAAAGCCTCATCTTCCGATTCCAGCTCTACTTCTGCCACAATAAGTCCTTCATTCTCACCATAAAACTCGTCGACTTCAAATACATGTTTGCCACTACGTACCAAATAACGGGTCTTGTCAATAATCCCCGGTTCGCAAAGCCTCATCAATTCTTCTGCTTCTGATAAGGCCAGCTCCTTTTCCCATTCATAACGACTAGTACCGGAAGCATTAGAAGCTCCCTTTATTGTCAGATAACCTTTATCATCCCGAATACGAACCCGGACAGTACGCCCGCGAGCACTACTGATATACCCCTGCACAATGTGACTTTGCGCAAAAGCCGAAGACTTGAATTCACCGATAACTAAAAATTTACGTTCTATTTCCTGTGCCATGGCACAAAGATAAATTAAAAATTGAAAATTGAGAATTAAAAAATGATAGTTTGACATCTCACATCATGTATCAGAAAACTACAATTCTTAATTCTCAATTTTCAAGTCTCAATTTATTTCAGAATCTCGTCATAAACTCAATCACGATTTTGTCCCGTTCCGATTCTTTTGGAACGCCGGAGTTCTTATAGAAATATTTCTCGAAGTTCAATCGGAGGTCGGCAATGAAAGCTTTGGAAAGACTTAGCGTGATTCCACCCGTCACACGATGTCGGGCATAATCATTTATAATCAGAGCTTTTGTCGTTTCATCCATCTTGCCATCACTATGATCGGTCATCATATCATAGCGAGCCAGGAAAGAGATTTTATTGAACACTTTCTTTAATGGTAAATCGTAATTAATAAAACTATTCACCGCATGAACATCTTTAAATGCTTCGTGGCCGTACATTTTATATAAATATTCCGCCTCAATATGAAAACGGTCATTCTGATAATAGATACCGGCATCGTACATATTAATCCGTACATTTTCCGGTTTTATCATTTGGGTGCTAAGTGTCAGATTCCAGTTCTTATTAGGCAGTAACTGTGCTTTTATGGAGTAATTCAGCGTTTTATGCCATTCTTTCTGATTGGTCAAACCGGAGCCGTTGAATAATCCTCCTTCAAGGATAAAAGGGAAGCCACCTTTATTCGTATAGCCAGCCGTAAAACCAACGTCACGCACATTTCCTACTTGCTTGGCAATGAATGAACGGTTGGCAAAATACTGCTGATGTGGTGAGCGGTGAGCGTCTATTGTGAAAGGAACGCGCATCTGACCAATCGTAAAATTCAGGTCTTTCACCGGAAAAACACGTGCATACGCATCAAGCATCTTGATAGAGCCTTCATCGGAAAGGTCGATTTCCGCTTTATAAGCAACTATCGGATGCACATTTCCCGAAACACTGAAGCGTGCATTACGTACTTCAAAACGGCTTTCACTTGTTTCTGTCTGATATTCGTACTTTCCCCGGATTGTTCCGTGAATCTCCGGCAGATAATCCTTAAACTCCATGGTCTGTTTATCCAGCATCTTACCATCCCCTGCATCTTCTTTTGCCTGTCCAAAGGCCATTGTCGCCAGCAAAAGCATAACGACGGTTGTTCTGATTCTACTCATTTCAGTTGTCTGCTACTAAATTCACGGCAAAAGTACAACTGTGAGGATACACGGAGATGACAAATTAACTACGGGAAAATGACAGAAAAGTTACATTTATATTACAGAGAACACAAATGCATTACAAAACAAAGAGTTCGCCACAAATTACGCAGATTAACACAGATCGGATTTGATATTTATCCTATCAATAACCAAACAATCTGGGTTAACCGTATAATTTGTGGCGAACTTATCAGCCGAAAAAGGAAAATGCGATCAGCATAATCAATGCCAAAATAATTAATGAGACGAACACTATTTTGACAACCTTCTGGGCTTGTTCTTCTTCTTTCTTACTAATTGCTACTTTTTTCTTCACCTTACCCATAATAGTTAGCTTTAAAGTTCAACGCTAACAAAGTAAGTACAAATCTATTAACTTTCCAAAAATAATTCTTGCTAATTTTATTTTTTATGATTCTTGTGAAGAAAACTCCATCAAATAAGCTTTGATAAAACCATCTATTTTGCCATCCATCACGCCGTTCACATCCGAGGTTTGATAGTTGGTACGGTGGTCTTTCACACGACGGTCATCAAATACGTAGCTTCGGATTTGAGAACCCCATTCGATTTTCTTCTTACCGGCTTCCACCTTCGCCTGTTCTGCCATACGGTGCTGCAATTCCTTATCATATAAGATAGAACGTAACTGACGCATTGCATTCTCACGATTCTTCGGTTGGTCACGGGTTTCGGTATTTTCAATCAGAATTTCTTCTTCCTCACCGGTATAAGGATCTTTGTATTGATAACGCAAACGGACACCGGATTCTACCTTATTTACATTCTGTCCACCGGCACCACCGCTTCGGAATGTATCCCAAGAGATGTTGGCAGGCAAAATATTTACCTCGATACTGTCATCCACCAGCGGAGTAACGAATACAGAAGCAAAGGAAGTCATACGTTTACCTTGCGCATTGTACGGAGAAACACGAACCAGGCGGTGCACACCGTTCTCTCCCTTCAAATAACCGTATGCAAAATCACCTTCAATATTGATAGTACAGGTTTTGATTCCGGCTTCGTCACCTTCCTGAAGGTTGGCAATGGTAGCTTTATAACCATTCGTCTCGGCATAACGCAGATACATACGCATCAACATGGAAGCCCAGTCCTGACTTTCCGTACCACCGGCACCTGAATTGATTTTCAGCACACAATCCATCTGGTCGGCTTCATCACGAAGCATATTTTTGAGTTCGAGTGCCTCTACCGCCTCACTGGCTTTTGCATAAGCAGCATCTACATCTTCCTCAGTCACCAGTTCTTCTTTATAGAAATCAAATGCCAGTTCGAGTTCGTCTGCCAGCGTTTTGAGTTCGTTGTAACCCTCAATCCACTTTTGCAGGTCTTTCACCAGTTTCATTTGAGCTTCGGCTCTCTTCTGGTCATCCCAGAATCCCGGAGCTTGTGTTCTTAATTGCTCTTCTTCGACTTGAATTTTCTTCCCGTCGATGTCAAAGATACCTCCTCAGCGCATCTGTGCGCTCTTTCACGTCTTTAAGTTGTTCAATAGTAATCATCTGATTTACAATTTTATTAGTTATATTTTTTCAAATCCGGCGACAAAGATACGAAAAAGCCTGCTTACTCCTCATACATCTTTTCAATCAACTCGCTATAATTCTGCGCTACAACCGCCCGTTTCAATTTCAGCGTGTTGGTCAGTTCGCCACGTTCCATGCTGAATGGTTCGGGAAGCAGAGTGAAGCGCTTGATTTGCTCGTAATGAGCAAACTGCTGTTGCAACGTTTCTATCCGGGCACGGAAAAGACCGACAATCTTCGGATGTTGCAGCAGTTCGGCCATATCTTTATACTCAATGCCTTTCTCCTTAGCATATTCCTTCACGTATCCATACACAGGAACAATAAGGGCAGAAACAAACTTACGCTGATCGGCAATAATAGCAATCTGATCGATATAACGGTCAATCACCAGTTTTGTTTCCAACGCTTGCGGAGCGATATATTTGCCGTTCGATGTTTTGAACAGGTCTTTGATACGTTCCGTCAGGAAAAGCTGTCCATTCTTAAAGTAACCTGCATCCCCCGTGTGGAACCAGCCGTCGGGGTCAATAGCGGCAGCAGTGGCTTCCGTTTTCTTATAATATCCTTTCGTGATCGTCTTACCACGAAGCAGTATTTCATTGTCTTCGCCTATCTTCACTTCAACTCCCGGCAGTACAACACCCACCGAACCGATATCATAGCCCACTGGCAACGTACAGGATACAGTAGCCGTAGATTCCGTCAAGCCGTATCCAACCACCATATTGATGCCTACCGAATGAACAAATTCATTGATCTCATCGGGAACGGCAGCACCGGCAGTCGGGAAAAAGTTTCCATTCTCAATGCCGATCGTCTTCTTCAGTAAAGAATAGATCGTTTTTTCGTAGAACTTATATTTCAGCTGATTCATCACCGGAGGTGTTTTCCCCCGGCGCAGATAATCCAGATTATGGATTCTACCCACTTTGATAGCATCCAGCATCAACGCCTTCTTTAAACCGGTTGTCTCATTGATCTTCTCCTGTACGCCTGCATATACCTTTTCCCAGAAACGGGGAACACTGCACATCAACGTCGGCCGGATCTCCTTGATAGTCGTCTGAATATCTGCCGGACGAAGATTGATACAAATCTGCACGCCTTTATGAATACAAAGGTAACACCACGCTTTCTCGAATACGTGCGTCAGTGGCAGGAAGTTCATGGATACATCCTTATCCGACATTGTCGTCAGGCGGTCGTCATGTGTATGGAACTGTTCCAGATAGCAGGAATGATGCAGCATGACCCCTTTCGGTTCGCCCGTTGTTCCGGACGTATAAAGGATATTCGCCAAATCATCGTAAGAAGCGCGTTCCGTACGTGCTTCCACCGTATCATTATGCGGGAGTCCCTCCCCCATTGCCATAAATTCATCAAAGTAGATAGAAGATACATCCCGAGGGTCTTTCACCACCGAACGGTCAAAGATAATCAGTTGTTGCAGGGAAGAACAGAAACCGAAAATACTGAAAGCAGCATCATATTGAAACTGTTCCCCCACAAAAAGGTAACGAATCTGCGCATCATTGATGATGTATTGCGCTTGCGCAGGCGAACTGGTCGCATAAAACGGAATGGTAACAGCACGATTGGCAAATGCACCAAAGTCAACATAGAACCATTCGGGCTTATTCTGTGAAAATATACCAATATTCTCTTGTTCTTCCACTCCCAATGCCACGAAAGCATTAGCTGCTTGTCGTACAGTTCCCGAGAACTGATTCCACGAAATAGGAATCCATTGAGCTGTCTCATAGTCGCGGTATTTTAAGGCTACCTTGTCGCCATATTTTTCGGCCTGACGATGGACCAGGACAGATAAATGATGATAAGTCATACTCTTTGTATTAGTAAATATGGTACAAAGGTATTAGTTTTATCTCATTTAGACAAAATTAGTCAGAAGTTTTACAATGGGTATTGAAAATCAGTGTTTTGTTTGAGAATAGAACCAGTTTTAACCCTAAAAACTAACCATAATTATTAATCATAAAAATACACTAGTATCCCATTAAAACTAGGACGAATTAGAATTAAATAAATTTGGTCCATTTGGTCTGAACCGTTCCTTGTCATTTTGAAATTTAGTTTTATCAGTCAAAGAAATACTCAATATCTGAAACACACTACTTTTGCGTTGCAATTCAAACATTATATTATTGCTTAATTACTTTTACACAAAAAAGTCGTTTTACGCAATTTTTTCAAATAAAATCAATAAATCAGTACTTATACACTGATTATTAGCCGTTTAGTTTTAAAAAAGTATTGAAAGCTTTCTTTTTTTGAATGTTTTCTTATGAAAAGGTTGTCGATAAATTATTTAATAATTAATTTTGTTGGAGGGTTTTATATTTTACTTGTTAATCTAAATGGATACACATGATGATTATCACACGAATGGAAGATAAAGTTCTTCGTTTTAAAAAGTTTTTTGATCTGAATTTTCCCAAAGTAAAAACTTTCGCATGGCAATTATTAAAATCAGAAGAAGATGCAGAAGATATTGCTCAGGATATTTTTGTTAAGTTATGGGAGAAACCGGATTTATGGTTAGAACGTGAAAAATTGGACAGTTATTTATATACAGTTGTACGAAACCATATCTATAATTTCTTGAAACACAAGGCTGTTGAATATGACTACTTGGACGTTGCAGCAGAAAAAATGCAAATGGCGGAACGGGGATTGCCTACGCCGGATGATGAATTTTGCGCTCATGAACTTGAACTTTTTGTTCAGATGGCTCTTGAACGTATGCCGGAACAGCGCAGGCGTATTTTTTTAATGAGCAGGGAAGAGGGAATGACCTCACCGGAAATTGCAGCGAAATTGAATATTTCGGTTCGTACAGTTGAACAACATATCTATAAAGCCCTTCAAGATCTAAAAAAAATCGTTTTATTTTTATTTTTTTTCTATCTAGACTAAGTATGTATGCCCGGCAAGTTGTCTCTTATATGTAACACTTGAGTTGGTTTAGATGAAAAATAAATTAGAAAAACAGCTACGTTCTTTTATTGACTTTGATTATTCAAAGCGAACGATCGACAGGTTTCATCGTTGGATGATTAGTTCTGATTCTGCCGAAGAGAAAGAGACAGCACTTCGTAATCTATGGTTCAAGACAAAAGGAAAGGCTGAGCACGATATGGAGTATTCGTTTCGGCAGGTATTGGATAAAATCGGAATTGAATACACTCCAATGGTTACAGATGTAAATCGCTGGAATTTGTGGAAATCTGTTGCGGCAGCTGCTGTTATTGTCGTTCTATCTGTGACAGCTACTTTGTGGATAAGCTACAATCATTTTGACAGAGACAACATTGCAATGGTGGAACATTATGTGAATAATGGAACCAGAGAGACAATCAGCCTGCCGGACGGGACTACCGTACATCTGAACTCCGGTTCACACGTGTTTTATCCTGAAAATCTCGAGGGCAAAACCCGAACGATTTATTTGATAGGAGAGGCTGAGTTTAAGGTAGCAAGAAATCCGAAGAAACCTTTCATCGTGCGATCATCAAACATGGCGATAACTGCTTTGGGAACAGAGTTTAATGTGAAAGCTTATCCGGAAGAAGATGTAATAACTGCTTCTTTGATCGAAGGAAAAGTACGAGTGGATTGTAATGATACGATTAGTTATGTTTTAACTCCCGGTTATCAGGTTGTGTATAACAAATGTACGGATGACTGCCAAATGCTGACTGCAAACATGAAAGATGTGACGGCATGGATGCGGGGAGAACTTGTGTTCGATAAGGTTACTCTCACCGAAATTGTGCGGACGTTGGAACGTCATTATGGAATCACATTCCATATCTCAACAAAGAAATCCAATCAAGATCGTTATAATTTTGTTTTTAGAAAAGATGCCACTTTAGAAGAAACATTGGAAGTGATGAAGGTTGTCATTGGTCAATTCGATTATCGATTGGAAGACAGTATCTGCTATATTATCTGGTAGAGAAAAACAATAAATATTTTTTTGTTAAACTTAAAATCTAATATGCTTATGTAGAAAAATATCCGGAAGAGGCTCCACCCTCTCCGGATATGAAATAATTTTTAGCCTTAAAACAAATAAGCAACAAGTTGCTTATTTAAGAAATGAGAAAAAATACATGATTTAAAACTAAAAACGTCGTAAAGATATGAATTTATATCTGGAAAACACTGGAAAAGGTATATTAATAACTTTTCTACTATTAATCGGGTCAATGCTTTATGCCCAAAACAATAGTAAAATAACAATAAAAAAGAAGAATATCTCATTGCAAACAGCTTTAGCGGATATTAGGGAACAGACCAAGATGTCTGTATCTTACAACAGTTCCCAACTACCTAAAACAAGAATATCTTTAGATATAAACAACCAGTCTTTGGATCAGGCACTGAAAACTAATGATCCGGCGGAAAAGACCCGCTTATATAAGGCGGCGCAGGATATCATCTGGCAAGAGTCGCCGTGGATCCCGCTGGTGGTAGAAAAACTGGTGTCGGCACACAGTAAAAACCTGACCGGTTTTTGGATCATGCCAGACACCGGCTTCAGCTTTGAAGACGCGGATTTGCAATAAGCAACGCAGGGAGTGGAATGCTTAATTACGTTATCAAACGCTTGCTGGGGTTGATTCCGACGCTGTTTATCGTCTCGGTGCTGGTGTTTTTATTTGTCCATATGCTGCCCGGCGATCCGGCGCGATTGATTGCCGGGCCCGAAGCTGATGCGCAGGTTATAGAACTGGTGCGTCAGCAGCTGGGGTTGGATCAGCCGCTGTATCACCAGTTCTGGCACTATATCAGCAATGCTGTGCAGGGGGATTTTGGCCTGTCGATGGTGTCGCGTCGTCCGGTTGCCGATGAGATTGCCAGCCGCTTTATGCCAACGCTGTGGCTGACCATAACCAGTATGGTCTGGGCGGTGATATTTGGTATGGCGGCGGGAATTATCGCCGCCGTCTGGCGTAATCGTTGGCCGGATCGATTGAGTATGACCATTGCGGTGTCGGGGATCTCGTTTCCGGCATTTGCTCTGGGGATGCTTTTAATTCAGGTATTCTCCGTTGAACTGGGCTGGCTGCCTACCGTGGGAGCAGACAGTTGGCAGCACTACATTTTACCCTCCCTGACGCTCGGCGCGGCAGTGGCAGCCGTGATGGCGCGCTTTACCCGCGCGTCGTTTGTCGATGTTTTAAGCGAAGATTATATGCGTACCGCGAGGGCGAAAGGGGTGAGCGAAACCTGGGTTGTCCTCAAACACGGGCTACGTAACGCGATGATCTCGGTAGTGACCATGATGGGCTTACAGTTTGGCTTTTTGCTCGGTGGTTCCATCGTGGTGGAGAAAGTTTTCAACTGGCCCGGACTTGGACGCTTACTCGTTGACTCCGTAGAAATGCGCGATTACCCGGTGATTCAGGCGGAAATTCTGCTTTTCTCGCTGGAATTTATTCTTATCAACTTAGTGGTGGATGTGCTTTACGCCGCCATTAACCCGGCTATCAGGTACAAGTAAGGATGCGACTATTTAACTGGCGACGTCAGGCGGTGTTAAACGCCATGCCACTGGTCAAACCTGACCAGGTACGTACACCGTGGCATGAATTCTGGCGACGATTTCGCCGTCAGCATATGGCGATGACCGCCGCATTATTCGTTATTTTATTGATTGTGGTGGCCATTTTTGCACGCTGGATCGCTCCCTATGACGCCGAAAATTATTTTGATTATGACAATCTGAATAATGGACCTTCTTTGCAGCACTGGTTTGGCGTCGATTCACTGGGGCGCGACATTTTCAGCCGTGTCCTGGTTGGTGCGCAAATCACTGGCGGCGGGTGTGTTTGCCGTGTTTATCGGTGCGGCGATAGGGACGTTGCTGGGCTTGTTGGCTGGATATTATGAAGGCTGGTGGGATCGGCTGATCATGCGCATTTGCGATGTGCTGTTTGCCTTCCCGGGTATTTTACTGGCGATCGCTGTTGTTGCGGTGTTGGGAAGCGGCATTGCTAACGTGATTATCGCAGTCGCCATTTTTTCCATCCCCGCGTTTGCCCGACTGGTGCGCGGCAACACGCTGGTGTTGAAACAGCAAACCTTTATTGAGTCAGCACGCAGTATTGGTGCCAGCGATATGACCATTTTATTGCGTCATATCTTGCCTGGGACCGTCTCGTCTATCGTGGTGTTTTTCACCATGCGCATTGGCACCTCGATTATCTCTGCCGCCAGCCTGTCATTTCTCGGCCTCGGTGCGCAGCCGCCGACACCAGAGTGGGGAGCAATGCTCAATGAGGCACGAGCGGATATGGTTATCGCGCCGCATGTCGCTGTTTTTCCGGCCCTGGCTATTTTTCTGACCGTACTGGCGTTCAATTTGTTGGGCGATGGTTTACGCGATGCGCTGGATCCGAAAATTAAAGGATAGTTACGTTTGAATATTGCTTGAAAGGGTAATCACCTCACAGGAAATTATTGCCCTAAGCAAGTGTTGTAACTTTCTGCTGATTTTGTAGAATCGGGTAATTTGGTTAAAAA
>ERZ834433.2324-NODE-2324-length-12156-cov-3.682175_pt1 | contig 12156 bp, 8 predicted proteins | sample MGYA00519948_ERZ834433 | MGnify/ENA primary metagenome ERZ834433 (study PRJEB31850, sample SAMEA3708752) | human gut metagenome | biome: human gut; feature: human-associated habitat; material: faeces | place: China | collected 2014 ...
CGGGGCCTGAGCCGCAGGTCGATCAGGCACTCCACCGTCCGGATATTCCGGCGCTCCAGCGTGGTCTCCACGGCGCACCGGGTCACGTCGCCGCCGCGGAAGAGGATGACGGCACTCTCGTTCCGGCTGATGACCACCGCCGGGGCATTCCGGCTGCCCACCAGCTCCACCCGGACAACATCCCGGTTCAGGGCATTGCCGGTGAAAACGGCAAGCCCCGCCGTCAGCAGAAGGGCAGGCAGGGCCACCCGCAGGCGCACCCTGTTATGGAACGCCAGCCAGCAGAGCCCGGCCAGCAGCAGGCAGACCATGGCGGCATAGGCGGTGTCGAACCAGATCTGTGCCCCGGGCCAGCCGGACACCCAGAGCGCCCAGCGGTCCAGCACCTCTGCCAGAAATTCCGCGCAGCACGAGAACACCCGCTGGGCCGGAGCCAATGCAGGCACAAGTCCCAGCAGGGCCGCCCCCAGACCGGTGAGCAGGATGGGTTCCACCAGCCAGAGCACCGCCGCGCCGGACACCAGCGCGTACAGGCTGGTGCTCATCCCCCGCAGCACCAGCACCGGGAAGGTGGCCATGGAGGCGCAGGCCGAGATGCAGACCGTTTCCCACAGACTTCCCGCAAGCCCAAGCGTTTTCCGCTTCCAGAACCGGAGGCGGGGGCGCTTTTTCTTTGCCCGCTGTTTTTCCCAGGCTTCCTGACTGCGGCGCACCACGGCCCCACCGGCCAGGGTGCCCACCACCGCCGCAAAGGAGAGTTGAAAGCCCACGTCACAGACGGCGTAGCTGTTGCCCGCCGTCATCAGAACACCGGCCACGCCCAGCGAGGTCAGGGCATCCGGCGGACCGTAGACCCAGACCCCCAGCGCACTGAGCCAGACGGCCCCCGCCGCGCGCAGAACAGAGGGCGTAAAGCCCGTCACTCCCACCAGCAGCAATGCCAGCACCGCACTGAACAGCGCCCTGACCCGGCGGCCGGTATAGCCGCGCAGTCGCTTTTTGCGGTTGGGCAGCAGCCTGCCCAGCACATCGCCGCACAGGATCGAAACGTGCATTCCGCTGACCACCAGCACATGGGAAAGCCCCGCGCCCCGGTAGGCTGTGCGCAGCTCCTTCGAGAGATGGGTGCGGTCGCCCGTGACCATGGCGGCCAGCACGCCCGCCGGGCCGGAGGCCATCCCCTGCCGCAGGGCGGCGCTCAGCCGCTTCTGGAGCCGGGCCGTCCGGGCCCGGAAGGAGGTGCTCTGCCCCAGCAGCGCAAAGCCTTTCTCATAAGCAGCGTTCAGGGCAATGCCATCGGCCAGGGCATTCAGGCGGGCGGTGGCATCGGGCATTTCCAGCGCAAAGCGGCCCTTGACCCGGTCGCCGGGGCTGCAGGCGGGCAGGCTGGCGCACTCCACCCGGAGGGAGGCCGCCTCCCGGTCCACCGTTTCCACCCGCAGGACCGCCCGCACCCTGCCGGGGGAATAGGAAGAGGAGATACTCTCCACCTCTGCCTCCAGCAGGACACTGCGGCCATCGTAAGCGGTCTGGAGCTTTTCCCATTTTGCCTGCGTGGAGCCGGTCAGCACAAGACCCAGCACTGCCCCCAGGATCAGGCAGATGCCATAGCCCCAGGCCGGACTTTTGCGCAAACGGCCCGCCAGCGCCCACAGCAGACCGGCAATAAAAAATGCCGCAAACGGCACAAAACGTCCCGTTTGCGGCAAAAAGGCGCACACCAACTCCAGCCCCAGCGTTCCTGCGCAGAAAACACAGAGGGGGCGGCGCATCTTACTTAGTGGAGGAACAGGGGCAGCGGCTCAAGGAAGATGATATCCTTGCGCTCGGCTGCATCGCCCTCGGCCAGAACAGCGGCCTGGCCCACGATGGTGCACTGGGTCTGCTCTGCCAGTGCGTCCAGCGCCTTCAGGGAGCCGCCGGTGGAGATGACATCATCCACCACAAGCACACGCTTGCCGTTCATCTTGTCCAGCTCCTTGCGGTCGATGACCAGCTTCTGCTTGCCTGCGGTGGTGATGGACTGATCCTCCACCACGACAGGGTCGGCCATATAGAGCTTTTCGCCCTTGCGTGCGCAGATGTAGGGCTTGCCACTCTGGCGGCTCATCTCGTGTGCCAGAGGGATGCCCTTGGCCTCAGCGGTCAGCAGGATATCAAACTCGGGGCACTTTTTCAGCAGCTCGGTGGCAGCAGCCACGGTCAGCTCTGCATCGCCCAGCATGATGAAGGCCGCAATGTCCATGTGGTCGTTCACCTTGCAGATGGTCAGTTCACGGGTCAGGCCCGCAACATTCAGGGTATAGGTCTTTGCCATAACAATTCCCTTCCTTTTGTTCGATCCGTTATTTTTATGCGCGGCTCAGACAGGCAGTTTCTCGCCGCCCAGCACATGGAAATGCAGGTGCTTCACGGTCTGGCCGGCATCCTCGCCGACATTGGAGATCACGCGGTAGCCGTTGTCCAGGCCGACTTCCTTGGCCAGCTTGGCGATCACGGCAAAGATATGGCCCAGCAGGGCACCGTCCTCCTCAGTCAGGGCAGCGGCACTCTGGATGTGCTTTTTGGGCACAACAAGGAAGTGCACCTTGGCCTGCGGGTTGATATCGTAAAACGCCACGACCTGATCGTCCTCGTAGAGCTTTTTGGAGGGGATCTTGCCCTCGGCGATCATGCAAAACAGACAATCTTCCATGGGAATTGCTCCTTTCAGTTTTTTCTCGCCCTCTCAGTCGAGCTTTGCTCGACAGCTCTCCCAAAGGGAGAGCCTATGCATCTGACAGGACAACAACTGCAAACTTGCAGAACCATTGCCTAAAGCCTCTCTTGCCTCTCCCTTTGGGAGAGGTGGCAGCGCTTCTGCGCTGCCGGAGAGGGTGAGCCCGCTTCCAATCAGCCCAGCTGCTTCTCAACGATGCCCTTGACAGCGGCCAGAGCCTCGTCGATCTTGGTCTCGTCCTTCAGGCCGGCCATTGCAAAGTCGGGCTTGCCGCCGCCCTTGCCGCCTGCGATAGCGCTGATCTCCTTGACCAGCACGCCAGCCTTGAGGCCCTTTTCCTGTGCCAGCTTGTTCACGGTGACAGCCATAGTGACCTTATCCTCAGCCTTGCCCACCAGAACAGCAACCACAGGGTTGACAGCCTTGTCGCGGATGCTGTCGCACATGCCGCGCAGGGTTTCGCCGGTGGTGCCGGTGAAGTAGGCAGAAGCGATCTTCACGCCGCCGACTTCCTCGGCATTGTCGAACAGGCTGCTCACCTTGGAGGCGGCGACCTTGGCCTTGATCTCCTCCAGCTCGCGGCTCATGGCCTTGTTCTCGGCCATGACGGCCTCGGCACGGATGGGCAGAGAGGTGATGTTGTTGGCCTTCAGGGTGTTGGCCACGGTGTGCAGCATTGCCTCCTGCAGATTTGCACGGACGAGCAGGTTGCGGCCGGTGACAGCCTCGATGCGGCGGATACCGGCGGCAACAGAGGATTCGCTCACGATCTTGAAGCAGCCGATCTGGGCGGTGTTCTTGACGTGGGTGCCGCCGCAGAACTCAGTGGACCAGCCCTCGATGTCAACCACGCGGACGACCTTGCCGTACTTCTCGCCGAAGAGGGCCATTGCGCCCAGCTTCTTGGCCTCCTCGATGGGCATCTCCTTGACGGTGACGTTCATCGACTCGTAGATCTTATCGTTGACGATCTTCTGCACCCGGGCCAGCTCTTCGGGGGTGACGGCGCTGAAGTGGGTGAAGTCGAAGTGGGTGATCTCCGCATCCTGATAGGAGCCTGCCTGATGGACATGGTCGCCCAGCACCTCACGCAGGGCAGCCTGCAGCAGATGGGTCGCGGTGTGGTTGCGGCAGACGGACATCCGGTATTCCTTGTCCACCTGAGCGTTCAGGTGGTCGCCCACCTTGACAATGCCGCTCTCCAGTACGCAGGTGTGGACGTAGTAGCCCTTGGGGGTCTTTTTCACGTCCAGCACACGCAGGCTGCACTCGGGGCCGGTCAGCAGGCCGTTGTCCGCCACCTGACCGCCCATCTCAGCGTAGAACGGGGTCTTGTCCAGAACCACCAGCACACCGTCCTTTGCCTCCTCATCGGTGGCAATGGCATCGGTCAGGGTCTCCTCGTCGCTCAGGGCAACCACAACGCCGGTGTCGTTCAGGGTCTCATAGCCGGTAAAGACAGTGGGCTCAACGGTCAGGCCGCCGAACAGGTCCTCGCTCCAGCCGGAGATGTTCTTCTTCAGGCGCTCGGCACGGGCGCGCTCCTTCTGCTTCTTCATCTCAGCATGGAAGCCGTCCTCGTCGATCTCAATGCCCTGCTCGGCAGCGATCTCCTTGGTCAGGTCGAGGGGGAAGCCGAAGGTATCGTTCAGCTTGAACACGTCCAGACCCTTGAGCAGGTGCTGGTGTGCCTTTTCCAGGCCGTCGATCATGTTGTTCAGGATGTTCATACCGGCATCGATGGTGCGGGCAAAGTTTGCCTCCTCGGTGCCGATAACCTTCTTGATATAGGCATCGTGCTCACGCAGCTCGGGGTAAGCGCTCTCGCTGGACTGGATGACCGTCTCCACCAGCTCCACCAGGAAGGGGCGGGAGATGCCCAGCATCCGGCCATGGCGGGCAGCGCGGCGGAGCAGACGGCGCAGAACGTAGCCGCGGCCCTCGTTGGAGGGCAGGATGCCGTCAGACACCATGAAGGTGCAGCTGCGGATGTGGTCAGTGATGACACGGATGGAGATGTCATCCTTGGCGTTCTCACCGTAGGTCTTACCGGCAATGTGCTCCACATGGTGCAGCACGCTCTGAACGGTATCCACCTCAAACAGGTTGCCCACGCCCTGCATCACGCAGGCCAGACGCTCCAGGCCCATGCCGGTATCGATGTTGGGACGTGCCAGACGCTCGTAGTGGCCCTTGCCGTCGGCATCGAACTGGCTGAACACCAGGTTCCAGATCTCCATATAGCGGTCGCAGTCACAGCCCACGCCGCAGGTCGGCTTGCCGCAGCCGTACTCGGGGCCGCGGTCAAAGTAGATCTCAGAGCAGGGGCCGCAGGGACCGGAGCCGTGCTCCCAGAAGTTGTCCTCCTTGCCCAGACGCACCATGTGGTCCGGAGCAATGCCCACCTTCTTGGTCCAGATATCGTAAGCCTCGTCGTCCTCTTCGTAGACAGAGATGTGCAGCTTATCCTTGGGGATGGCCATCCACTCGTCGCTGGTCAGGAACTCCCATGCCCAGGGAATGACCTCTTCCTTGAAGTAATCCTGGAAGGAGAAGTTGCCCAGCATCTCGAAGAAGGTGCCGTGGCGGGCGGTGATGCCCACGCGCTCGATGTCAGGGGTGCGGATGCACTTCTGGCAGGTGGTCACGCGGTGGCGCGGGGGCTCCTGCTCGCCGGTGAAGAACGGCTTCATCGGCGCCATACCGGAGTTGATGAGCAGCAGCGACGCGTCGTTCTGCGGGATCAGGGAAAAGCTGGGCAGGCGCAGATGGCCTTTTGTCTCAAAAAAGTGCAGGAACATTTCCCGCAGCTCATTGAGACCGTAATACTTGGGCTGAGACATGGTTGGTTTCTCCTTTTATTGTAAAATTTACTGTTGTTCGTTCTGTGTTTTCAGATAAGCGCTCAATTCCGCGAGCTCACGGTCGAGATTTTTATAGAACTGCGTGACGTGCCATCCGTCGCAGAGCGCGTGGTTGATGAAAAGTGACATCGGCAGCATCATGCGGCCGTTTTCCTCGCGGTATTTTCCCCAGGCGAAGCGCGGATTGCTGTCGTCTGCGCCGCCGGCGGGCTCTTTGATCTGCGTGTAGTAGAGCCACGGCACGCAGGAGACGAAGAAATTCGCCAGCACGTCGCCATCCTCGGTCAGCGTACCGCGCTCGAGCGTCTCCTTCTGCCGCCGCTTGCCCTCGGCGACAAACTTTTCGTAAGACGACAGATCGTCCTCAAGCAGGCAGTAGACGTAAACGCCCGTGCCGTCGGGCTTCATCACGGTGTACGACGGGTCACAGTGATCATACTCAACGACCTGACCGTCGGGCAGCAATCTCCGCCGCAGCTCGGGCACGGCGTTCGCCGCGCGCATCACCGCATAGAGATAGCTGAGGAAAAACGGACGGCCGTTAAGCGAAGCAAGAAGATCCGTAATATCCACCGGAACCGTGATGCCCGCCCACGGGTCGGTCATCGTGCGGAAGTATTCAAACTGGCCGCCGCGCGGGTCCTTCGTCATGTCGATGATTTTTCTTGTCATCTGCTCACTTCCCTCTCACATCCAGTCCGATAAGGTTCATCTCCGTATCGAACGCGATGCGGAACACCACGGACTTTTTGTCGTATTTCGCGCCGATGACGGCGATGGCATGCGGCTCGTCCGCGTCCGTCACGCCCGTCACCATCGAATCCTTGACCTTTTTGAAGCTGCCGCGCCCCTCGGTCGCGGTATCCATCATCTCTTCAATGGCATCGGCGCTCGTCTGCTCGCGCACGTCCTCGCGCAGCGCGTCGTAGACCTCTTCATATTCGCCTTTCGTCAGCTGCGACATGACGGCAAGTCCCGCGCTCGAGACCTTGTCCTCGTCCATGCCGTCGGGCAGCTTGTTTCCACGGCAGCCGGCCAAAATCACCAGCAGCACCGCAGCCAATGCGAAAAGCCACACTTTTTTGCGCATATCTATCCCTTTCCGAAAAAATAAAGCCCCCGTCCCTACACATAGGGGCGAAGACTTGACACTTCACGGTACCACCCTAATTATCTTTCCGCTTGAGGGAAAGCATCTTAGCCGTCCGGTAACGGGGACGAGACGTTCCGCTCCTCGCGGACGGCTCCAAAGCGGCTGCTTCGCACCGGTGGCCGAGGGCTTGCACCATTCCCCTCTCGCTTCAGGCTCGTCTGCAAAGCTGACTTTTTCATCGCGTTTTACTTGCGTTATTATATCTCAAATTCAGCTTTTGTCAAGCATCCCTTGCCTTTGGGCAGAAAATGGCATATACTGCTTTCGTTTGAATGATGAAGGGAGAATCGCTATGAACCGTTCCCGCTCCGGCTATGTCTATATCGCCCTCTGTGCCGTCATTTTCAGCACGATGGAGGTCATGCTCAAAACCGTGCACGGCGTGTTTGCGCCCATGCAGATCACGTGTCTGCGCTTTCTCGTCGGCGGCATTCTGCTCATCCCGTTCGCCTCGCGCTCGATGAAGAAGAAAAACGCCTCGCTCTCGCGAAAGGACATCGGCTTTTTCGCGCTTTCGGGCTTTCTGTGCATCGTCATCGCGATGTCGCTCTACCAGATGTCCGTGACCTATACGCGCGCGTCAATCGTGGCGGTCATCTTCTCCTGCAATCCGATCTTCGTCACGGTGTTCGCCCATCTCTTCCTGCATGAGGACATTCATCGCAACCACATTATCGCGCTCATTTTGGAGCTCACGGCGGCGCTCATCATCATTGACCCCATTCATGCGACGCTCGATCCCACAGGCTCGGTGCTCGCCATTCTCTCCGCCGTGATGTTCGCACTCTACAGTGTGTTCGGCAAAAAGCGTACACCGCGCTTCGGCGGCATCGCTGTTACGTGCCTGAGCTTTCTCTTCGGCGCGGGCGAGCTCGTGTTCATTCTGCTCTTCGGCCGCACGGCGGCGGGCGCGTCGCTCTATGGCGCGGTGGGGCTGAACCTCTTTATCGACGTGCCGCTCTTTGAAAATATCCCTGCCTCGGCCATTCCGGCACTGCTGTACATCTGCTGCATCAACTCCGCGGCGGGCTTCGTCTGCCACATGATGGCGATGGAGAAAACGTCCGCGCAGGAGGCGTCACTCATTTTCTTCCTAAAGCCCATCTTGGCGCCGATCTTCGCGCTTCTTTTCCTCAAGGAGGAAATTCCGCTCAATATGATCGTCGGCATCGTCTGCTTCCTGATTGGGTCGCTGTGCGCGATCCTGCCGGGGATCCTTGCTCAACGCAGGGCGTTGAAAGCGCAAAAATAAGTTTTTGCATTTTTTCCTGCGGCTGCGCAGGAGGAGCAGGAAATGTGGTGCAGCACCTTCGGCGCTGCCTATCCCCCCCCGTGCCCGAAAAGGCGCGAAAAAGCGTTTTAATCCTTTGCGCTCAAAGAAACCGCATGGCGCACAAAGCTGATCGGCGGCACATAGCGCGGCAGCTTCATCTTAAACACCGTCTGCGGTGTGCGCGGCTCGTAGAGCTCGAAGCCCTCGAGGTCGTGCATCACGGGCGCGGTCATCGTGAACGGGCGGCTGTCGGGGCCGACGAGCTCGATCTCGTCGCCCGCGGCAAACTTGTTGCGAAGCGACAGCGTCGCGTTGCCGTCCGCATCGCAGTCCGTCACGACGGCGCAGACCTGCCAGTCGCGGATGTAGCGCGAATTTTCGTAATACTGCCCGGGCTGGCCGTAGTAGAAGCCCGTCGAATAATGGCGGTGGCTCACATGCTCTACCTCATCGCGCCATACGGGGTCGACTTCCCTGCCCGCGGCGACGTCGTCAAGCACATGGCGGTACGCACCTGTGACGATGGCGGCGTAGTAGGCCGACTTCGCGCGCCCCTCGATCTTGATGCAGTCGATGCCCGCGTCCATGATATCGTCTAAATGGTCGATCATGCACATATCACGGGAATTCAGAATATAGCTGCCCTTTTCGTCCTCTTCAATGGGGAAATATTCGCCGGGGCGTTTTTCCTCCATCAGGGCGTAATGATAGCGGCAGGGCTGAGCACAGGCACCGCGGCTGGCATCCCGGCCCGTCATATAATTGCTCAGCAGACACCGCCCGGAATAGCTGACGCACATGGCCCCGTGAACAAAGGCCTCGATCTCCAGCTCTGCCGGGGTGTTCTCCCGGATGGTCCGAATTTCTTCAAGGCTCAACTCCCGGGCTAAAATCACCCGGGAAGCGCCCAGATCATACCAGGCGTTGGCAGTGACATAGTTGGAAATGCTGGCCTGAGTGGAGATGTGGCGCTGGCAGTTGGGGGCATATTTCCCCGCCAGCGTAAAGGCACCCAGGTCCGCCACGATCACCGCATCCACACCGGCGTCATTCAGCCGTTCCAGATGCGCCGGCAGGCGGACGATCTCATCCCCCCGGGGCATGGTGTTGATGGTGCAGTGGACCCGTACATTGTGCGCATGGGCATAGGCTACCGCCGCCTTCAACTCGTCCGGGTCAAAGTTTCCGGCGAAGGCCCGCATACCGAAGTCGGTGCCCGCCAGATATACGGCGTCCGCGCCGTAGAGCACGGCCATTTTCAGCCGTTCCATATCCCCTGCCGGAGCCAGCAGCTCCGGCAGCGTTCTCTGTTTATCCACCATAGGAGCTGCTCCCTACAAAGGCATTGTGCTCAGACAGGGTCTTGGAGAAGTGGTGCTTCCCGTCGGTGCCCAATGCGTAGTAATAATAATCCGTGTCGTTGGGGTCCATAGCCGCTTTCAGAGCCGCACTGCCGGGGTTGGCAATGGCCGTAGGCGGCAGTCCCTTGTGGAGATACAGGTTGTAGGGGGTATCGACCGCCTTGTCCGCGTTGGTGATGGCACCGGTGTGATCCGGCAGACCATAGAGCAGGGAAGCGTCGATCTGCAGCAGCCCTGCGGTCTCGCCGGGCTTTTGCAGACGGTTATAGATGACGGAGGCGATATCCCGCTGATCCGTACCGTCCGTCTCCTTTTCAATGAGGGAGGCGATGATAACCACATCCTTCATGCTGTAACCCATGGATTTGGCCTTGGAGGAGGCGAACGCATCCTCGTCGATACGGTCAGCGAAGGCATCGATCAGCTTACCCAGAGCATTCTTGGCGTTGTGATTCTTGTAGAACTCATAGGTGTCCGGGAACAGGTAGCCCTCCAGACGGCTGGGGTCTTCGGAATTGTTGTTGATGAAGCTGTAATCATACGTGGCGGTCTTGGCGGCCTCCAGCAGATTTTCTTCCGTATTGACGCCCTTTTCCGCCAACAGACGGATGGTCTGCCGCACGGTATAGCCCTCGGGGATGGTGACGGTGACAGTCTCCGCCGTCAGGTTGCCGGAGGAGTTGTGCATGCCCAGGATCAGCGCCCGGTAATCCATTTCCGTATTCAGTGTATAGGTGCCGATGCCGATCTTTTTGTCGGCATGGGAGATCCCGGCATAGAGCTTGAAAAACCACTTGTACTTGATGAGCCCTGCATCCTGGAGCTTATCCGCCACGGTGGACACGCTGTCCTCCGCCGTTACCTCCACCGAGGTCTCCCGCAGAGCACCCCGGTTGAAGGCACAGAAATCCGAGCCCAGCATCCAGCCCATACCCGCCAGAATGGCGGAAGCCAGCAGGACAAAGATCAGGTAACCGACCAGCACCGCCAGCGAATTCCGTCTCCGCCGGCGGTGACGGCTTTTGCTGTGGTGAGCGGGTGTCGGCTCCCGCCGCGCCCCCTGCGCCTGCCGGACCTCCTGTGCGTCCCAGCTGGCAGTATCATCTCTTCTGAATTCAGACATTGGTTCCTCCTTGCTTTCCCGGTCCCCGGCAGGGAAGGGGAATACAATTTCCGGATTTTTGTCCGGTCCAAGCCCGGTTTCCGGTGACAGCGGCATAAGATAGCCTATCAAACAGAAAGCGGGGTAGTGGTATGTGCTGCAACAACAATGACAGCTCCTGGCTCTGGATCATTCTCGTTCTGATCGTGGTATTGGTATGCTGCGGCAGCGGATATAGCTGCGGAAACGGCTGTATCCACAACGGCTGCGATTGCTGCTGAACCAGCGGGGACGCACCGCGTCCCGCTGGGGGGACAGGCCTTACAGCAGCGACTTGACAGTCTTGTACACCTCGTTGTGGATGTCCTCCACGGTTCGGGGAGCATCGTCCCTGGCACAGTGGATCACGGTCCAGCCGCAGTCCTTCACGATTTCACGGGCGGCCTCCCGGCAGCTTTTCAGATAAGCCTCGTCCTGCTCGTGAATGTCAGCATGGGTGCCGGTGGCGGCCTCCCGGCTGCGCATCATCTTCTCCGTGATCTCCGTGGGCATATCCAGATAGAGCACCAGGTCCGGCTTCGGCAGGCCCAGCTTGCCGTATTCCAGCTCAAAGAGCCAGTTCAAAAAGACCGTCCGTTCCTCCGGCGGCAGTTTGGACGCCTGATGGACGGCGTTGGACGTGGTGTAGCGGTCCGCGATCACCAGCCCGCCGGCCTCATAGAAAGCGCCCCAGTCCTGCTTGTAGGAGGCATAGCGATCCATGGAAAACATCAGCGACGCTGCGTAGGCGTTCACATCGCCGGGGCGCCTGCCTAAATTGCCATCCAGATACTCCTGCACCATGGCGGCGGAGGGCTTACCGTACCGGGGAAAGGTGATATTTTTATAGGGGATGTTTTCCCGACGCAAATGCTCGCACAGCAGCCGGGACTGGGTGGCTTTGCCGGAACCGTCGGTCCCTTCAAATACGATCAAACGTCCGTTCATTTCCGTTTTCCCTTCTCCTGCCGCACATGGACCAGAAACAGCGGCAGCTTCATCATCCGGCCGATGCGCTTCGGCTCCTTACACAGGCGGTAAAACCATTCCAGACCGTGATCGGACCAGAATTTCGGCGCACGCTCCACGGTGCCCGCGAATACGTCCAGACTTCCGCCGAGGCCGCACAGCAAATGGGCGCCGGTGGCGGGGCCGTTCCGCGCCATCCACAGCTCTTGCTTGGGGGCTCCCAGACAGACGAACACGCAGTCCGCGCCGCTTTCCCGGATGGCTTCCACCACAGGGGCGTCCTCCTTGAAGTAGCCATCATGAGTTCCGGCGATCTTCAATCCGGGGTACTGCTTTTGCAGCCGTTCCGCCGCCATGTCCGCCACGCCGGGCTTGGCGCCCAGCAGATAGAGGGATCTCCCGCGCTCGGCCATTTTTCCCATCAGCCCTGCGGCAAATTCGATGCCGGGGGTCTTTTCCTTCAGGGGCGTTCCCAGCATAGCCGCTCCCTTTACCACGCCGATGCCGTCCGGCAGAACCAGATCCGCGCCGTTGACCGCCCGCATAGCCGCCGGATTTTCCCGGCAAACTTCTACGATCTCCGGATTCGGGGTCACTACATAGTGGCACCCCGGTTCCTCCAGCAGCGCCGCTCCGCGGGACACGGCTTCCGTCATGGTCAGATTATCAAAACCAA
>ERZ834433.2327-NODE-2327-length-12138-cov-2.817843_pt1 | contig 12138 bp, 10 predicted proteins | sample MGYA00519948_ERZ834433 | MGnify/ENA primary metagenome ERZ834433 (study PRJEB31850, sample SAMEA3708752) | human gut metagenome | biome: human gut; feature: human-associated habitat; material: faeces | place: China | collected 2014 ...
GAGGTCTTTTAAGTCCAGCGCGCTCACGCCGCCCTTAATGGCCGCCTGCGTGCCGACGTTCATAAAAACCGGCGTCTGCACTTCCCCGCCGTGCGCGCATTTGAACTTACCGCGCCGAGCCTTGCCCTCGTATTTAATCACTTTGAACATAGTCTTCCCCCGTTTCAGGAAACGAACATAGCGTCGCCAAAACTAAAAAATCTATAACGTTCTTTTACCGCCTCTTCGTAGGCATGCAGTACGTGCTCGCGGCCCGCGAGCGCCGAGACCAGCATGATGAGCGTGGACTGCGGCAGGTGGAAATTCGTCACGAGTGCATCCATCACCTTGAAGCGGTAGCCCGGGTAGATGTAGATGCTCGTCCAGCCTGCGGACGGCTCCATGTGTCCGTCCTCCTGTGCCCAGCTCTCGAGCGTGCGGCACGACGTTGTACCGACGCAGATCACGCGTCCGCCGCGCGCCTTCGTCTCGTTGATAAGCGTCGCCGTCTCAGGCGGGATAACGCAGTATTCGCTGTGCATATCGTGCTGCTCGATGTCGTCCTCCTTGACAGGACGGAACGTACCGAGGCCGACATGCAGCGTCACATAGCCGATGTTCACGCCCTTTGCCTGAATTTTTTCCAGCAGCTCCGGCGTGAAGTGCAAGCCCGCTGTCGGCGCGGCGGCGCTGCCGTTGACCTTGGAATAGACGGTCTGGTAGCGCTCCTGATCCTGCAATTCCTCCTTGATGTAAGGCGGCAGCGGCATCTTGCCAAGGTGTTCGAGCACCTCGAGGAAAATACCCTCAAAGTCGAATTTCACCATGCGGTTGCCATCAGGTAACACGTCCACGACCTCCGCTTTGAGCTCGCCGTTGCCGAACTGCATCTTTGTGCCCTTGCGCAGGTGCTTGCCCGGCCGCACGATGCACTCCCATGTTTTGTCGCCGCGGTCGATGAGCAGAAGCACCTCGCACGCGCCGCCGCCCGGTAGGCGCTGGCCCAAAAGGCGCGCCGGCAGCACGCGGGAATTGTTCAAGATCAGGCAGTCGCCGGGGTTCAAAAAGTCCGGCAGCTCATAAAAATGGTGGTGTGAGAGCTCACCCGTCTCCTTGTCAAGGCACATCAGGCGCGATTCGTCGCGCTTTTCGAGCGGCGTCTGCGCGATCAGCTCCTCGGGCAGGTAATAATCAAAATCTTTTGTCTTCATGTTGTTTCTCTTCCCTCATCGGATGCTGACATCCGTGTAGTAAAACTGCAAAATATCGCGGTAGGAATAGCCGAGGTTTGCCATCGAGTACGCCCCCCACTGGCTCATGCCGACATTATGCCCGTAACCGCTGCCGGAGATCACAAAGCTGCCGCTGCCGGACGATGTCGTCGTCCGCTGCACAAGCTGCGATGTGCCGCTCGACGTGATGACGTACACGTTGCCGGACAGCGCCGAGTTCTTCCCGCTGCTGTCGATCGCGCTCATAGAGCCGAGCGCGACGCTTTCGCCCGTGTCATTCACACTGTAAATATTTTCGCCCGTACCGCCGCCGATCGTAAAGCGCTGGCTGCGCAGATTCAGCAGCGTCCGGCATGCCTCGCGCGAAACGGTCTTGCTGCCGCTCGTACCGGTAAAGGTGACGGAATAGACGTTACCTGTGTCGGTATAGGCCGAGACATAGGCGTTTTTCACCGTGCCGATGCCATAGCCGCGGTTGTTGAGAAGCGTTGTGAGTTCCGACGCGGTAAACGTCGTCGACCAGTTGTACCGTGGGATGATCGAGGCGATCTTGCCCTCATAGGGGTCGATCTTGCCTTTGAGATAGCCGACGTCATTGCCCCAGACGTTCAGGCTGTCCTCGCTCGCGCCGCCGTTGCTTGAATAATACACAGCCTCCTGCACGAGTCTTCCGCTGTAGTAGAGGAACTCCCCCGTCGTCTGGTCGACCGCAGCATCGGAATTCGCACCGCTCGCTGCCGTGCCCTGATACACCTGACAGTGCGTCGTCGCGCAGATGTCAAAGCCCTGCGCGCGATGCTTCGTCTGACAGACCGCGTAGGTGCGCGCACAGACCGCCTGCGCCTTGAGCGCCTCGACCGGCCAGTCCTTGCTCATTTCCCAGGGAATGACACATTTGACATAGTCCTCGAGATCCACCACGTTGATGACATTGATGTTCCCGCCGCTCACGCGCTGGTATTCAAAGCCGCCGTAGTAGCGGTAGCCGCGGAACCATGTGACCGTCTTTTCACGCGTCTCGATCGGCAGAATGCCGAGGTTTTCGCTCCCGCCGCAGTCGAATTCAAAGAGGATCGTATCCGTTCCCGTCACGATGACCGTCACGCCCGTGCTGCTGCCGCCGACGGCAGTGCCGCCGTATTGGGCTGCTGCGGACCGCGCCGCACTCAGGCTCGTGTAGCTGCCAGCGCGCGCATAGAACGCGCCATCCTCGTAGGCAGCGAAGCCGCCGCTGTACTGCGCCGCTGTGCGCGACGCGTCGCCGTAATCGTAAAACGTGCCGGAAAGCTGCACATGATAGGTCGTATCCGTCGTCACCGTGATCTTTTCATACAACTGCGGCAACGCGCCCAGCTCTTCAAAGCTGCCGTCCGCGTCAAAATACCCCAGCGCGTAGCCGCCGAAGGCCGAATAATTCTGAAGGTTCGCCGCGCTCATCGCGTCCGAGCCGTACTTGAGCCCCACACGGAGCGTCTCACCGTCCGTTGCCTGCGCGAGCGTGCACAGTGAAAGGCACAGCAGACAGGAAAGCAGGAACGTTCTGCACCATTTTTTCATAGTATCCTCCACAGCCAGTTTTGCAGAAGCGATCGCTCTGCGCCCGGCTGAACATATCCATATGAATCGTATTTTACATTATACGACAGTTTCCCTCTGCTTTCAAGCAAAACTGTATCTCTTTTTGGCCGCCGCTCCCCCCTACCGTTTTGGCGGTCAAGCGTCATGGAAAGGAGTCCTTTATGAAACCCTGTGTGTTTACCGGCAGCGCCGTCGCTATCGTCACACCGTTTTGCGGCGACGGTGTCGATCTCGAAGCCTTCGACCGTCTCATCAAGCGCCAGATCCAAGGCGGCACCGACGCCATCGTCGTCTGCGGCACAACCGGCGAGGCCGCGACGCTGAGCTACAATGAGCGCATGGCGCTCATTGAGCGCTGCGTGCGCACCGTCGACCGCCGCGTGCCTGTCATCGCGGGCAGCGGCACGAACAGCACCGCGTCCTCCATCGCGCTCTCCAAAGCCGCGCAAAGCGCGGGCGTCGACGCGCTGCTCACCGTCACGCCGTACTACAACAAGGCCTCGCAGAGCGGTCTTGTGCAGCATTTCTCCGCCATTGCGGACGCGGTCGACATTCCGGTCATCCTCTACAACGTTCCCTCCCGCACAGGCGTCGGCTGCACGGCGCAGACCTATCAAGCGCTTGCCAAGCATCCGAACATTGCCGGTGTCAAGGAGGCGAGCGACGACTTCGACCTCATTCAGGACACCCTCAACCTCTGCCCGCCGGACTTCACCGTCTGGAGCGGCAACGACGGCTCCACCGCCGCCATCATGGCTCTTGGCGGCAAGGGCGTCATCTCCGTCGCCGCGAATGTCGTCCCGCGTGAAATGCACGAGCTGACGCAGCTCTGCCTTGAAAATCGCTTCTTGGAGGCAGGCACGCTTCAGCTCAAGCTGCATGAGCTCATTCGCGCGCTGTTTTGCGAGGTCAACCCCATCCCCGTCAAGACCTCCATGGAGCTTTTAGGCCTGTGCGGCGGCGAATTACGGCTGCCGCTGTGCCGCATGTCTGAGCGTCATTTGGAACAGCTCTCGCATGCACTGGAACCGTTCCGTCCCGCAGTATAAGCTGATCTTATCTCTCGTTTGTGCAGTATTCATCGTGTATTCATTTTGTATTCACGTAATATTCATTGCGGTATTCATCAAATGTTTACTGTATTCATTCTACCGTTTCGCTTTGTGCATTCAGTCAAAAAGCAGGACTCTGCGCTGAAAACGCACAGAGCCCTGTTTCACTTTTTCGTTTACGTTTTGTAATCAGCCCTGCTTACGCCTTCACGCGGTGGAAGACCTTCTTACCCTTGCGGACGATGATGCCCTCGCCCTCGAATCGCTCGCGCGCAAGGCTCTCGTCGATGGAGGCGACCTTCACATCATCGATCGTCACACCGCCCTGCTGGACCAAACGGCGCGCCTCACCGCGGGACGGGCACAGGCCGGTCGCGACCAACATCGAAAGGACATTGATGTTGCCGTTTTCAAAGTCGGCATCCGTCAGCGTGCTCGTCGGCATGTTGGCGTTATTGCCGCCCGCGCCGAAGAGCGCCTTGGCAGACTCCTCCGCCTTCTTGGCCTCCTCTTCCCCGTGGACGAGTGCGGTGAGCTCGTAGGCGAGGATCTCCTTCGCGCGGTTGAGCTGGCTGCCCTCCCACTTATCCATCTCGTCGATCTGCTCGAGCGGCAGGAATGTGAGAATACGGATGCACTTCAAAACATCCTGATCGCCCACGTTGCGCCAGTACTGGTAGAAGTCGTAGGGCGTGGTCTTGTTCGGGTCGAGCCACACCGCGCCGCTCGCGGTCTTGCCCATCTTCTTGCCCTCGGAATTAAGAAGCAGCGTGATCGTCATCGCCTGCGCGTCCTTGCCGAGCTTGCGGCGAATGAGCTCCGTGCCGCCGAGCATGTTGGACCACTGGTCGTCGCCGCCGAACTGCATGTTGCAGCCGTACTCCTGGAACATGTGGTAGAAGTCGTAGGACTGCATGATCATGTAGTTGAATTCCAGGAACGAAAGGCCCTTTTCCATGCGCTGCTCATAGCACTTGGCGCGCAGCATGTTGTTCACAGAGAAGCACGCGCCCACCTCGCGCAGCAGCTCGATGTAGTTGAGCTTCATCAGCCAGTCGGCGTTGTTGAGCATCATGGCCTTGCCCTCGCCGAAGTCGATGAAGCGCTCCATCTGGCGCTTGAAACATTCGGCATTGTGGTCGATGTCGGCCTTGGTGAGCATCTTGCGCATATCGTTGCGGCCCGAGGGGTCTCCGATCATGGTCGTGCCGCCGCCGATGAGCGCAATGGGCTTGTTGCCCGCCATCTGGAGTCTTTTCATCAGGCACAGTGCCATGAAGTGGCCGACGTGCAGACTGTCCGCCGTGCAGTCAAAGCCGATGTAGAACGTCGCCTTACCGTTGTTAACAAGGTCGCGGATCTGCTCCTCGTCCGTCACCTGCGCGATCAGGCCGCGCGCTTTGAGCTCTTCATAAATTCCCATTTGTTGATTCCTCCTGTATTTCTATTTTACTTCATTTCGGACATTTTGAGACGCTTTCGGATAGCAAAAAACGCCCTCTGTCCGTTTGGACAGAGGGCGAACAAATTCGCGGTACCACCTCTGGTTCGCCGTTTTCTCGCAAAAACGGCCTCACGGAGTGCCGACACACTCCCGCGCGATAACGGGCGCTCCCGGGGCGCGCCTACTGGAAAACTTTCGTTCGGGCGCCGGCTCCGCGGTGTATTTCGGCACGTTTCCTCTCCTTCTTGCACCGGCCGAAGGCTCTCTGCGCAGGAAATCGCTGCTTACTTCTCCGCTTCATCACCGTAAACGCGGATATTGTAACGTAAAGAATCGGTCTTGTCAAGTATCAAGTATTCTGCGGATTGTAATACATCACGAGCTTGCACAGCCCGTCGCACAGGAGCGACAGATTCTCCTCGTCGATCTCCTCTGTTTTCCGCGGCAGGATACAGCGGCCAAAGCCCTTGACCTTTTTGCATGCGCAGATGACCGTGCCGCCCGTGAACGCGCGGTTGTCCGATGGATAGTGAACAAAGCCGTCTGTCTTCAAAAAGCAGGTCTTCTTCTCGCTGTTGCTGAACTGCTCAAGGATCGTGTCGAGCAGCTTGTCGTTCCAGCGGCTCGTTTTCCCCGGCAAAATCAGCAGCTCATCGCCCTCACCCACGCAGTCGAGCACGACGACGCTCTTCTTTTTGAGCTCGGGGTGCGCGTGGATCAGGCGCTTGGCGCCCTTGCTCCCCTGTGTGCCGCCGTCAAGGAACAGGAAGCACACCTCGACGCGGTAGCGCGGCGTCAGCGCTTTCGCAACCTCGAGCAGCGCGACGACGCCGGAGGTGTTGGCATTTTTGTTGTTCATTTCGCTCTTGCCATATTTGGGGTAAAAGAGCCCAACAACCAGCAGCAGTAAAAAGAGCGGCAGCGTCATATTCGGCATGTTGAGCGCGAACGTCACGCCGAACGAAATAAGGAAGCTCACCGCCAGCGCCAGCAGAGGCATCAGCGCCTCGTAGAGCATGTACGTCGCCGGTCGCGTCGGGCAAATGAGCGGCGGCAGGACCTCGCGCACGCCGGTGTCGTAGTGCGCCGCGAGAACGATCTTTGCCTTCTCGATGTCGCCGACGACCACATTCGTCACATTGCCGCCCGCCGAGAGCGCCGACGTCCCGCTCTCGAGCTTCGGCGAATAGCCGAGCTCCTCGAGTGTGTAGACAAGCCAGGTGCGGAAGTCCACTTTTTCTTTCTCCTTGCGCCGCACCGGAAAATCCCGCTCGATGCGCTCAGCAAATTCGTTCATCTAATGTTCCTTTCTTCGAAAAAGCGCCGCATCGCGGCGCTTTTCTCTGCCATGTGATTTTGCTTTACAGTAGTTGATTTTTAAAGTTCTCCGCCGCGCAGAGCAGTTCCTCAGCTCCTAAGAGCATCGTCTCGCTCGGGTGGTCTCCCCCGCTTAGGCGGGCGATCTCGCCGCGGCGCGCCGCGCGGTCGAGCGCGACGACCTTTGTGAGCGTGCGGCCGTTTTCCTCGCCCTTTTCCACGCCGAAGTGCGTGTCGGCCATCGCCGCGAGCTGCGGCAGATGCGTCACGCACAGCACTTGCCGTGTGCGCGAGAGCTTGGCGAGCTTTTCCGCCACGCGCTGGGCAGCCCTGCCCGAAACGCCGGTGTCGACCTCGTCGAACACCATCGTCATCACGCTGTCCTGCTCGGCCAGCACGTTTTTGAGTGCCAGCATGATGCGCGACAGCTCGCCGCCGGACGCGATCTTCTGGATGGGGCGCAGCGCCTCGCCCACATTGGCGGACATCAAAAACGCCACGGCGTCCACACCGTCCTCGCCCATGTCCTTTTCCTGAAAGTCGATGGCAAAGCGCAGCTTCGGCATATCGAGCTCGCGCAGTTCCCGGGAAATACGCTCCTCAAGCTCCTTTGCCGCCGCGTGACGGCGGTCGGAGAGGGCCTGCGCCGCTTCGCGCGCAGCCTTTTCCTGCTTTTTGAGCGTCTGCTCGAGCTGCTGCGCACGGTCGTCTGCATACTCGATGCGGTCCAATTCCTCACGCGATTTTTCAAGATATGCAAGCATCTCCTCGACGCTTGAGCCGTACTTCTTTTTCAGCCGGTAAAGCTGGTCGCAGCGCGACTCCACGGCGTCGAGCTCCTGCGGAGAAAAATCGTATTCATCCTTTTTATCGCGGATCGTTTCGGCAAGGTCATATGCTTCACAGCGCAGCGCTTCCAAGCGCTCCGAGAGCGTGATGAATTCATCGCCGAGGCTGCGGAGCGAACGCAGCGTATCCTCCGCCTCCTTGATAGCGGACACCGCGCCAAGGCCCTCGTCCCCACCGTTCAGGCAGGCGTCCGCCTCGGAGATGGCGGAAATGAACTTTTCGCCGTTGCGCAGAACATTGCGGCGGGCAAGGAGCGTCTCCTCCTCCCCCTCCTGCAAGTCCGCGCGCTCGAGCTCGCCGATCTGATGGTGCAGCATGTCGACACGGCGCGCTTTTTCGGCCTCGTCCATCTTGAGCGCGTCGATCGCGCGGCGCGTCTCTTTCATCACGTCATAGCGCGTACAGTACGCTGCCAGCTCATTTTCCACGCGGCCAAAGCGGTCGAGGTAGACAAGGTGCTGCTCTTCGTCAAGTAACTGCTGTCCGTCGTGCTGGCCGTGGATATTGAGCAAGCTCGCGCCGATACGCTTGAGCTGCGCGACCGTCACTGGCCGTCCGCCCACGCGGCAGACGTTTTTGCCGTCACCGTACAGCTCGCGCTGCAATAAAAGCGTTCCGTCCTCCTCCGGCGTAAAGCCGTTTTCGGCGAGTCCCGGCAAATCTGCCGGGACCGCGCTGAACGTCGCGCTGACAAACGCCTTCTCCGCGCCCGTGCGGATGAGCTCGCGCGACGTGCGCTGGCCGAGCACCGCGCCGAGCGCATCGATCACGATGGATTTGCCCGCGCCGGTCTCGCCGGTGAGCGCGTTGAACCCGCGGCCGAACAGAATGTCTGCCCGCTCAATGATGGCGATATTTTCAATGTGCAAAAGCTCAAGCATCGCTCATTCTCCTGCAAGATTTTGTTCTTACTTGGTCTGGCGCTGTCTCTGCATGTCCTCGATCTCCGAGCAGAACTCGGCGGCGGACTCGTTTTCGCGCATCACGATCAGCACCGTGTCGTCACCCGCGACGGTGCCGACCTTGGCGGAGATATCCATCCCGTCAAACGCCGCGCCGGCCGCGGGGCCGAGGCCCGCCATCGTCTTGATGAGCACCAGATTCTGCGCGCAGTCGACCGAAACGATGCTCTCGCGCAGGATGGTCTGCAGGCGGTCAGCCAGATTCAGGCGCATCTTCTGCGTCGAAACGGCGTAGCGGTAGGTGCCGTTGCCGGTCGGCTCCTTAATTAAGTGGAGCTGCTTGATATCGCGGGAGATGGTCGCCTGCGTGCAGGAGATCCCCTCCTTGCGCAGGCTGTCGATCAACTGCTCCTGCGTTTCGATCGCCGAAGCGGCAATGATCGCAAGGATCTTTTCCTGTCTTTCATTCTTCATTGCTGGTTCCTCCCATCAACATTTTCTTTTGTAAGATCTCGCAGAAACTGCGTTTGCTCAGTCGAACGAGCTTGGTGTCGAATTTCGAGCGGCGCACTTCAATACTGTCGCCGCTGCGCAGTGAGAATGCGCGCCCGCCGTCCACGCTCAAAAGGACGGGCTTGTAGCTGTTTTTTTCCGTCTGCACAGTGATGACCCGCTCGGGCGAGAGCACGTAGGCATTGGCGTGCACGCTATGCGCGCAAATGGGCGAAACGATGAAGTTCCGCGCCGTCGGCTCGACCACAGGGCCACCCGCCGAGAGCGAGTAGGCCGTCGAGCCCGTCGGGCTCGCGACGATCACGCCGTCGCCCGCCACGTCCACGAGCTTCCCCTGCTCGGTGAAGATTTGCAGCCGGATCACGCGCGAGATATTGCCGCGCGCGATGAGCGCTTCGTTGAGCGCAAGGTTCGAGTAGATGACCCGCCCGTCGCGCTGGACGCTCACGTCGAGCATCATGTGGCTCTCGATCTCATACTTTCCGTCACACAGGTCGCGCAAGCGCAAAAGGTCTTTGCTCTCAAGCTCGGCCATGAAGCCGAGGCTGCCGAGGTTGACGCCCAGCACCGGAATGTCGCGGTGCGCGGCGGTTTTGGAAAGGTGCAGGATCGTACCGTCGCCGCCAAACGCGATGATCATATCCGCACCGCGGATCTCCTGCTGAAGCGGCTCAATGTTGAGCCCGTAGCCCTCCGGCGGCTCCTGATTGCGAAACGGCAGGCACACGACATTCGGGCAGCCAACCTCGTCGAGCACGCGCTTGGCCTCCTTCGCGACGCGAAGCTGCGCGTCGCGGTAGGGATTCGGGCATAAGATGACTTTTCTCAGCATCCCGCGTCCTCCTTCCCGTGGTCGAGCGCCGCGTGTGACTGCTCCACAAGGCCCTGGAGGTCAAACGTCTTCTCCACCCAATCGCCGCTTTCGAGATACCCGAGGTATTCGATGTTTCCCTCGGGTCCGCGAATAGGAGAGAATGTGATGTCAAGCACTGTAAAGCCAGAATCCTTTGCATGTGTCAGGAAGTTTTCCAGCACCTCAAGGTGTACGTCCGGGTCGCGGACGACGCCCTTTTTCCCCACCTTTTCACGTCCCGCCTCAAACTGGGGCTTGATGAGGCAGGCGACATGTCCGCCCTCTTTTAAGACGCGGTGCACCGCAGGCAGGATCAATTTCAGCGAAATAAACGACACGTCGATGCTGGCAAAATCCAGCTCGTCAGGAATCTGGTCGCGGTCGAGATAGCGCGCGTTCGTGCGTTCCATGCACACAACGCGCTCGTCGGAGCGGAGCTTCCAATCGAGCTGTCCGTATCCGACGTCGACGGCGTAGACCTTTGTCGCGCCGTTTTGCAGCATACAGTCGGTAAAGCCGCCGGTCGAAGCGCCGATATCGGCACAGATACAGCCGTCCAGCTTGAGGCCGAACGTCGTCATCGCCTTTTCGAGCTTGAGGCCGCCGCGGCTCACATATCGGAGCGTGTTGCCGCGCACCTCGATCTGCGCGTCGTTCGGCACGGCAGTGCCCGCCTTATCCACGCGCTGCCCGTCCACAAAGACGAGCCCGCTCATGATCATCGCCTGCGCGCGCTGGCGGGTCTGTTCCAGCCCGCGTTCGACGAGCAGCACGTCCAGTCTTGTTTTATTGCTCATCGCAGCACCTCCGCAGCCTTTTTTGCCAGCGATTCCGCGTCCAGCCCGAACTCGCGGTACAGCTCCTCCACTGTTCCCTGCGCGGGAAACGCCTTGCCGAGGTTGCACAGCTCCAGCCGTTCGGGCGAAATTTTGTTCCAGCCCAGAATGGCCGCCATGCGCTGGCCCATGCAGCCGACGCCCGCGCACTCCTCGGCGACCAGCATCGCCTTTGTTTTGCCGATGACCTCGCGCATGTCGCGGTCATAGAGCGGCGAGATGGCGTTGATCTTTACAACGCGTGCCTCGATACCCTGCTCGTGCAGGATTTCCGCCGCGTCGAGCACATTGTTGATCATCGTGCCGTAGGCGCAGAGGGTGATGTCCTCTCCCTCGCGCAACACGACAAGGTTCTGCCGCCCGCTGTCTTCCTTATAATTTCCCTCGCCGCCGCGCGGATAGCGGATGGCGACGGGGCCTTTGATCTCGTTCACCGCACGGTCAAGCATCGTGCGCAGCTCTGCAAAGTTCGACGGACACAGCACCGTCATATTCGGAATTTCCGAGAGGAATGTCGCATCGAAAATGCCGTGATGCGTCTCTCCGTCCGCGCCGACCATGCCCGCGCGGTCGACCGCGAAGACAACATGCAGGTCGGAGAGCGCCGTGTCGTGGATGAGCTGGTCGTAGGCGCGCTGCAAAAAGCTCGAATAGATCGCCACGACCGGCGTGAGCCCCTGCTTGGCCATGCCCGCGGCCATCGCCACGGCATGTCCCTCGGCGATGCCGACGTCAAAAAAGCGCACGGGATACTGCTCGGAAAAATCGTGCAGGCCAGTACCGTCGCGCATTGCGGCGGTGATAGCGCAGATCGTTTCGTCATTTTTTGCGAGCTTACAGAGTTCGTCGCCGAACACCGCGGAAAAATCTCGCTTATGCTCGCGCGGCACGCCCATCCGCGGGTCAAATTTGCCGACACCGTGATAGCGCTCCGGCTCGCGCTCGGCGGGCGGGTAGCCCTTGCCTTTTTTCGTATGCACATGCACCAGCACCGGACAGTTCAAGTCCTTCGCCCATTTGAGCGTGTTGGTGAGCTGCCCCACGTCGTGTCCGTTCACGGGGCCGAGGTAGGTAAAGCCCATGTCCTCGAACATCGTCGAATTCGGCAGCAGCGCCTTTTTGACGTTCGTTTTCAGATGATGGTTAAAATCATACACCGCGCGGCCGACCGCGTTGCGGTCGAGCAGATCACGATAGGCTTTTTTGAATTCATAGTACGCAGGCTTCGAGCGCAAAAGTCCCAGATGCTCGCTCACCGCGCCGACATTGCCGTCGATCGACATGCCGTTGTCGTTCAGAATCACGATGAGCGGCTCGCCGGACGAACCCGCATTGTTAAGTCCCTCGTAGGCAAGACCGCCGGAGAGCGCGCCGTCGCCGATCAGCGCCAGTACGGAATAATCCTGATGCTGCAGCGTCCGCGCCCGCGCCATGCCGAGCGCGACGGAGACGGAGTTGGAGGCATGTCCCGCGATAAAGGCGTCATGCCCGCTCTCGCGCGGCTTGGGAAAGCCCGAGAGGCCGCCGTACTGGCGCAGAGACGAAAACTGCTCGCGCCGGCCGGTCAAAATTTTATGGGTGTA
>ERZ834433.2328-NODE-2328-length-12137-cov-4.670833_pt1 | contig 12137 bp, 8 predicted proteins | sample MGYA00519948_ERZ834433 | MGnify/ENA primary metagenome ERZ834433 (study PRJEB31850, sample SAMEA3708752) | human gut metagenome | biome: human gut; feature: human-associated habitat; material: faeces | place: China | collected 2014 ...
AAGGCTGTGGTTGGCAGCAAACTGATCGAGGATATTGTCGGTGATGAAAAGCACCTGCTCCTCAAAATCCTGGATGTCCGGATGGCGCAGCAGATCCGCATAGGCTGCCTGGAATATCTGGCTTGCCTTGTGCGCAATCAGATGATTTCGAATATCGTATTTATCTTTGAAATAAAGATAGAAGGTACCTTTTGCAACGCCGGCGTTATTCACGATATCCGAAATGGATGTTTTACTAAAGCCGTTGTTGATAAAAAGTGAGAAAGCAGAGTCCAGAAGGGACTCACGCTTCATTTGTTTGTTATTATCAATTTTTCCCACAGAGAGTCTCCTTTCCTGAAAGATATCAAAAACGTGTGTCATTATCCTGCCTATAATTATAGGTATCATACATGGAAACTGTCAAAGGGAAAATGACTAATTTTCTCATTTTTGTGACTATGCACGAAGAAAAAAATGACCGATCGTCAATTTTGTGCAGTATTTAATGTTGACTAAGAGTCATTTTTGCGTTATAACATTAGATGATTGAAAGGCATAGGAAAAACATCCTCGATCTGAGGGAAACAGTATCCCGCAGTATCTTACTCCGAGCGGGTTTTACTTCTCTTATGATCCTGGATTTCATCATAAAAAACCATTATAAAAACCACAGAAAGGAAGTTTATCACAATGAATAGAAACAGAAAACTGAGAAAACAGATGATGTCTGGTCTTGCTGTTGGTATGGCTGCTGTTATGGGAGCTGCTCCGGTTTATGCAGCGACAGGAGAGGACGCAGCGGTTTCCAAAGAAGAAACCGTATATGTAAATGCAAATGCAGACGGATCGGAAGATCAGATTACCGTATCCAACTGGCTGAAGAACGCAGGAACGGAAAAGAACCTGAAAGATGAGAGTGAACTGAAGGACATCAAAAACGTAAAGGGCGACGAGAAGTTCACCCAGAGCGGAAACAAGCTGACCTGGCAGACAGACGGCGAGGATATCTATTATCAGGGAACAACCACAAAAGAGCCTCCGGTTTCCGTGAAGTTCACCTATTATCTGGACGGCAAGGAAATCAAACCGGATGACCTGGCCGGAAAGAGCGGAAAACTGAAAATCAAAGTTGACTATACAAACAACACAAAGACAACGGTTGACATCAATGGCAAGAAAGAGACGATGTACACCCCATTCGTCCTGATGACCGGAATGATTCTTCCGCAGGATACTTTCTCCAATGTCAAGATCGACAATGGTAAAGTCATTTCCGATGGAAGCAGAAACATCGTAATCGGATTTGGTATGCCTGGCCTGCAGGAAAGCCTGGGATTAAATTCCGATTCCCTTGAAGATCTGGTATCCGGTGACAGCGATTTCGAACTGCCGGAAAGCCTGGAGATCACTGCAGATGTGGAGAACTTCTCTCTGGATTCTACCTTCACCGTTGCACTTGACGATGTTCTCGACACCATCGATACCGACAACATCACCGGATACGATGATCTGAAGGATGCACTGAGTGATCTTGAGGATGCTGCAATGGAACTGGTTGACGGTTCCAAGGCACTCTCCGATGGTGTGGATACTTTAAAAGACAGCTACAAAGAGCTGGATGACGGTATCGGAACGTTAAAAGACGGCGCTGACGAGCTGAACAGCGGAGCCGGCACACTGGCAAGCGGAGCCGGCACACTGGCAAGCGGAGCATCGACTCTGGCAAACGGAACTTCTACTCTGAACAGCGGAGCTTCTACCTTAAACAGCGGAGCAGCTACCCTGTCCAACGGAGCATCCACCTTAAGCAGCGGAGCTTCTTCCCTGGCAAGCGGCGTAAACTCCTACACCGAGGGCGCTGATACCCTGAATAAAGCAATCCAGACGTATCTTGGAAAGAACGGTGTGCTGACTGGAAGCGTAACCGAGTATGTAAACGGTGTGAATAAAGTCGTTGCAGGCGTAAAACAGTACACCGACGGAACAACACAGCTGTCCGACGGCGTTGCTTCTTATGTAGCAGGCGAGAAACAGCTTGCAGCAGGCGCTGAGCAGCTTCAGCCTCTGGCAGACGGCCTGACCGAGGTAAACAGTGCAATCGCAACACTGAACGCAGCACTCGACGGAAAAGATGAGAATGATATTTTTGCAGGAGCAAAACAACTCTCCGAAGGACTGACCAGTTTGAACGAGCAGCTGCAGAGCACCGATGTACAGAGCCTTCTGACGATGGTAGACGGTATGACCAGCACCGGTTCTACCCTGATCTCCGAGACCGAGGCACTCTCCGAGGTTCTTAACACCACAATCGCAGGATCTGTCAACAGCATGATGACAAACGGCAGCGAGCTGATGAGCCAGATGGATACGCTGTCCAAAGGACTTGAGAGCTACTTAAGCGGTCTGGAGGCACAGATCACGAATCAGGCAACGCAGATGGGAACCCAGATGGCAGCACAGGTTCAGGCATGGGCAGACGGAGCAGCAGCACAGCTGAACCAGGAAGCAACAGCAGCAGCACAGAGCGCAGCTGATACAGCAGCAAGCCAGGCATCCGCCGATGCAGCAAAACAGGCAAATGATCAGCTCTCTGCAGCAGCAGCTACACTGGATGCACAGATTTCCGCAGCTAAGAGCGCTGGAAATACAGAGCTTGCCGATTCCTTAAGTAAAGCAAGAAACCAGATCGGAAGTGTCAGCGTTTCCGCTTCCGCCGGAACCGTTTCGGTTACTCCGGTTACAGCTCCGCAGATTACCCTTCCGGAACTGAACTTCGAAATCGAGCGCCCGGATCTCTCCGGTCTTGCAGCAATGCAGCAGAAGATGAGCGACATCAAGAGCCAGTACAGTGATCTGCAGAAGACGGTTGCAGCTCTGATGCCGCAGCTTGAGACCATGAAGAAACAGATGCAGACCATCACCGATAATAAAGCAGTTGTTGAGCAGAATCTTGGTGCAATGCAGAAACTGACCGCAGGTGTGGCACAGCTTGATGCAGGCGGAAGCGCTCTGTACAAGGGCATCGGTACTCTGTCCGCAGGTGTGAGCCAGCTGTACAGCAGCACAAATGAGAGTTTTGCAAAAGCAACAGCAGGCATCAATGCACTGAACGCAGGATTCACTCAGCTGAGTGCTTACAATGATACGCTGCTTTCCGGCGCAAGCCAGCTGAAAGCAAATGCACCGGCTCTGGTTGAGGGTGTTACGACTCTGCAGGGCGGCACGACACAGCTGACCGCAGGTCTTGGACAGCTGGGAAGCCAGTTAAGCGATGGATCTGCAAAACTTTCTGCAAACAGCGGAAGCTTAAGAAGCGGTGCTTCTCAGGTAGCAGGCGGAGCATCCCAGCTGGCAAGCGGAGCCTCCACACTGGCAAATGGAACTTCTTCCCTGGCAGGCGGAGCTTCTGAACTGAACAGCGGAGCTTCTACGCTGGCAAGCGGAGCATCTACGCTGGCGAGCGGAGCTTCTACACTGGCAAATGGAACTTCTTCTCTGGCAAGCGGAGCTTCTGATCTGAAATCGGGAAGCAGCAAGGTTGTTGATGGTATTGACGAGCTGTCCGATGGTGCGAAAGAACTGGCTGACGGTACGAAGAAGTTTGAAGAAGAGGGTACCAGCAAGCTGAAGAGCACCTTTGAGGATGATCTGGGAGATGTACTGGATCGGATTCAGGCGCTGAATTCGGATAAATGCGCTTATACTTCTTACAGTGGTAAGACAAATGGAATGGATGGAAGCGTGAAATTTATTATCGAGACTGCAGCAATTGAAGCTGCGGAAGAGTAATGTGATTCCACGGTAGATTGTGAGGCCGCCTGCGGTCGGGATGTTTTCCCCGACCGCAGGCGGCATTTACGTTACGTGGGGTGCAAAAAGACAAAAAATAAGAACAGCCCGCGGATATGCGGGCTGTTCTTTCATAATGAGGGGGGAGATAGTTTTGAGTGGTTCATCAACTATCTAAGTTATAGTATAGGGAAGAAATGTGAGCAAAGTATGTCTATTTTCTAAAAGAAACAGTAAATTTCTAAAGAATAAGTGAATCCATCCATTGAGTAAATCACTTCCGTCCGCCAAAACGTAGATGGGTCCCCAGGCGCAGCGGAGCGTCCGCCCCGCTGTGCCTGGGGGTCGTATCCTCCCGTCCTATTCAAAAGAAAGTTTCCGGTTCCCATAACTCTTCCGGTACTGTCCCGGCGTCATCCCGGTGAGTTTTCGGAAAGCCGTGGAAAAATTATGCGCATCCTGAAATCCCACATTATAAGCAATCTGAGAGACCGTGTGATTTGTGTCCGTCAGCTCGGCCATAGCGCTGTCCATTTTGGATTTCAGGATGAATTGTTTTAACGTCATCCCGGTGCCCTCGTGGAAGAGGGAGGAGAGGTATTTGTCGTTGTAGCCGAAATAATGGGCGAGTTCGGTGACTTTGAGGGACTCGCTGCTGTGGTACTGGATGTAGCTGATAATGTCCTGCAGGATCTGCGTCCGCTGCGTTTCGGAAGTGTAGGTGCGGTAGAAGGGACTCTGACAGTTGATTTCGCCGAGAACAGCGGCAGTCAGGCTGTTGTTGAGGAACGTGTTGTGGAAACGCAGGGAAGTGTCCTGGAGCTGCTTCATGAGGATGATGACGCGGTTCGGGGAGGAAAGCGTTCTCTGGAGCGGGATGCATAACGTTTCGGGGTAGTTGGATGGAAGCTGGGCGGGAGCGAGGTCCTCAAGGCGGTAGGAGGATGGCGGTGCAGCATGAAACTCATCCAGAACCGATCCGGCGGTCGGGTCAGAAGGAGCGACGATCGGTGCGGAGGGGATACCCGGGATAAAATGGAGCCAGTAGAAAGAGCAGCTTCCCTTTTTCGAGCCATGCTGATGGACGGTCGGCGGCAAAAGAAGATATTCGCCGGGGTGAACCTCGTAAGAGCGGCGTTCGTCCGCGATAAAAAGCGTTCCTTCCGTCACAACCATCAGTTCAAAATTGACGAGATTCCGTGTCAGGTGCATCCACTCCGGGGACGGGGACTGGAATTTGCCGCAGAGGTCGTAGGTAAAACAGGCGGCATCTGGAAATAAAACAGAGATCATATGACTTTTTCAAACCTTTTCAAACATTCTTGTATTTTAAACGGCGGTCCGTTTTGCTAAAATAAAACTATAGAAAAACAGGAAAACAGCCGTCAAAAGAAGTGTAACGCTTCCCATCCCTGAAAGCAAGGAAAATATCTTTTTCAAACCAGGAGGCGGCGGAAGACAACGGAAAAGGAGACCGAAAAAATGGATCAGAAAAACTTCAGCAAACCATTATCCCTGGCAAAAGTCCAGGTTACTGATGCATTCTGGAAAAAAGAGATGGAGCTTGTCCGCACCGAAGTAATTCCGTATCAGTGGAATGCCTTAAATGACAATGTTCCGGGAGCAGCACCGAGCTTCTGTATGCGGAACTACCGCCGCGCCGGTGAAGTTGAAAAAGAGCGGAAAGCAAAAGGAGACAAATTTGTTCAGATCAAATATCCGCTGGATACTTTTGAGACACTGCCGAAGGATGGCAAAATGGACGGAAGATTTTATGGCTTCCTGTTCCAGGATACCGATTTTACCAAATGGGTGGAGGCAGTTGCGTACTCCCTGACACAGCATCCCGATCCGGAGCTGGAAAAAACGGCAGATGAAGCAATTGAAGCTGTCTGCGCAGCACAGAGAGAAGACGGATACCTCGATACCTACTATCTGATCAACGATCAGGATATGATTTTTACAAACCTTAAGGACAACCATGAGCTGTACTGCTTCGGTCATCTGACGGAAGGCGCCGTAGCCTATTATCAGGCGACCGGAAAAGACCGTCTCTTAAAAGCAGCAGAGCGTTTCGCGGACTTTATTGCCAGCAAACTCGGTCACGGCGAGGGTAAAAAAGCAGGTTATCCTGGTCACGAAATTGCAGAGATGGCTCTGATGCGTCTCTATGATCTGACCGGCGAGCAGAAGTATCTCGATCTTGCAAAATACTTCATCGATGAACGCGGAACAAAACCATACTATTACGATATCGAGCGCGGTCTGACCTGCCCGGAGGGCGAGGAACGATATAGCTACAATCAGGCAAACCGCCCGGTGCGTCAGCAGGATGAGGTGCAGGGGCACTCCGTACGCGCCGTATATCTCTATTCCGGCATGGCGGATGTGGCAAGGGCAACGCAGGATGAGAGCCTGCTGAAAGCCTGTGAAACTCTCTGGAACAACATGGTGCATCAGAAAATGTACGTCACCGGCGGAATCGGTGCCACTCATATAGGAGAGGCATTCTCTTTCAACTATGACCTGCCAAACGATACCGCTTACGCAGAGACCTGTGCATCCATCGGTCTTGTGTTCTTTGCTCGCCGCATGCTGGAGATTCAGGCAAAAGCAGAGTACGCGGATGTGATGGAATTAGCCCTCTACAATGGCGTTCTCTCCGGAATGGCGCTCGACGGAAAGAGCTTCTTCTATGTCAATCCGCTGGAGGTACTGCCGGAGGCATGTCACAAGGATGAGCGGAAATTCCATGTAAAACCGATCCGTCAGAAATGGTTCGGCTGTGCCTGCTGCCCTCCGAACCTGGCAAGAACGGTAAGCTCAGTTGCATCTTATGCATACACGGAAAACGACACAACCTTGTTTGTCCACTTGTACATGGGTGGAACAGTGGAAGGAGAAAAAGTAAAAGCATCCATCACTTCCGAATTCCCGTGGGACGGCCATGTTTCCGTGACCTGCGAGAGCGATACCAAAGAGCCGTACACCTTTGCATTCCGCATCCCGGGATGGTGTGCTTCTTATGAAAAAGAGATTCCAAAAGGCGCAGAAGTGGAAGAAAAAGACGGGTATCTGTATGTGACAAAAGTATGGGCGGAGGGTGAGACGATCCGCCTGAACTTCCCGATGGAAATCCAGTTTTTGGCATCCAATCCGCTTGTGCGCGAGGACGCCGGCCGTGTTGCCGTAAAACGAGGACCGGTTGTTTACTGTATGGAAGAAGCAGACAACGGAAAGAATCTGCATTTAACAAAACTCTGTGTGAATGGTGAAAAAACCGCAGAAGCAGCCGATGAGCTGGGCGAGCACTTTGTGCGCGTAACGGCCGAGGGACGTCGCATGAAGCTGGGCGATGCGGAAAAACAGCCGTTGTATCATCTGTATCAGAAAGAGGAAGAGGAAAAGACGAAACTGAAGCTGATTCCATATTATATGTGGAACAACCGAGGTGAGGGCGAAATGCAGGTATGGATCCGCGCATGTGAATGATTTTATTAAAGAAGAAATAAAAAATTCCGGAAAAGGGATGGCTCCTGATGTAGCCTCCCCTTTTTTCCGGAGTTCTTGTTATGCCAAAATATGAGAATCCTGCAAAAAAGAAAGTGAATTTTTTGCAGGATTCTTTGTGCTATTGGTACAGATTATTTTCTGCTTCTCATAGAAAGACTGCCGAAAGCAGAAGAAACGGCGGGCAGAATCACGAGGACGACCGCAAGGACAATCATTCGATCCACAAAGTCTGTCATGGCCTGTACAACGCAGACAGAGAGAGTCAGATTCATACCGAGGCTGTGAAGCAGCTGCACCAGCACAGTGGAGCCGGAGGAAGTAATTCCACCGAAAACAACCGCGGTGATTGTGGAACTTACCACAGTACCCGGAAGTGAGATCACAAGCGCTGCCGGAAACAGCTTCCAGCCCATGGTGCGAAGAGAAAGTCCCTCACTGCGGGAGCCGGCCGTATGGGATGGGCGGAGCTTCCGGAATACAAGACCTGCAACCAGACCAAGGATGAGCTGTACCGGAATATAGTAAAACGCATAGACATCACTCGTCATGCCGGAAATGAGTCCGGAGATCAGTCCCGGAACGAGGCCTGCAGCAGGTCCGAACAGAGCGGCTGCCAGAACTGTTCCGATGGAGTCCAGATAAACCGGAAGACGCAGCAGCAGAGCAATGGTACCGCCGAGAATATTGATGACACCGCAGAGCGCGAGTGTCGTGAGTTTTAACGTACGGTTAGTATTCATCATGCCTCGCCTCCCTTCTGAAACATCGTCTCATGTGGGAAGACCGGCGGTGCGGTGAGAATCTGGTCGAGAACCGGTGCGGATTCCTCCTGCGGCACGCCGAGAACGCGCTCAAAGAACATCAGGAAGAAACGGCGCACATCGACCTGCGTCAGAATGTGGCTGTTCGGTGCTTTCTGATAAAAATTCATGGCATCCACAACCGTCTGTCCGATGCAGAGGCCTCCGGTTTCTACCTGCGTATACGCATCAAAACCGCTGCAGAGCGACGGATCCACAAGATAAGCGGCCGCAAGCGGATCGTTGATCACGCATCCGATGACCTTTTCCTGTTTCCAGTGGAAATCAAAGTAGAAGCGCGTCAGCTCCTCAATGCGGGTTCCGACTCCTGGATTTACGCATTTCATATATTCCACAAGATTCGGCGTCAGGACAATTTTTCGTGTGACATCCAGCCCGATCATATGAAGCTTTTTGCCTGCAAGCTGCGGCAGCTCGGAAAACGCGCGGAATACTTCGGCTGCGGCATCCGGGTCGCACCAGTAATTGTACTCGGCAACCGGGGAGCAGTTTCCATGGCTCTTATAGCTTCCGCCCATGGAGACAAGAGCCGTCAGGTTTGTCAGGCACTCCGGTGCGCGGGAGGTGACTTTTGCAAGGTTCGTCATCGGTCCGAGGGCAAGAATGGTAACATCAGGGGTTGCTTTTAAGGTTTCGATCAGGAAAGAAACAGCGTCCTTGTTTGGCGTAAGGCCTTCGGCATCCGGCCAGCCCGATTCGCCGAGACCGTCCATGCCGTGGGTGTCCATCGCGTCCACGTAGTCGCGGACCAGAGGCGTCTCCTCGCCGACATAAACCGGGACATCTGGTTTTCCAATCATAGAAAGAATTTTGAGGGCATTTTTAGCGCCCATAGAAGCGGGTACATTTCCGCTGACTGTGGTGATGCCGACAAGATCCAGCTCTTTCGAAGCCGCGGCAAGCATCAGGGCGAGAGAATCGTCGATGCCCGGATCACAGTCGATGATCAGTTTTCTTGCATTCATTTTCCAATCTCCTTTGATGAAAATTTTGAGATACTTGGTTTTTTATACTGGGAAGTTCACGAACCAGTCCGGACACCCGCAAAAAAGACGGGAAAATCCGATTGCATAAATGCACGGGCAAGAGTATAGCACAGATAAAAAAAAAAATCCAGTAAAACAAACCTTGCCTGTTTTGAAAAAATCGGTTATGGTATAGAAAAGCATACAGCAAATGAGAACATGGGAGAAAAGAAAATGGCAGATGGATTTTTAGCACCAACTGGGAAATTCTATCCCAAAACAGAAAATTTTCATGCGCAGACCGCGCGGGCGATTTTAGGTCCGGACGGCCAGACGGACGAGCCGATCCAGGAGCTTTTGCGCCGCGGTTATATTTTATTTGTAGGATTCCACAAACCAGGCGAACCGGAAAATCTCCATGCCGATATGGATTACGTCCTCGGCGGACCGGGGTATCCGGCGACCGAAGGGCAGAAGGCCTGGATTGCAGAACATACGGAAGAGCTGTCGAGAAAGCAGCAGTTTGACATCAACAACGACGAGACAACCTTTGAGAACTTTTACATCAGCAATGTCCGCATGTTTCCCTGGTGCAAAGGGTGTGCCGAAGAGAAAGCGCGTGACCTCTGGGGCAATGCACAGAGCGAGGAGAAGCCGAAGCGGTGTGATGCGTGTCCGGCCTTCAGGAATCGTCCGCTTTAACGAAAAACAAAAAATGTCAGAAAATAATCTGGTGAGATTATAATAGGAAGAAAAAATACTTTTGCACAGTAATGCATCAATGGGGGAAATCCGCAGAAGCCGCGTAAATACGCGATTTTTTGCGAATTTCCCCCTTGACTTTTGAAAGGACAGACGCTATAATAAACGAGCGTGCGTAAAAGACTGTTTTTTGTGCGCGCAAAAGCTGCAAAGCAATTATGTTGAACTAAAGCAGCCGTATGAAACCCCGTGGGACACACGGAGAAATCTATCAGGAGGTGAAATGGAATGCCAACATTCAACCAGTTAGTAAGAAAAGGCCGTGAGACTTCCGTAAAGAAATCTACCGCGCCGGCACTGCAGAAAAGCTACAATTCTCTGAGAAAGAAATCCACAGATATGTCTTCTCCTCAGAAGAGAGGTGTGTGCACAGCTGTTAAAACTGCTACACCGAAAAAACCTAACTCAGCTCTTCGTAAAATCGCCAGAGTTCGTCTTTCCAACGGAATCGAAGTAACAAGTTACATCCCAGGAGAAGGTCACAACCTTCAGGAGCACAGCGTTGTTCTGATCCGTGGAGGAAGAGTTAAGGACCTGCCAGGTACCAGATACCACATCATCCGTGGTACACTTGATACTGCAGGTGTTGCTAACAGAAAACAGGCCCGTTCTAAATACGGTGCTAAGAGACCGAAAAAGAAATAATTAAGTAAAACGAGTTCGAGATATATCTAGTATCACAAAAAAAGCGAAATGTTGTGCGTTATTCCATAAATCCCCACGGCTGCGGATTTATAGAGAATTTACACGCGCGGACATACTGCAAATAAGTGTGAGTACCGATGATTTAATCGAATGATGGTTAAGGAGGGAAGTAACGTGCCACGTAAAGGACATACTCAGAAAAGAGATGTTTTAGCAGATCCGTTATACAATAACAAAGTGGTAACCAAGCTGATCAACAACATCATGCTGGATGGTAAGAGAGGCGTTGCCCAGAAAATCGTATACGGCGCATTTGCTAAAGTAGAAGAAAAAGCTGGAAAACCAGCAATCGAAGTATTTGAAGAAGCAATGAACAATATCATGCCGGTTCTTGAAGTAAAAGCAAGACGTATCGGTGGTGCTACTTATCAGGTACCGATCGAGGTAAGACCGGACAGACGTCAGGCTCTTGGCCTTCGTTGGCTGACCGCTTATTCTCGTAAGAGAGGCGAGCGTACCATGGAAGACAGACTGGCAAACGAGATTCTGGATGCATCTAACAACACAGGTGCTTCTGTGAAGAAGAAAGAAGAAGTTCATAAGATGGCAGAGGCTAACAAGGCATTTGCTCACTACAGATTCTAAGAGGAGGAAAATCCGTTGGCTGGAAGAGAATATCCATTAGAGAGAACCAGAAACATTGGTATTATGGCTCACATCGATGCAGGTAAAACAACCCTGACCGAGCGTATCCTGTACTATACCGGTGTTAACTACAAGATTGGTGATACTCACGAAGGAACTGCTACCATGGACTGGATGGAACAGGAGCAGGAGCGTGGTATCACAATTACTTCAGCTGCTACAACCTGCCACTGGACTCTGGAAGAGAACTGCAAGCCGAAACCGGGCGCTCTTGAGCACCGTATCAACATCATTGATACCCCAGGCCACGTTGACTTTACCGTAGAGGTAGAGCGTTCTCTTCGTGTACTGGACGGCGCTGTCGGCGTGTTCTGTGCAAAAGGTGGTGTGGAGCCTCAGTCTGAGAACGTATGGCGTCAGGCTGATACCTACAACGTACCGCGTATGGCATTCATCAACAAGATGGACATCCTTGGTGCTGACTTCTACAACGCTGTAGATCAGATCAAGACCAGACTTGGTAAAAATGCTATCTGCCTTCAGCTTCCAATTGGTAAGGAAGATGAATTCAAGGGAATTATCGATCTGTTCGAGATGAAAGCTTACATCTACAACGACGATAAGGGCGATGATATCTCCATCGTTGATATCCCGGAAGATATGAAAGAAGACGCTGAGCTGTATCACACCGAGCTGGTAGAGAAAATCTGCGAGCTGGATGATGAGCTGATGATGCGTTATCTGGATGATGATATCCCGTCTGTAGACGAGATGAAAGCAGTTCTGCGTAAAGCTACCTGTGAGTGTACAGCTGTACCGGTATGCTGCGGTTCTGCATACAGAAACAAAGGTGTTCAGAAACTCCTGGACGCTATTCTTGAGTACATGCCGGCTCCGACCGATATCCCGCCAATCGAGGGTACCGATCTGGACGGAAACCCGATCGTAAGACATTCTTCCGATGAGGAGCCGTTCTCCGCACTGGCATTCAAGATTATGACAGACCCATTCGTTG
>ERZ834433.2329-NODE-2329-length-12137-cov-3.495531_pt1 | contig 12137 bp, 9 predicted proteins | sample MGYA00519948_ERZ834433 | MGnify/ENA primary metagenome ERZ834433 (study PRJEB31850, sample SAMEA3708752) | human gut metagenome | biome: human gut; feature: human-associated habitat; material: faeces | place: China | collected 2014 ...
ACTGGCGTACCGGTTCCCGGCGCGAAAGCAGGATCCAGGCAGTCGATATCAAAGGTCAGGTAAACCGGCATATCACCCACAATCTGTTTCACTTGGGCGATAACGTCATCCACGCTGCGATCGTTCACCTGGCAGGCGTCCAGCACGGTAAAGCCGTTGTCTTTATCAAACTCGGTACGAATACCAATCTGCACGGAATGATTCGGGTCGATCAGACCTTCTTTCGGCGCGGTATAGAACATGGTGCCGTGGTCAAATTCACAACCGTTCGCGTAGGTATCGGTGTGGGCGTCAAAGTGTACCAGCGCCATTTTGCCGAAATGCTTCGCATGAGCACGCAGCAGCGGCAGCGTAACAAAGTGGTCACCACCGAAGGAGAGCATACGCTTACCGGCAGCCAGCAGCTTCTCGGCGTGCGCCTGCAGCTTCTCGCTCATCTCACGGGCATCTCCGAAGGCATATACCAGATCGCCGCAGTCCACGACGTTCAGGCGCTCACGCATGTCGAAATTCCACGGGAAGCGGTTGTGTTCCCAGGCCAGGTTAGTCGAAACCTGACGGATAGCTGCCGGGCCGTGGCGTCCCCCCGCACGACCAGAAGTGGCCATATCGAACGGCACGCCAGTAATCACCCAGTCAGCATCGCTGTCATATGGCTGGAAGTTCATCGGCAGGCGTAAAAAACCAAAGGCGTTGGAAACCAGTGAGTTATCGTATTGATGACCTAAGGTGCTCATGGATGGACTCCTATTACAAAGTCGATATAAAAAAACCCTTCCGCGTCGTTAGGCCCGACGAGGAAGGGTTGGATTTGCGAAACACAAGTTTGTGCTAATTATCGCCTTAAATGGACGAGGCATCAAGCGAGGTTGCTATTTCCGACACGGTGGCGGCGCATAGCCATTGTTATCTGCCGGAAAGGCTTGTCCAGAGCACGGCGGCATCGCGTTTTGCGCCGGGCCTTGTAATTCAAAGGCGGCAAAGCCGATTACCCCGGTATTACGCATATCGCCTTGCGCCGAATTGGCTGCGTAGGAATCAACAACGTTGGCGAACTGAAAAGCCGCTTCAGTATGTTTATCTTTGCGGAATCCTTTAATCGCTAACGAATCTCCGGCATTCACAATATAGCCGTTGTTATTCAGCGAACCTTGCTTGCCGTTCAGCACATCCAGGCCATCAACCGTAGCAACGATCTCGTAGTTGGTGTTACGACTGTAATTGCGGACATATAATTGATAATTCATTCCTACTCTGGCATGGATAATATAGCGTGGTTCATTATTTGATGAATCATAAACCCGCGTAATAGGTAGAGAATTAAAATTACCATCGCGAATAGCATATTCCAGTTCGTTAATACGAATGCTATAAACGCGGTCGTAGCCGGAAGGAACATTAGTCGAATAACTAATAACGATCATCTCTGCCGGATCGCGCCAGACTCGTTCAGCAGATACGCCCTGAACCGATGAGTGTACATCCCCACCCCAGGCGGTGCCGACATTGCCTGATGCACTGCTATTATACTGCGCATTACTGGAACAACCGGCCAGCAGCACGATTAATGCCACCAACGCGCTACGTACTTTCCATTTTTTCATAACCGTTCCCTCTGCATTTAATTAATGCAGCGATTGTAGGGAGATTATTTAATAAGAAAAGCAACTAAATTATTTTTAAGAATATATAAAAAGAAAGCGGACCGATTTACGTAAATAAATCGACCCGCCAGCAGAATAATCTTAATTATTCATCTTCAAGATAGGTATAACCGTACAAACCTGCCTCGAACTCTTCAAGGAACTGTTGTTGCAGTTCAGCATCAAGATCGGTTTTCTTCACTTGATCGCGGAACTGGGTTAACAGCGTTTTCGGATCGAGCTGTACATATTGCAGCATGTCCGCCACGGTATCGCCTTCGTCAGACAGTTCTACTTCTACGCTACCGTCAGGGAAGACGAACACGTCAACCGCTTCGGTATCACCGAACAGGTTGTGCATGTTGCCGAGGATCTCCTGATATGCGCCGACCATAAAGAAACCGAGCATCGGCGGATTCTCTGGATCGTACTCCGGCATAGGCATTGTCGTGGCAATACCATCACCATCAATATAGTGGTCGATAGCACCGTCAGAGTCACAGGTAATATCCAGCAGCACAGCGCGGCGTTCCGGCACTTGCTCCAACCCTTCCAGCGGCAGAACCGGGAACAACTGGTCGATCCCCCATGCGTCCGGCATCGACTGGAACAGCGAGAAGTTGACGTACATTTTGTCCGCCATACGTTCCTGCAGTTCGTCGATAATCGGACGATGCGCACGGTTTTGCGGATCCAGTTGCTTCTGCACTTCATGGCACATGCTCAGATAGAGTTGTTCTGCCCATGCACGTTCTTGCAGGCTAAAGGTGCCGGAAGAGTAGCCGATATGAATGTCGTGCAGATCCATCTGACTGTCGTGTAACCATTCACGCAGAGAACGGCGAGTTCCCGGTTCGTGCATCTCCTGCCAGGTTTCCCACATGCTTTGCAGGGCGCGCGGTGCGTCTTCTGCAGGCGCAGTCGGCACCGTGTATTCGTTACGTTCCACGCCGATGATATTAGACACCAGCACGGTGTGATGCGCAGTCACCGCACGACCCGATTCGGTGATTACCGTCGGATGCGGCAGACCGTTTTCTTCACACGCATCACCAATCGCCCAGATGATGTTGTTGGCATATTCATTGAGGCCGTAGTTTACCGAACAGTCGGACTGCGAACGGGTGCCTTCATAGTCCACGCCCAGACCGCCGCCGACGTCGAAGCACTGAATATTGACGCCCAGCTTGTGCAGTTCCACATAGAAACGCGCCGATTCACGAACGCCTGTGGCGATATCGCGAATATTCGCCATCTGCGAACCGAGGTGGAAGTGCAGTAGTTGCAGGCTGTCGAGACGCCCGGCTTCACGCAGGGTTTCAACCAGTTGCAGTACCTGAGTCGCAGCCAGGCCGAACTTCGATTTTTCCCCGCCGGAGGACTGCCATTTACCCGAGCCCTGCGAAGCCAGACGTGCACGCACGCCCAGACGAGGAACGACATTCAGACGTTCTGCTTCATCCAGCACAATGGCGATTTCTGACATCTTCTCAATGACCAGATAGACCTTGTGGCCCATCTTCTCGCCAATTAATGCCAGGCGGATATATTCGCGGTCTTTATAACCGTTGCAGACGATGACGCTACGGGTCATGCCAGCATGTGCCAGCACTGCCATCAACTCGGCTTTGGAACCGGCTTCCAGACCCAGCGGTTCGCCCGAATGAATCAGGGACTCAATCACGCGGCGGTGCTGGTTAACTTTGATCGGATAAACGAGGAAGTAATCGCCGTTATAGCCGTAGGATTCCCGCGCACGTTTGAACGCGGCGTTAATGGAACGCAAACGGTGCTGCAGGATCTGTGGGAAACAGAACAGTGCAGGCAGACGCTGACCCTGTGCTTCACGAGTTTTCACTAACTGCGCGAGATCGACGCGAGCTTCCGGGACGTCCGGGTCCGGGCACACGCTGATGTGGCCCAGCTCGTTAACGTCATAGTAGTTATTGCCCCACCAGGCAATATTGTAAGTACGCAGCATCTTGCTGGCTTCCTGGGAGCTCATTGCAACCTCCTGCATGGAGCGTAGTACACCGTGTTCGCCCGCTGACGAAGGCAAACCCATAGACATGTCGTCAGACATAGCGAACCTCAAATTATTTTATTAAGTGTAAAACAGTTAACGACTATCGCAGCCTGGAACTGCGATAACAACCCATAAGCACATGGATTTTCCAGCAGTGAATGCTGACGCTCCAACTGCGCAACCGGTTTCTTTTTCATAACATTATTAAGCACATAACCGAACGTAAGTGTGACAGTTCGGCGAAACCACGAGAAAACTCTTGTTTTTACAAGAGCGCCCTTGTTCAGTCCTCAGTAACTGTAACCAGCTCTTGAATCCTGAGAAGCGCCGAGATGGGTATAACATCGGCAGGTATGCAAAGCAGAGATGCAGAGTGCGGGGAACGAATCTTCACCAGAACGGTGAGACAGGTTAAGCAGCAGACAACGGTTCATTATTTCGTATCACCTCCACGGCCGCCTGTTAAGACGAACCCACAAGCCAAAACTCTGATTTCAACCCGGCTGGAAGTGGCAACACGAAAGAAACGCCGTGTGCTTTTTATTTAAGCCGCGCGCCGCGTTTTATACCCCACAATGGCAGAAAATTGCAAAAGATAAATACGCAGAATGCCGGCATTGTCAGGAAAAATTTCCAGCCACGTTTTTAACAGAATGAGACACGATTCAAAAAAAAGTGGAAATCGGGTGAAGAATTGACCTAAAATAGCCATCCAGATGTTAATCCATCCATACCGATTAACACTCAGACTGCCAGTGTTTTTAACCTGCAGAGTCGTGGTAGGATCCGCTACCACAGAAAATCCACACAACAGTTTGAGCTAACCAAATTCTCTTTAGGTGATATTAAATATGGCAAAACACCTTTTTACGTCCGAGTCCGTCTCTGAAGGGCATCCTGACAAAATTGCTGACCAAATCTCTGATGCCGTTTTAGACGCGATCCTCGAACAGGATCCGAAAGCACGCGTTGCTTGCGAAACCTACGTAAAAACCGGCATGGTTTTAGTTGGCGGCGAAATCACCACCAGCGCCTGGGTAGACATCGAAGAGATCACCCGTAACACCGTTCGCGAAATTGGCTATGTGCATTCCGACATGGGCTTTGACGCTAATTCCTGTGCGGTTCTGAGCGCTATCGGCAAACAGTCTCCTGACATCAACCAGGGCGTTGACCGTGCCGATCCGCTGGAACAGGGCGCGGGTGACCAGGGTCTGATGTTTGGCTACGCAACCAATGAAACCGACGTGCTGATGCCAGCACCTATCACCTATGCACACCGTCTGGTACAGCGTCAGGCTGAAGTGCGTAAAAACGGCACTCTGCCGTGGCTGCGCCCGGACGCGAAAAGCCAGGTGACTTTCCAGTATGACGACGGCAAAATCGTTGGTATCGATGCTGTCGTGCTTTCCACTCAGCACTCTGAAGAGATCGACCAGAAATCGCTGCAAGAAGCGGTAATGGAAGAGATCATCAAGCCGATTCTGCCCGCTGAATGGCTGACTTCTGCCACCAAATTCTTCATCAACCCGACCGGTCGTTTCGTTATCGGTGGCCCGATGGGTGACTGCGGTCTGACTGGTCGTAAAATTATCGTTGATACCTACGGCGGTAAAGGTGCTCACGGTGGTGGCGCTTTCTCCGGAAAAGACCCTAGTAAGGTGGACCGTAGCGCAGCTTATGCAGCTCGTCATATCGCTAAGAATATGGTTGCAGCAGGTGTGGCAGACGAAATGCTTGTACAGGTAAGTTATGCTATCGGTGTGGCTCGTCCGATTAATATTTTTGTGGATACTTACGGCCGTTCTCATGTGAACATGACTGATGGCGAGATTGCACGCGTTATCGACCAGCTGTTCGATCTTCGTCCGAAAGCAATCGAGGAACGTCTGAAACTTCGTAACCCGATTTATCAGGAAACGGCAGCTTATGGTCACATGGGACGCGAACCACAAGTGGTAACGAAGAAGTTTTCTTCTCGTTATGAAGGTGACAAAACAGTGGAAGTGGAACTCTTTACATGGGAGAAACTCGACTACGTTGATAAGATTAAAGCAGCTTTCGGTCTGTAAGCTAGTCTGAAAGAGGGTTTATACGATAAGAGCCGCAATCTCACTTCCGTTTTATGGAATTTGAGATTGTGGCTCTTTATTTCTACTAGAAATCACTACCTTTGTTCCATTAAGAAGTAAAACAAGCCGTGAGATGAAAAAGAAATACGACTATTTTATATACTACTTTCCACTATTCGCCTTTTTGTTTATCGGTATGGGTAGTATTTTACTATCTGTTTCTCTATCCTCTTGTTCTTCTTCTGTGAAGAATCCGTTACTGCTCTGTGCTGACTCGTTAATGGAGGTAAGTCCTGATAGTGCGTTATCTATTTTGGAGTCAATTTCTTCACCACAGAAGCTGTCACGTGCTGATAGAGCGCTTTATGCATTGTTGCTTACACAAGCACGGCATAAGAATTATGTACCTTTAGATGATGATTCGCTGATAAAGACGGCTGTCGATTATTATGGTGACAGAGATAAGAGTTTACGCGCTGCACAGGCTCATTATTATTGGGGCGCCACTTATCGGGATATGGGACGTACCTCCTTTGCGGTAGAAGAATATCTGAAAGCGATTCGACTAATGCCTGAACAAAATGAGTTCTTGGCAATGATATATGATAATTTGGCGGAATGCTATGAGGAAGAAGATTTGGATGATGTAGCAATGGAGGCTTATCGTAAAGCTTATCAGATATTGAAAGGAGGAAGTGAACAGGCGTATCCACTGCGAGGAATTGCAAACGTATATTTTTCTCAGAGTGACAGAGATAGTGCATTATGCTATTATCAAAAAGCTCTTGATTATGCGTTGGTTGTACAAGATTCCAACTTGATCGGACCACTTTATCATGATTTAGCTATGGTCTATTATGAAGAAGAAGATTACATTCAAGCCGATAAATATATATCAAAAGCTATTATAGCATTGGGGCAGGATAGGTCGGCTAATGCTTGTTTGTTGAAAGCAAAAATTATGTTTAATCTGAACGAACTTGATTCTGCCAGCTACTATTTTAGTAAAGATATAGATTTGTTTGATATTTATGGAAAAGCTGTTTGTTATGACGGGATGTATCAAGTAGCAAAGAAACGAGAGGAATGGCGAACTGCAATGGAAAATATGGATGCCTATAAAACTTTTTATGATTCAATTCAGGTGTTAACAGACAATGAAGAACTAAAGCGGCTGATGGATAAACATCAAATAGAAGAACATAAAAGGATATTATCACAGCGTACTAAAACGTTGGTTATAAGTTTAGTATCTGTTTTTCTTTCTTTGACAATAATATGTGTCTTTTGTTTCATGTGGAATGATAGAAGGAGAAAGAAACGTTATATCGCTTTGCAGCAAGAACTCACTCAGAAACGTGTAGATACTATGCTACTTAAAGAAGAATCTTCTGCATCTAATAAAGAACATAAAATGTCAAAGTTGAGAGAACAACAATTAAAATTGTGTATATCTATGTTTCAATCCACTGATTGTTATAATAAATTAGAAACATTCGAGAAATCGACTCCTAAACAACTGTTAGCTATGCGTGGTTTGAGAGTTGATATGCGTATTGCTATTTGTGAAGCATTTGTTGACGTGATGGTGAACTTGAAAGAATGCTGTCCGTCTTTGACCAATGATGATTTGTTTTATTGCATTCTTTCCTCACTTCATTGTTCAAAGACTGTAATAATGGAGCTGATGAATACTACATCAGATGCTCTTAAGACACGTAAAAATCGTATTAAAAATAAAATGGGTACATATTTATTTGAGCAGGTGTTTAATATTGATAATCTGTAAGATATGCTAAGAATGTTATTACTTATTTTCTATATAGACAGAAGTCTGTTACCATTGTTACCGCATAAAAATCGTTTCTTTTACTCTATCTGTGTACATTTGAGGCGAAATTTTAAACCCACATTATTATGAAAACTAAATTTTTACTTCTTCTATTATTAACTATTTTGCTTCAGGTAAATACATCCTCTTTTGCACGGGAGATGAAATCTGCACGTCAAATTGAATTAAGAACTAAGACTCCGGCACAGCATCGTTCTATTCCTATTACGCCTGCTGCTTTTATTGAGGACGCATTAGTTACTATTGACTTACTTTCTACTGTCCCTACTGCAACAGTTGTTGTGAAAGATGCAGAAGGCAAAGTTGTTTATTCATCTACCGAATGGAATGTAGATAAAATTAATATTGATCTTACCAGTGAGCAAAAAGGTAAATATACTTTGGAAATACAGCTTCCTACGGAAGTATTTTCCGGAGAATTTGAACTGGAAAATTGAAACCTTAAAGTCAATCTGTAACTAGAAGATTAACCTAATAATTAACTATACAAAAGCCCCACTATAATATAGTGCATTGTTAAAATGACGATCGGATACCGGCTGACAGGGGAAAGAATCGGCTAATTCTGATTGGGGGGCTTGATAACCCTTGTGAAAGGTGTGCAATAAATGTTTGTTATATTGCAGGATGCAATATTAAAATCACTCTTAATTGTTGGTCTGGAGACTGGTAGGGTGTTCGAGTAGTCTGGTGATTCGAACGATAGGCTCATTCAGCAACAATTGCGGTATATCTGTACAGGTGAAATACCTGATAATAGATGTATTCTCTGTGAGAAAGGCTCTTGGGCTTCCGAGTAAGAAGCCCAAGATTGCTTCCGGAGGTAGTGGACAAATACCAAATTTTTTCGTAATTTTGTGCCCATGATATAATAAAATCATGGAGAAACTGATGAACCAGATAAATTCCGTATGCGTATATAGCGCTTCCAGCACTAAAATAGATCCTGTTTATTTTACCGCAGCCGAGACTCTCGGGCGACTGCTTGCCGATCATCATATCCGTTTGATTAATGGTGCCGGTAGTATTGGTCTGATGCGTTCTGTGGCCGATGCGGTGTTGGCGAATGGTGGTGAGGTGACTGGTGTTATTCCTCATTTTATGGTAGAGCAGAACTGGCACCATACAGGCTTGACGGAGCTGGTTGAAGTGGAATCCATGCACGAACGCAAACAGAAAATGGCAGATTTGAGTGATGCGGTGATAGCTTTGCCGGGTGGCTGCGGAACGTTGGAAGAATTGCTTGAAATTATCACCTGGAAACAACTGGGACTCTATCTCAATCCGATTGTGATTCTGAATGTAAACGGGTTCTTTGATCCGTTGCTCGAAATGCTTGAAAAAGCAATCGACGAAAACTTTATGCGCCGCCAGCACGGTGATATATGGAAAGTGGCGCAAACGCCGGAGGAAGCTGTGGAACTGCTTTATTCAACGCCTGTATGGGATATCTCCATTCGTAAATTTGCAGCTATATGACGATTGACACTCTCAGCTTCCAGCGCACTACGGATACTCTGTCGCTTTTCCAACAAGGGCAGCTCGGTGGTTCATCGCAATCGACAATAAAGGCGGATAGTGATAGCTTGCAATTGGCACAGATCCATTCTGCGCAGGAAGTCATTTCCGGTTTCGAGGGAACTCCTATCCCCTATTCTCCCCGTACAGATGATGCCATAGCGCTAACCTTGCTGGCTTGTTTCTTCCTTTCTTCCATAGCTTTGGCACGCGGAAAGAAATTTCTTTCCCAGCAAGTAAAAGACTTTGTGCTGCATCGTGAACGGACAAGTATTTTTGATAGTTCTACAGCGGCTGACATGCGTTATCTTCTTGTGCTTGTAGTGCAGACGTGCGTATTGTCGGGGATTACTTTCTTCAACTATTTTCATGATACATCCCCTGCTTTGATGAACTCCGTATCCCCTCTTCTGCTTTTGGGGATTTATGTGGGCTCCTGTCTTGCTTACTTCTTACTGAAATGGTTGCTTTATATGTTTATAGGTTGGACATTCTTTGATAAAAACAGGACAAATATATGGCTGGAATCTTATTCTACGCTCATATATTATGCAGGATTTGCCCTTTTCCCGTTCGTACTCTTTTTAGTTTATTTCGACCTGAGTCTCACCAATTTGCTCATAATTGGAACCATAATTCTAATTTTTGCTAAAATATTGATGTTTTATAAGTGGATAAAGCTTTTTTTTCATCAATTTGGCGCACTTTTCCTATTAATTTTGTACTTTTGCGCTCTTGAAATACTACCTTGTCTGCTACTCTATCAAGGTATGATTCAAATTAACAATATATTGCTAATAAAATTTTAGGACGTTGAAAATTAAAAAAGTACTAGTGTCGCAGCCTAAGCCTGCGTCAGAGAAATCTCCCTATTACGACATAGCTGAAAAGTATGGCGTTAAAATAGATTTCCGGCCCTTTATTAAGGTTGAAAGTCTTTCGGCGAAAGAATTTCGGCAACAGAAAATTTCGATTCTCGACCACACTGCCGTTATATTCACTTCTCGTCATGCTATCGACCATTTCTTTAATTTGTGTACTGAATTGCGTGTTGCAATTCCGGAAACTATGAAGTATTTCTGTGTGACGGAAGCAGTTGCATTGTATATTCAAAAATATGTGCAGTACCGTAAGCGTAAAATCTTCTTTGGTGCAACGGGAAAGATTGAGGACCTCGTGCCTTCTATCGTAAAGCATAAAACAGAGAAATACCTTGTCCCAATGTCGGACGTACATAATGACGACGTAAAAACACTGCTTGACAAGAACGGCATACAGCATACCGAAGCTGTGATGTATCGCACGGTAAGCAATGACTTTACACCCGACGAAGAATTCGATTATGACATGTTGGTGTTCTTCAGCCCTGCCGGAGTAACTTCTTTGAAGAAGAACTTCCCTGATTTTGACCAGAAAGAAATCAAGATCGGTACGTTCGGTTCTACTACCGCACAGGCTGTACGCGATGCAGGACTCCGTCTGGATCTCGAAGCCCCTACGGTGCAAGCTCCGTCTATGACTGCCGCACTTGACATGTTTATCAAGGAAAACAATAAATAAACAGAGTGGGTATATATACTTTGTGCAAAGCCGAAAGGCTGAATAGTAAAATTCTGATCGGAAAGATGTTTGAAGGCGGTGTTTCGAAGTCGTTTTCCATCTTTCCGATACGCGTTGTATATATGCCTGTCGAACAAGGCGAGGCGCCGGCTTCCATATTGATCAGTGTATCGAAACGCCGCTTCAAGAGGGCGGTGAAGCGCAACCGGGTGAAACGGCAGATACGCGAAGCCTACCGGAAGAATAAATATCTGTTGGTAGACGAGTTGCAACGCCGGGAAAAGCGTTTGGCTATTGCCTTTATCTATCTGTCGGACGAGCTTACTGCTACTGCCGAGCTGGAAGAAAAAATGAAAATAGCGCTTTCGCGTATCTCCGAAAAACTATCCTTATGAAAGCCCATAGCTCCCGGATGTCTGGCATCCGGATGTCCGTCAAAGGATTTTTGAGGAGGGTGTTCTCATTCCTGCTCCTGCTTCCTATCTATTTTTATCGGATTTGCATATCCCCACTTACTCCTCCCTCCTGCCGGTTCACGCCGACTTGCTCGGCATACGCGGTCGAAGCGATAAAGAAACATGGTCCTATTAAGGGTTTTTATCTGGCTGTGAGGCGTATCTTACGGTGTCACCCTTGGGGTGGTTCCGGCTATGATCCTGTACCTTAAACTCCAAAATGTGGAAAATGGAAAGGAATACAAATAATATTCTGGATATTCATACCCATAAAGCAGAACCGGTTTCTGCCGGGAAGGCGATTATTAACCGTAAGTTGGCGACAGATGCTTTGTGCGAAGGATATTTCTATTCTGCCGGTATTCACCCTTGGGATTTGACGGAGTTTGATACGGAGCGTCGATTGGAATGCCTTCGGGAGCAACTTGCAGAAAAACAGTTGGTGGCTGTGGGTGAAGCCGGACTGGATAAGCTGGCTGCTGCTCCGATGCAGCTTCAAGTAGCTGTGTTTAAAGAACAGGTGGAATTGTCGGAAAAGTATGAATTGCCGTTGATTATTCACTGTGTGAAGGCTATGGACGAACTGCTTGCCTTGAGAAAGGAACGTGCACCGAAACAGCCGTGGATATGGCATGGATTCCGTGGAAAGCCTGAGCAGGCAAAACAATTGTTACAGAAAGGATTCTATCTTTCTTTCGGAATGCATTACTCCAGTGAGGCGATGAATGTAGTGCCTGATAGCCGCTTGTTTTTGGAAACGGATGACAGTCCGGTAGATATTGAAGATGTGTTGCGTGATGCGGCGAAAGTACGTGGTGTGGAAGTAGAAACGTTGCAGGCTATTGTCCGTAAAAATATTCAAGACATCTTTTTTAGGGCGTAAGAGTTGTATCTTCCGAGAAAGAGTCGTACTTTTGCCCCTCACGGGATTGAAATACAATAAAAAACTAATAATAAAAGAGTAATACGATGAATTTTGTAGAAGAATTGAGATGGCGTGGCATGTTGCAG
>ERZ834433.2355-NODE-2355-length-11962-cov-3.077349_pt1 | contig 11962 bp, 28 predicted proteins | sample MGYA00519948_ERZ834433 | MGnify/ENA primary metagenome ERZ834433 (study PRJEB31850, sample SAMEA3708752) | human gut metagenome | biome: human gut; feature: human-associated habitat; material: faeces | place: China | collected 2014 ...
TAGCAAAGAAAGTTCTCAATTATTTGTTATGTCTTTATTTCTGATAAGGAAGTTTTTGCTTACGTATGTACATGTACGCTCACGCAGAATATCCCCCTAAACACCCCCTTATAGCAAAATTATTTTGGCGGTTATCTTTGGTATTGTTACGTTTCGTCAGGCAATTAAAATATGATTGCTCGTGAGTTCCGCTTTCTCCTCCGAAGTCTTTTATCACCCCGAAGGTTGGAGTTCACGAGCAACCTTGCTATGTGTTTTGTTTCACTTGCCTACTATCCACTTATCATATAATTTCCGATAAGCCTTCAGCAACTTTTCTCTTCTGTTCCTTGCGTATTGAGATTGGGTTTCAACCGTTCCATCTATCCAACAAGCGTTCTTCAATATCACTTCTCGGTCAGCAGGTTTGTATCTTTGCGCTCTGAGTAATAGATTCAAGAAGCGTTCTTGCTTCTTTACTTCCCAATCAATCTTGGCTAATATACTTTGTGCCTTCGTTGTTTCCATCTATACCAAGTGCTTTAATTCCTGCATCTACAACTACACGTAACAACGCTGAATCAATCTCCGTTTTGGCGTCCAATACAACTTTGTCCATAACCTCTTGAAAACACTTAGCAAAGAAAGGTATATTTGACTTCACTTCGGTTGTCAGCTTATCGTAGAACAATTTCAGCTCTCTTTGGTCATCCTTCGTCAAAGTCTTTTTATCAATAATCTTCTCGGCTTGCTTCCAACGCTTGTTAATATCAACCATCAGCTCCGCCATACGTTGTCTGAATTGATTATGAGTATAAGTCTTTTTACTCTCCATATCGGTACATTGCTCAATCCTTTCTCCCAAAACCTCCTCTATGGTGACGGGAACTCCTGAACCGACATTAAGCGTTGTTATAAGCTCGGAGAATTGATTTGCCGACATCTTTACTTTGAATAAAGGTTTGCGAGCAAAGAACCAATCATTTGATAGTTCTCGGTTCATTTCTCCTTCTGAAAGAGTGAGTTCAATGAAGTTATCGGATTGAATTTCACTTCCAAACAAATATCCCGATTTTCCGTGAATACGGCTTAAACTTAACATTCCAAACGATGGATGTTCATATTTCTTTTCTTCATTTTTCATATTAACCCCAAATTACATAGTTCAGAAAATCTACTACACCGCTCCACCAATCTAATATCGGGAACAGTACAAACCTTATAAATAGGATAACCAATGTGCCATAGGTAAATAGTCTCCACCATTTCCGATATTTAGGTTTCAAAACCCTATTGCCGAAACGTCCGTCAATTGCATACAAGACACGTTTCCAAATAGGCTTTTTCTTCAGTTTCTTGATGATATTATCATAACACTCGTTATCGGAGCTTTTCAATAATACCAATAAATCTTTCTTTTCCTGTTTGTTCAAAACGATAAGCGCCATATTATTTCTTGATTTTTGAGATTATTAACGTTGCTAACAATATAACTACCAAACATCCTACTCCGATAAGCGACTTGATTAAACAAGCGTTCATAAAGTTTCGGAAACTTCCCCAAACTACTTCTATGTAAATCCAGTTAGCTACCACCGCAACTACAAGGATTATGGCTGTAAAGACTATTCTTGTTTTCATTTCTTTGATATGTAAATATATCCGTTCATTCCTTTACATTGCCCATCTGAACAAGACACGAAGGTAACTGTATAAATCTCGGTCGCTTGAGATAAAGTCTTGCGTTCGTCACTTACAGCCCATTCGTCTATCAATTTCACGTCCTGAGTAAGAGTACAACCAGTGCTGTATCGGCTCTCCTTTCTTGTTCCTTCTACTCCGTACCAATCACATAGTTGTTTAGCATAGTTCCAAATCACGTCTCCCTTCTTAGTTGGAGCACCATAGTCGCAAGCGTCATTGTAAATTCTCTTACTTGCTCTTTTTATAGCTTCGATAGCTTTGTAACCTTCTCTATAAACTGCCATAACCGTATTGTTTTAATTGATTTCTGATACGAAGGTAGAAACTATTTCGCAAACGGCAAAATAAAAAAGGAAGAAATTTTGGTAAACTTCCTCCTTTTAACTAAAATGCCCAAACTTTTAACGTTTTCGCCAATATTCTTTGTCACTATCCCAATAAATTCCCAAGTCATCAAGATACTTTTCTGCTTCTTCGTCTATCTCGGTATAATTCCAATCAGTACCATCGTCTGGGTCTCCAAGATAATCATTCAAATCAACACGGTCTTTCGGTATCATCTCAACCTTCGGAGCTAAAATTTCAGGCTCTATGGTACTTCGTTCTCGCTTAACCTTCGGAACAGTATCATACGTCACACTTACAAGTTCATAGGTGACGTTTCTCCATATCTCCGAAGTATCTGTATCACTTACCTTCTCCCGATATGTTACTGCCCTTGGGTCTTTGCGTTCAAACCCTCCGTTACAGCTGGTAAGGAATAGGACTATTGCTAACAATACGCCCATGACTACCATAGTCAGACAACCTCCCAAGCAAGTAGCTTTCGCCTCAAGCATAGGGTCAATGTTTTCATTCTCCTTCATAATCGTGAATTTTCAATCCGTTGATTACCTCGTAGCCGTATTGGTGACGTAGTACATCCTCAACCGCTTCTCGCTTCGGAGCGTCAACGATAAGATTTTTAACTTGTTTGATTTGTTCTTTACGGTTTTTGCTACCAAAGAACTTAACCTTGAATTTCTTCAAATTCGACATCTTCTGCTTGTTCTTTAATTTTGTTTAACATTATTCTTTGTTCTCTCGTAAACTTCTGACGTGGTACTTCGATTATTGTTATTTGTCCTTCTCTCGGCTCTTCCCAAAATGGTACAAAGAACATTTCAACGAAGTCTATGAAGCTATGCTTTGGGTCACGTTCCTTCGTCTCAGGCATTCTCCTCAACTTTATCGGTTAGTTCAAACGCTCCTTCTCCTCTAACGAATAAAACACGCCTACCCATTGGATGCCACCATAAGCTCGCTTCGTTTGAAGTATATCCCTGAATAAAACCTTCGTCAACCATATCCGTTGAGGTACATGACTTGTTTTTCTTTGTTATAGAGCCGTACTCAATCTTGAAGTCAGCAAGTAGCTTCTTTGCTTTGTCATACTTACCTTCTTCTTGAGTTTCGGTATAACTCTTGAAGTCTTCCAATAACTCCTCAAAGTTGATTACATTCTGCTCTGTACTACCAGTTGGAGAAAGAGTTGGGTCAGTTACAACCATTAGTTTCTTCGGCATACCGAAAGAAGCTGTATCAGATAACAAGGTTGCTTTCAATTCCATTTCTGCGCAACAATTAGCTACTTGATTGATTGTTCCCATTAACTCTCTTTCGGAACGCATATTGGGAAGATACGGAATTTCAATCACCTTGTCGTGATACTTCTTTTTGAAATCTTCTTTTGTCATGATAAATTTGTTTTAATAAGTTCCATTTGATTCATTATCTTTATCCGATAACTCTGCCCAGCTCCTGGATTATGGAGCTTAATAGCCTTATCAATACTTTTGCTGGGATTGTAATGACTTTGTAAGATTTCAAACATTTCCAAACTCTTCTCGGTATCGGTACGCTCGGCAAGTGTGTACCGTTCTTCACCAAGAATGCGGTTGACATCCTTGACGTATATCGGAGTTATTTGTAATATCCCCACGTCATTGGTTTTGCCAACCGCATCTGCTTTGCCTTCGCTTTCTACTTGTATAAGAGCTTCAACGAATATGTCCCATTCGCTCGGCTCTCGCTTTTCTTCTTGTATTACTACATCTGTTCTTTCTTCGTTCTGAACTGGTTGGTAACTGTTAATCTCGCAAACTGATACGATAACTAACATTAGCAACATAATCAATTTTCTCATCTTTACTTAATTTGGTGAAACACTCTACGGAGTATCCAATCAACTCCGCAATATATCATTACTCCTAATGTTCCGTGCATTACCAAAGAAGCAAAGAAACTGAACCAAGTGTACTTACCATTCAGGCTCCAAGCATTGTACGCACAAAGCATTATCGTTATGACTACTCCTATACTAAACAGTATGTTGATAGTATTTGCTATTTTATATTTCTTCTCCATTGTTATCCTCCTTTTCTTTGAACTCTTCAGGGTGTCGTCTCCGATACTCCTCAATGACTTTATAGTTGTTTACTTTGATACCAAGCTCTTTTGCTATCTGCTCAAGCTCAGGCATTGCTTCTACTAATGTTTTACTCATCCTATTATGAATTTGATGATTAAAGCTATCAATAAAATAACGCACAATATGTACGCTTTCTTATCGGAGCTTTTGATGACTTGTTTGATATTCTCTCCAGCAGCTTTGATTTCCTGAACTTTCTCATTCAAGAATAAGTCGCAACCTTTCTCGTAGTTCTCTATGGCTTTCCTGCAAGCATCATTCAATGGTTTCATTAGTTCTTCAGGATAACCGTATGAAAGGTCATAACGCCTATTGCCTTTGTGCACCTCACCAAAACAAGCTCCTCCGTTGGTTACCGTTCCCCGATACTGCCATTCAGTGCGTAGCATGCCTGGAACTGTCTTAGCGGTTATGAAATAGATACCATCTTCATCATCCTTCGCTACACGGGTGATTACTGGTTTATGTGCAAAGTAAGTTTTCAAAATCTTCTCTGCTTGCTCTTTATTGCAATGTACTACGTCTGACATATTATTCGTTCTTTAACAATGTTATTTGATTATTCGTTTTATCCACCAAAATAGCTTTCTTGACTGAGGAGTCAATCCACTCATCCGCATCCTTCCTACGTTTCAATGGTATCTTCATATCAGCAAAGGCATGAGTTGCTTGGGGCATATCTTCGATAAAGAAGAACAAGCTCAATTCATATCTCTCTTTCATCCCACAATCCTCCATCCAGTGTTCCACGCTTCTCCTTGACGACATTCCCAAAAGTCTTTCTTGGGCAGCATAAGTCCTTCTTCATCAAAGTAGAAGTCATCGTCACAAGCAGCAATGTATTCATTATCTCCGAAGAAGCGGTGAGCGACTTTGTAACCGCCCTGCTCCATAGCATTGATTGCCGCTTCTTTCGTCATTTCATCATTCTCTTCCATAACTCGTTCAATTCGTTCTCCGATACTTCAATTGACGTATCAGGGTATGTTAATACTAATTGCTTTACAAAATTTAACTTATTATTCAAAGGCTCTCTTGAAGTCTTTTTGAATGGGAACTCAGATAATTCTTGACAATCGGATAGATGACTCATAATAGCCATTTGTACTGATATGTACCGAACTCCTGCCTCACGTTCCTCTTTCTTGGTATCATTTTCGATACCTTTCAAGAATACATATCCCATCTTGCTCGGTTTGTATCTTCGGTCATCGCTCGGAAAACCTTTGAAATAGGTATCTACTAATTGCTGCCACTGTAAGCTCCAAACGCTACCATTATTCATTTCTTTGAGCTTCTCATATATCTTGAGGCAATCTTCGGCATCTTTCTTGTACTCCTCCGTTTGCAGTTGCTTCTGCAAATAATTCATTAACTTTCCCATATTGCTAAAATTCAAAATCAATAAATACTTCCTTGCTTCCCTTAAACCAGTTCTCATGATTTATATCATCGAACTTCGTACATGAGTACTTCTTTTCAGAACGTACATATTCACCCCTTATCCAAACTGGAGCCGTGTCGCTCTCGGATAGTTTGAAATACTCTCCTTTCTTGAGCTTTGCTACGGTTGTTTTTGTCATACCAATTTAATTTACGATTGTTTGCTACTATTAACTTTGGGACAAAGATTGTACTTACAAGCTCCTCCTGCATTTCCTTCTCTGGTACAAACAGCTCTCTGTACTCGGTTAGCATCCATTGTCCATTTAAGGCTCGGACAGTCGTTTTGCTTTGCGTAGAAGGCTTTGACCTTCTGTAAGTCGTTCTTGCTCATTGTTTCTCTCTTTTGAAATAATAAGTTGACCAAGTACCATCATATCGACAGCCACACATTTCCCAACCTTCATTACCAAGTTCTTCAAGTTTCCAATCTGTTATGGCGGCTGAACCTGACTTCTCTTCTTCTTTCTTACAAGGTTGAACTACGCTGTAAGATAATCTCAAATATTCAAACTTTTTCATTTCTCGGAATTTTGTTTGTTATACAATATCGGATACACACTACCATAGAAGCCTACCTCAGAACAGATGCTAACAACGGTTTCTTGGTCATACTCTCCCAAAGCCATATACTCCTCTTTCGTTGGGTCTCGTTGTAAAGCAAGCTCCATAGTGATATCAACGTACTTGTCGCCTACCTTATTCCAAGCATGCTCCGTTCCGAACGTACCGCAAACCGTCATCTTGCCTTCGACATATTTGACCTCTGGGAAGATATGAGCGAATAGAGTTGCGTTGCGGAAACATTCCTTGACTTGAGGCTTGACGAACTTCTTTATTGCTTTTATCTCGGTTTCCGTGAATACATCCGATAATCGTACAACCTCTATGGGCTTTGCGTCTTTTAGCATCTGACGGTAGAACTCCGCTTGTCTTCCTTCTTCTCCTATTAGCTTAGCAAAGGTGCGGAGTTCTACAATCAGGCTATTTTCTTTTGTTGCTATCATTACTTTACAAGTCCAACTGGTATGTACTCCATTCCGTATCTCTTCAGCATAGCAACTACGCTATCCCAATTACACGCTTTCTTATCACCTTCTGCGTTCTCAAAGAACTTATGGTCAGCGGTTACTCGGTAGCCTTTCATAACAAGTTTTAATGCTTCCTTTTGGGCTTCGCTCGGTTTCTTGTTGCCTCTCGCACTCTTAGAAGGTAAAGCAACGAACTCGTCAATTGTCAATTCCTTCGGAGCTTCTTTTTCAACCTTACCACCTTTGGCCACCTTTTTGTTTGTCTCCTTAGCAACAGCCTTCTTACTCACGGCTGCTTTTTTCGGCTCGGACTTCATTTCAGAAGTCGCTGCCTTGTCCGTTCTCTGACCTTGCTTCTTGTCGGCTGGATTGGTTCTCCAATCGAACTTTCCTTCAGCGTACTCAGTCCATACCCAAGTCGGGTGCTTCGGGTGAACGTCTCCCACTTTGCGGGCAGTTTTAGCCACCTTCGGTTCATCCTTCTTCTCTTCCTTCGCTTTCGGCTCTGCTTTCTTGCTATCAGCCTTCTTTGACTTAGCAGGGGCAGCTTTCTTCGTTTCCTTCTTCTCGGTTTTCGCCTTCGGAGCTTTCTCAGCCTTTTCTGCTTCTTTGACCGCTTTCTCCGCTGCTTTGCTTGCGTCTTCAAAATTCTTCAAACGACTGGACAAGATATTCTGAAGGTCTTCATTCGTTACATCCTCGCTCTTGATATTCTTCAACTCGGCAAGATTATCCCAGTTGTTGAGAATATAGGTAGCAAGTTCTTTTGCTTCCTTTGCAGCAGGTCTTTTGCCTTTCGATAGGTTAGCCATCTTCACAGCTTTCAATTCGTTCAACTTCAAGATACGCTCGTCCATTACAGGAGCATCGAAGTTATCAACTGCGTTCGTTACACTCTTGCTGTCTTCCACCTTTACGGTCTTGTTTGCTTTTGTTGCCATATTCTTTGATTTATTTGATTGAGTTTTTACTTCTTGATTGTTATTAACCTTGCTACTTTCTACTTCATGAAGTCCAGCTTCTGTGAGTTCTCCATCGAAGTAGCTGTCTCCATTAGCGGTTAGCAACATACCTTTCTTAGCAAGGCTTCCAGTTGTTGCTGATACGCTTCGGATAGATTTACCAGTTTCTCTCGCTACGTCCTGAAGAATGAACTCAACTCCTGAATCACCTACCTTCTTTGCGTTAGCTACGATTGCTTTCAAAATTTCTCTTTCGTTCTTTGTTAATTCGATTGCTTTCATGACCTTGTATTTTTTGATTGTTAAACTTATTTCGTTATCAATTACAGTACGAAGGTACTAACTTCTTGCGAAACGGCAAAATTTTTTACCAATTATTTTTGGAGAAATTTTAATTTTGGGCAATATTTAACTTTTATTTAGCAAAAGGTGTATAATTTACCAATAAAAAAGCTCCGAACTTCGCAGCCCAGAGCCTTACAATATAGAATATCAAAGTTGCTTATTTACTCCCTCGTTTCTTTAACCAATTGTCCATTGCCTCCCCAAACAACTTATCCTTTACATATAGGAACTCATCAAACAAAGAAGCTGCCTGAGTACGGTCGTACAACTTCGGGTTAGCAAGACATTCTTTCAATGTCTTATACTTCGCAAATTCTTCCCTCGCTTCTACGTTGGGAACATTATCTTGAATAAACTTTTGAATGTCCATAACTTTAACTGTTTAATAGATTATCATATTGCTTGTTTAACTCCCAAGCTGTTATTTGTAAGTCCTCTATTGACAAAGCTCCGTTACTGAATTGCTCCTCAAGTCTCCTTGCTTTATATTGAACGTACCAATTCAAATCTACAAACATAACGGACTTAGCAAGCCAACGCCCTTGGTCGTTTTCGATATACTGATAAATGAGTTGACATATCTTTACTTTCTCCAACGGTACTACGATACTAACAGCGTAGCCAAGCTCAAGAAAGTTGTTTGCTATCTTATCATCCCATTTATCTATCCGTGAGAAGTAATGTTTGTAGAACGGTTTAACGGTACACATTATTACATGCCTTTTACAATGATTTATTTCTTCGTCTTTATCTCTTTACCATACGGTTTATCTTTATTCTTGCGCTGCCCAGCCTTCGTCTTGCTCGGTGGTATCTTGTCCTTTCCTCTTCCATTAGAACTACGGTCTATTGGAGTTTCATCCTCCGCAACAGGTCTTTTCCTTTCGGCTTCTGCGTCCCATCCTGCCTGACGTGCTTCCATATCTTGCTTTTGCTTGCGTATCTTAGACAAGAACAAGTCTTTGACATTTGTAGCTGAGGAGTGTTCCGCTTCGGTAACATCTTCTGCCTTGACATCCATTACCTCTCGTCCAGCGGTACGCTCTATCATAGCAAAGTCATAAGCTGAGTTGGAAGGATAGCTCATTTCAGCATTCTCGTCATAGTCTCCCGATATATCGACAAACTTCGCATAGTAGCTATTATGTAAACCAGCAACCAATTTCTTCGGGTCATAATTCATACGTGCTGCGACACGCCCCAAGATAATCTCTTTGAGGTTTATCGTTTTGAGTATTTCCTTCTGAATATGATTTTGGATTGTTACTTCGATATTGACATCAACCACTCCGTTTATATTGAGTATGTCTCCTTCAGCTTCCTTGCGTATCTGCTCCAAAGTACGAAGCATTGCGTTGTAAGAGTCAATTGAATTGAGAGCAATATACTTATTCTTCATTTTGGAGTACATCCAAGCAAGCTCTTCCAGTCTCGGTCTTTTGTTATACAACCGTACATCTGCTACTCGGTTTCGGAACTCCTCACGCTTTCGCTCTATCTCAACGATATGCTTCTTCAGTATTCCCTTGACATCGTCCTCGTTGACAATTACTCCGTTATCCTCGCCCATTATCTTTACAACCTCGGCAACGGTAAACATACGCCCAAGGAGCTCAATAATATCTTCCTCAAACGGACTGAGTTTATATACGGCTAATTCATCCTTGCTCTTGCCTCCATACCTTCCTGCTCTCCCAAAGGCAAGAGACTTTGCGGTGCTTATCTTAGCTCGGAGCTGATTATACTTTCTCTTGAGTTCCAATATGTCCTCTTGCTCCTTGCTACTGAGATGTTCTATATGTTTTGCCAACCTATGAGGTAACATTCCAATATTGATTTCGTCTCCTTCACTACTTATATAGATAGTGTTGCGAATTATTGGATGTTTCTCCAAGGCAAGCATCTTCTTATACTCCGTTGGGTTTACTACGTCCTCTGGAATAGTTATTTGTTTACTCTTATCCATTTCTATTTGCGATTACAATTCATTACCTATACTTATATTTGCGTATCAAGTCTTATCGGCTGCGCTTCTCTTCGCTTTCACTACTTTTTTCTTCAAGCGCAATCTTTCTACTCTTAATACACAAATAGGGTATTGTTTGCCTTGGTCTGGGTAGTCGGATATTTTGGTCACTCGGAACTCTTTTTGTTTATCCATAAATGTCAATATCTTTCTCTTACCCATTAGCGAATATATAAATATGCGAAAAGACAAAAACGTATCTTCTTTCAATTCTACATTCTCGTCTCTTAGCAATAAATTATCTTCAAGCTCCTTCAGTGTCATTTCTTTTCCTTTACAAAATTTAACAAGTTATCAAGAAAGTTTGTCAAGTCCTCTTCATCTTCTTCTGATAGCTCAAGACTTCTCACGCTCTCGGAATTATCGCAATAATGGGTTGGACTATCTATATCATTAGAACTCTTCCAAAAGCTCGCTTGCTGAATAACAAGGTCGCAAATCTGTTTTTGTTTATCGGTTGCTTTCATATTACACACTCACTTCTTTTTATATAGTTTTCAAATCTCTTTCCGTACTTCTCATAATAATCCATGAGTTGCCTGATTCGATAGTCTGGTACTCGTTCTTGAGGACTTCGTTCCATTTGTCTATCTTCGCAAGTCTCAATTGGAGTATCAAAGAAACTCTTGAACTCAACCCTTACCGTTTCCCAAGAAGATTGTTCTATGGCTGCTACTATAAGTTCTGCTGCCGAAGTATATATGTTGGTATCATCAACTACAACGTCAAATCCAAAGTTTAGAGCGTTTGTTATTACATCTCGCTCAACTCCCTTTACAAATTCTTCGGTCAAAGTATTATATGTTATAGCAAGCATCTTCCTTATGTCGTCTCGGTTTACTCTTACCGCAGGATTGAAGATATTACGTTGAACATAATCCTTAGCCCAAGTTGTTTTACCTGAACCTGGCAGACCTCTACAAATTATTATCTTAGGCATAAACTTTTTATTTACAATATCCAAATCTCTTTTCAACTTGCCATTGGGTTAGGTCGGCTTTTACTTTCGCCTTTCCCAATAACTTTCCGCAGCACTCGCAACGTCTTTCTTCCCAAATGTCGTATCTTAGTTTGTACTTACTTTTCCAACCTTTAACGTGCTTGTATTTGGGCTTAGCAAATTCCGTTACAGTATGTTCCCAATAAGGGTGTTTACACCAAAGTCTCTTTATATATTTCCAAAACATATCAAAACCTCATCTTTCCTTTTCGTTGTTTCTTAATCGAAGTCAAATGATATTGTCCGCAATAATCGCACTTGTACCATTTCGTACCTCCTTTATGCTTTTTCTTTAATAACTTTGTGGCTCGTTCCGCATCTTCAGCCGTTGGATAAGATAGCTTGCCTGTATGACAAGTAGTCGGTACTTGCTTAATCTTTACTTTGGGCTTGCTCTTATCAATCATCGGCTCGGATAACGGAAACATTGGCTCACCGTTCAATATCTTTTCTTTATCAAGTTGTTTCATATTACCAAATACTCAATACCTTGAGATTATTTTGTATATACTGATTAGCTTCTTCCCAATCCTCGCAACTTTCATATCGAAGTCGGTTGAACGCTTCTTTCAGTTGTTTCTTGTATTCTTGGTAAGCAATCCGATTATCGTTTGTATCGTATCTGAATTTAAAGTCGTTCATCTTGCTTACCAAGTCCTTTACTTTATCAAGAGTTGTAGTTGTTTCTATTATCGCATAAGTTTCCATATATTGCTTTTACTTTTGGAACTCCGTTAATTTTGCGAATATAATGAATACCATCATCGCAATACTCAATCGCTTCTCCTTCCTTCTCTAACAATTCTGCGCACCATTCATTCGGGTGAGCTTCCATGCCGTGCTTAACTAACCAATGTTCAATAGCATCGCTTGCCTCGCACCAATATCGCTCCTCTTTATCGGATAGACAATTCAAGAGAATTTCAACCAACGCTTTCTTTCCTTCTCTCGTACCATCGCAACCGCACATTATTACCTTCTTACCAACGTGAGTTTCTTTGT
>ERZ834433.2368-NODE-2368-length-11869-cov-86.260200_pt1 | contig 11869 bp, 10 predicted proteins | sample MGYA00519948_ERZ834433 | MGnify/ENA primary metagenome ERZ834433 (study PRJEB31850, sample SAMEA3708752) | human gut metagenome | biome: human gut; feature: human-associated habitat; material: faeces | place: China | collected 2014 ...
TGAAAGTCGGGGCTTTGTGCATAAAAAAAGAAGGTGCGCATTTTGACACACCTTCATTCTTATAACAAAAAGATACATAAAAAGACGGGATTCACCAATCCTGCCTTTTTCAATACAAACTGCTTTACTTATCAAGATGCCTTACAACATCCCAGTTTAATGAATCTAAAAATAAAAACACATTCAGTTATTTGTGATAGCAAAGCTATAACAAATATTTTAAAGAAAAATCTTATGCATAAAAAATGCACAGAATAAACTATATATAGACCAACATACAACACATTTAAAACAATATTGTAATACAGGGTCATTGACACAAACATTCTGAAAGAACAAAAGAAAGACGCATGACTGATAGCCAATCCGAAAGAGTATGTTATTGAGGTTGTCAAAAAAAACTAAAAGAAATTTAGTTAAAGTCCTATTACTGAAAACAACGTAACAGATTATTCCTTAAATTTGCTTATATATAAACTTTAAATATAATGACACATGAAAACGATTGCAATTCTAATTACTTTACTTTTAATAATTAATATAAACATTTATCAAGGTAATTCAACTGAAGTTTTAGCAAGTAACGAAAGCGGTATCTTTCAATATTAGGATCTAGAGAAGAAAAAATGTCTTAGCAATGGACATAAAAGTATATCGTTTCATTAACTCTCATGCAATGACTCAGATTATTTTTTTATCAAAAACCTTTTGTAATGATTTTATAAAATACATTTTTAATAATATTAATTCTAATCATGAAAAGTATTTCCATTTTACGCCTAACCGCAATCCTTTTGTGCAGCATGCACCTATTGGGATCCGCCTCACTTCAAGCCCAAATGAACAAATGGGTAAACTATAGCCCGGATTTGACCACCGTACTGAAAAATCCTGCCATGGGATGGATGATGTACGAAGAAGGCTGATCTTTTCAGGGAACACGCCACAATAAAAGCAACATCTATACTCCCGAAGTTTTTTGGAAACAGATGGAAGAATGCAAAGCAGCTGATTATTCCAATATTCTGTACATCAGAATGCTGTGGAAAGATTTGGAACCCGAGGAGGGCAAATATGCATGGATTTACAATGAACGGTATAAATGGTATATACAAAAAGCCAAAGACAAAGGGCTTAAACTGGCCTTCAGGGTGTTCTTTCATGGTGTAGACGGAGTACCGTCCTATGTGTACGAAGCCGGAGCCACAGAAAGCCCAATAGACGATGAAGGCAAAACCCAGCCTTATTATGATAATCCAGTATTCCTTGAAAAGCTGGACAAGTTCATAGAGGCTTTTGCAAAGGAATATGACAATCCGGATGAGGTAGATTATATTGATGCATATGGATTGGGAAGATGGGGAGAAGGACATGGACTGGTACTCGAAAAGCAAGATAATCTGGAAAGCGTTATCCGACAGATAACCGAATCGTATGCAAGACACTTCAAAAAAGTGCTTACGGTAATGAATCTTTCGCAGAGCGACTACAGGTTTTCCAAGCCGCTAGTATATGACAAGCTGGGGTTTCTTCCTCGCAGGGATGGTATAGGCAGTTTTTGGTTTTCTAATGAAGAACGTGCGATGGTGCATGACGAACTTTTCCCAAAAAGAGCTCTTATTGGTGAGGGATGCTGGTGGTTTAACGCACAAGATGGTGATAACTCAAAATACAAGCATTTCCAAGGAGACAAACGTTTTGCCATGAACGATTTCAAAGAAGCTTTTACCGTTTCTGTGACTGATGCTTTGGACAGCCATTGTAACACGCTGGATTTGCGTATGCCTTTACAGTGCAAATTCTGGATAGAAGAGCTGCCGGACCAAGTTCAGCGTTTTATAACTTTAGGCGGTTATCGTCTTTATCCGGACTATATAAAGGTGGAGCAAGACCACAAAACGTTGACTTTGTTTCATTCATGGAAAAACTATGGTGTGGGTGTATTGCCTAATAATCATCCCAATTGGAATTATAAATATCAGGTTAGTTTTGTTTTGATGAATGAAAAAAAGGAAATTGTATTTCTTTATACAGAACCGGAAGCAGAACCTTCCGAATGGTTGAAGGGAATATCATACAATTATTTGAGTCGGTTTAATATTCCGGCAGAATTGCAGGGAAAGTATACCTTATGTGTCGGCTTGACTGACAAGACAAAAAATAACGAAGCGGCTATTGATCTGGCTGTGTCTGGGAATTTAAAAATAGGGAAATGGATATTTGTGGTTGAACTGGAGTTGTAATGTGTGTACTTGGCATTTTTGCACCAATTAATAAAGAAGCTTCTGACTGATTATCAAAAAATAAGGACTTTCTCTATATCTGTACCCAGTAAATCCAATATGTTTAGGGATATTCTTTCAATAGTACAAAATTATACAACCTATTCAAGTTAAATTATTGCTAATCAGTTAGTTTTTGTATCTTTGGATATCCCTCAAAAAAGAAAATTAAGAATATAAATTAGTGGAAAATAAAAGTGCAATTCTGATTATTGATGGATTGCACTTTTTATTACTTTTCTAAAGACATTGTTTCTTCACATATAATTTGAGATTATGAAAATAACGTTTTCATATTTCTCCTGTCTTTTCATTATCGGATGTACACATCAATCCAACCAAGGAAAATCGTTATAGAAAGCAGCAATGCAGATGCAATTCGTGTAAGTGCCGATACTTTAGCGTATGAATATACTGCATGGGCCTTTATAAACAAATCTGTTCCCATATTTCTCATTAGCCATATACTGCTCAATCAATTTACATAATGATGTTCAAACCACCTGTATTCATCTTCCTCAAATAGTGCTAAAAAAGAGAATTCTGATAGCCAACTACCTGACTATCAGAATTCTCTTTGGAGCGGCAAACGGGATTCGAACCCGCGACCCTCAGCTTGGGAAGCTGATGCTCTTCTGCGGCTGCCAAAGGCTTCGCCTTCGTCAGCTACCAACTGAGCTACTGCCGTTTAGCTGCTCTTAATGAGAATCCTTGTTATCGGTTTCTTTATGCTGGTTTAACTCTTGGTTTAACTTTGCCGTTACATGAGAAATGTTCAACAATATATTATTATCACGTTGTAGGTAAAACCTATGTTACAAAGATAACTCTTTGGTTTGATTAGGGCAATAGTTTCTATATAAAAAGAAACAGCATAAGAGTTTCCTCAAATGCTGTTTTAATCTGCCCTAATTGGTATGGATTATTATTTCCGTTTAAAAATTATTATATCACTATGTCCATTATTATTAAGAATCAGTTCATCTTCTGTAATTTTAACAATTGTGTAAATGATATTCTCTTCTTTCCAATCCCCTTGTCCCCAATCATTCGTATAATAAGTAACAAACATATATCTGTTAGGGAAGTATTCAAATGTACCATTTTCAGTTTCATTACTATAAGGTGTGTCATAACTATATGTATAATCTTCATTGAATTTAAAAAGTCGTCCAGCAACTTCCCCTGTTCCCTCCCAAGTACCGATCAATAATTCTAAGGTATTGTCCGGTTCTTGAACTTCTTGGATGATTTCATTAGTAACATCATCCCCACAAGAACTGAATCCTGTACATAGTGCAACTAATAATGAAGTTGCCAATAATCTAAATCTTCTCATTATCAAGTTTAATCTACGCCTACCTGTTCCCTATGGATAAGCTGTTAATAAATCAAGCATTGAGGAACATATAATCTAGTTTGATTACCAATGCTATAACGAGTGCAAATATAATAATATTATTATAAATAAAAGAAATATAAAAGGAATAAAACTATATAAAGGTTTTATATTTAGTCATTTGGATAAGTAATAAAATATTTCACCTTATAAATATAACAGCTCAAATCCACATGAACTCATAAAGCACAAGTAAATTTCTCCGGCTAAAATTAAAGGTAGGACAAACTCGGATTGGGGTATATAAGACTAACCTTGCTCTAAATTTGTCCGCCTTTCAAAGTGACCTCACGACATCAACCCTGCTCTGACAAGCAATCTCTTGACTTGTGTAATCTGAAACTTGCATCCCTTAGATGTAACGAAGCCTTGTTCATTTAACAGACAAGTCATTTCAGATAATGATTTGCCTTGCATAGATAATGACCGTAACAGTGCTATCGCTCTCATGTTATTCGGATTGTTATCAGCTTTAGCCTTGTTGGTAGTGATACTATGTTGGACTGCTTGTTCAAGTTTATTCATCAAGTTCTCCGATTTACCAAGCTGCACACCCCTTGCTTTTTTAGCTTGAAGTGATTGTTTGGTTCTCTGACCAATCAGCCCTGCTTCATATTCGGCTATGCTACTGATGATATGCAGAATCAGTCTGTTGGCTTGTGGAAAGTCACAGAACACAATCTCAACATCACTTTCTAACAGCTTGGAAGTAAACGCTACATTTCTTGACAACCTATCCAATTTGGCTACAATCAGAATAGAATTTGTTTTCCTGCACATCGCTAAAGCTGCAAGGAGTTGAGGTCTGTTAGATTTCTTCCCACTCTCTGTTTCAATATATTCAGCAAGTATGGGTTTATTCTTTACATGGTTGTGTATAATCTCCCGTTGTGCTTCTACACCAAGACCCGATATTTGTTGTTTCATGGTGGATTGTCTTAGATATGCTATATATGTCTTCATAATTCACATTTATTAATGGTTGGTTACAAATGCTGAACGAACATTCAGCTTATGTAAGTAAGAACACCCAACTTAAAAATTGAGTGCTCTCTACTTTATTATAATTCTCCCTCGTCAGCAAAGCTGTAATATCCTGTATCTGTAAGTATGAGGTGATCTAAAACTGTAATTCTCATAAGTCTTGCAGCTTCTTGGATCTGTTTAGTAATCTCCATATCCTGCCTACTTGGTTTCAAATTACCACTTGGGTGATTATGAGCAAGGATAAGAGCTACTGAATTGGTAAGCAATGCAGCTTGTAGAATTACTCTTACATCAACGGTTGTGTCTGTTATTCCTCCCTCTGATATGAGAGTGTAGCCTAAAACTTGGTTGGATTGGTTTAGGAACAGAACTTTGAAATATTCTTTGTAACAGATTGTACCTTTCTTATATGTAAGGAAGCAAGTATTTATAAGCGTCTTCCGAACTATATATTTTACTCCGGCTCGTTGAAGTGGATTTGTAAGTGAGTTCCACTTCTCCAACAGTATAATCCATGTCTAATATTTTACTATTCATTCTATCAATATTAATGTGGTGGTGGAAGAAAAATTGGACAGTTAAAATGGTCTATCGCCATATTCATAAACAAGAATTGAATTGCATACTCTATCGTAGAATGAGAACCCACAGCAAGTATGGAAGTAGCTTTCATAAACTGCTGCATATTCACCATGCTGCCTGCTGTTCCTATCCAAAAATGAATCAAACTTGTGCAGCCAATATTTAAGTGCTTGCAAGCGTTTGATATATTGCAGATTATTCTCACAGTAGCATAATTTCTCTTGTAAAGAAGTGATATGATTGATAGCATTTTCAATTTTAGATTTATCCATGATTGTAATATTTGATGGTTAATAAAATGAAGAAAGGACAACTAACTGAATAGCTGCCCTTTCCTCTCTCAATCAACAATCCACTCAGCCCAAGAACCAAGCGTATTTGTTATCAAGTCCTTGCAGGACGTTGTTAATTCCTACACTGACTTCCGTAGCGTTTACGGCTCGTTGCAAATAAGTATCAATGTAGCTTCCTTTGTTAGCCTGCGTCAAAAGATTGTGGAAATCGAACATTGATATGGCGTTGTCCTTTGCCCCGAACACTTCGTTGTGGTAGTAGTCGCGACAAACAGAATTAATCTGACTGTCCGTAATCAGAAGTCTTGGAATGGCTTTCTGCCTTGCAGGTGACAATGCTTGAAACATTCTCATCCGTCCGACAATCTGTGCAAATTGTGTCTCGGACAATGAAGTGTTGGTAAGTGACTGCATCAAGTGGATTTCTTTTGCAGGATTGAAGCTGTGGAACAATTCAAGCACGTTTCTGTAAAGTTCGCTGATATTGGTTACTTCCATATTGAACTTGGCACCCTCTCCCGTTAAAATTTGATTGCTACAAATGCGAACACGCCACCCGATAAAAACCGAAAACTTCTCCAAGCCTTTGGATGCACGATAAAGGTTGAGGTCTGAATAGTTCCTCACCCCACCGATGCACAATTCAAGCCTTTGCCCTCTTATCGTTTCGATAATGGTTGGAATGGTGAAAGCGAATGCAAGACGTTGGTAGAATTGTGTCTTTTCACACTCCAACAATTCCGATGCTTTCTTACCCAAACTTTGAGGTGTTCTACCACGTACAATGTGTGAAACTCTAATATCCGGCTCATTCACTCTTTCACCTGCATAGAATGAGCAAGCCGCATCATGCACACATGAAATAAAGTCTTGATGTGCGATAGTCAATTCTTGGTTAGCCCAAGTTGGAACGACACATTTGTTTGTAAGCTCGTCCATAGTGATTGCATCTGTGTTTGCTTCCAAGAAATTCACACTCGGCTGTACGGTTGGCTCGTCTTGGATAATGGCAGCTTCTTCTGCGTATTCACCTAAATTAAATCTCGATTGGTTCTGTGCCATAGCTGGCATAATAACTAAGTTTCTCATAATGATAACTGTTTAAATGATTATTGATTGAATTAACTCTGGAATTGTCAAAGCCCATATCGTCTTGGATTACTCCATAACGATTTGGACTTCACTACAATTCACTGAATTACTTTTAAGTGATATTACAATTAGACTATATTACCATTATGTCTGTATTGTGTATCTCTTTAAGAAGTCTATGAATGATGTGAGGTGAATAGTAAAATTTATAATGGTTGAGGGGGTGGGTAGGTGTCTGACCAATCTTATTTTTCTTTTACTTGGTGAGAGGGGGTGTAAAATAGTGGTATGGTAGTGCTTGTATAGTTGGGTAGTTCTTCTAAGGAGAGCCTTAAAACCAATAATTGGAGTTTATAGCCACCTTAACATGATTATTCAACATTATCCAATTTTCATTATTTTATGATGTCGGGATTGATTACTTTTGTTGTATCAATAAAGAGGGATAAGGGAGTTTAAAAGTTACAGTTATTGTCCTAAAATCTATATATAAGTGTGCACAGATTCAGAAATAAGACCGGAGAATGCTCTGGTTTTATTTTATTCAAATTGTCCAATTTTAATTCCATGTCCTCCTTTATATTAAGATTAATATCCATGAAATATTGGACACAACTTCAAGATGTTTTTTTATTAATCAGCTCACTAATATGTAGAATTTATGATAAGAACTGATATTGAAATTCCTAAGAACATTAAGTATTTAGGTGAGATTAGGAATATTGAATTACCTTATGGAACATTTGACAGATTTGAACTTCCGAATGGAATATTAAACAAAGATGTACCTAATTGTGGAGCTACAACTTTGGCTCTTGAAGATAACCATAAGACCATTATATGTAGTCCAAGGAATAATCTGTTACAGAACAAAAGTGAACAGTACCCCAATGTTTTGTTGGTAATTGGTGGAGTGAATATAAATGAGGTAAGGACTTATATTGAGCAAACAGAAATCCCCAAGATTTTGGTGTCCTATGATTCCATTTACAAGCTGACAGAGTGTATAAAAGATACTACGGATTGGAGAATTGTAGTAGATGAGTTTCAATATATGTTAGCCGACAGCGGTTTTAAGTCAGAAGTGGAATTGAAATTGTTGGAGCATCTAAAGAGGTTTCCGTATGTCACTTACTTGTCAGCAACTCCAATATTGGATAAGTATTTGGAGCAGATAGACTATTTTAAAGATATGAACTATTATCATTTGATTTGGACAAATAAAGAAGTTGTAAAAGTGTATAGGGAGCGTTCAAATAACCCCATAAGTGCTGCGATAGAAATAGTACGGTCATATCAAAATAAAAACTATCCTTCTGTATTCATGGATGGAGAAACTTATTACTCCAAAGAGTGTGTTATATTTCTTAACAGTGTAAGCAACATTGTGAATATAGTCAAACAGACGGAGTTATTACCTGATGAGGTAAATATAATAGTAGGTAGTTCAGAGGAAAATGATAAGTCGATAGCCAAACTTGGTAATGGCTTTCAACGGGGAAGAATTCCTCTAAAAGGTGAAACACATAAAATGGTTACCTTTTGCACTTCGACAGCATTTGCCGGGTGTGATTTCTATTCAACCAATGCTTCAACCTTTGTTATCAGTGATTGCAAGCGTATCAATACTGCGATTGATATTTCAACTGACCTTGTACAGATTGCAGGTCGGCAGCGGTTGGCTTGTAATCCGTTCAGAAAGTTCCTCACATTCATTTATAATGTGAATAAGGAGGATGTATCGGAAGATGAATTTAGGAAATATCTGGATGATAAGGTTTATTTGACTGAGAGAGAAGTTGATTCTAACAATGATGAAACGGACATCCAATTAAGAACTAAGCGTATTAGAGATTGCTTACGGGAACAAAAGATGCTTCAATATCAAGATTCGTACACTATGTATGATAAGTCTTCTGACAGATTCGTTTTTAATAAATTGGCATATATAAGTGAGCAATATGTCTATGAATTGCAGAAGTACAATTATAGGAATGGTATTATCGTTAAGAAACAATTGTCTGAGAATGATTTTGATGTGACGGAGAACCAAACTTATGGTATTTATAAAGAACAATTGAAGCATATAGTTAAGAAAGAAACGTTTGTTGATAGAATGACTCAGTATTGTGAGTATAAATCTAAAGGTCTGTGCTTTGATTTGGCTGCATTTACTTTGGAGCAAAAATATCCCGAGTTGAAGTATTATTATGATGAACTGGGTGGTAATAGGATAAAAGCTCTTGGCTATAAGGAAAAAGAACTGAAGAATGAAATTAGTATCAGACATTCGGATGCTAAGATTCGTTATAAAATGGGTACTGTCTTCCAAATGGGTATGGAGCTTACAACTGACAGGATAAAGGAGTTGATGAATGAAGTCTATCAAAAGGTCGGGGTAAAGAAGAAGGGTAAAGCCACAGATTTAGAGAAATTATATGGCTTTAAGATTCATCCATGTAAAATACTGCTTGATGATGGTAGCAGGAAAAATGGATATAAAATTATAGGGGTATAAATAAAAGAAGGGTGTTTCGATTAGTTCGATTCACCCTTCATTTATTTTATGTACAACCTTATTTGACTTAATTAATTACTGTTGGAATTTTTGTGCAGTGTATGAACCTGCTCAATGATAATTCCTTGAAGGCATTGAACTTTATCCTCACATTTGGAAGCATCCAATTTAAGTTTCTCGTCAGCTTCAATATTGTTAAGAGCCTCACAGATTCTTTCAAAGCCGTATTGTGAAATGCAATAATTAATGGCTTTGATGTATCTAGTCTGTTTGGCAGCTTTTGCTCCAAAGGCTTGGACGGCGGCTTTCATTAAAATTTCAGCTTGGCTGTATGTCCGGTGCTCTCCCTTTGGCAGCAGAGCACTTGCTAAAATTGCCTTGCTTTGCATCAAGGAGGTTGTGGTATCCAAACCAAAATAACCTTGAGCGGCTGTGCCGTTCATTCCAAAGCTATTGCTGAACTTTTTAATCTGTAACAGAAGCCCATCTTTGGAAACGATTCCGGCAAGTCCTATCCAATCATCCTTTGATGGGCATTGGGATAGATATGCTGTCGTTGCCACCCGTTGATAGGCATCAGCTACGCTGTCACACTCCACTATTTCTGCTTTGATTGGAATATCTAAACTCCATAGATTGATGTTATCCGGCTTGTCAAGATAGACTAATATTCGTGGTGCTCCTTCAGGGAGTTCATCAATCTCTCGACCATGATAGTCGAATAGTTTAACATTTTCCTTAATGAACACTTCCGCATCTGTTAAACAGAAAATGGTAGGTAAAATTTTAGATTTATCCATTGCTGTAAAGACTTTATCTTTGCTAAAGTCTTTCTGTTTAATAGAATAATCGGTGAATGCCGGAATAATATCTTGTTCTTCACCCTTGATTGAAACTGTGGCTACTGCGAGCCACTTAGGGGCTGTTTCCGTACCCAAATTTAATAAATTCATATCCTAATATATTCAAATTAAATAAATAGTCAGCCTTTGAAGGATGACCGTTGCTATTCACTTTGATTTAAAAGATATGCTGTTCGTCTTCTTTTAGACGACCTACGCCTTCCGTAGGTGGAATAAGATTGTACATGATTTCAAAGACCTATAGTCTTTATCAGAAGACCAGTCGGCTGGTATCAAGAACCTTTCGACAGTGCAAAGTAAGGCATATTATCAGAAGCGTCCAAACCTTTCGGTGGTAATTTTATGTATCATCTGAAAACTGTGCGGATTAGTTAAATTATGAGTATATCCCTTAACGTCAGCAAATGAATAATCCCCACCTGCATTGCTACAAGTGAGGAATTTGTGGTTTAGAGTAAATTCTTCATTGCTTCATCTACTTGCTCGTTATCGAAGCTATCCAAATATATTTGAGTAGTTGCCAAATCTGAATGTCCCAATGCTTCACTAATCAATGCAATGTTTACGCCGGATTTTTTAAGAACACTTGCAAAAGAATGCCGGGCTGTATAGGTCGTGACATTGGATTCAACTCCAAGTTGTGCGGCAAGCTGCTTTAAATTCTTGTTGACCTTTCCTAGCATCTTATGTATTCTGTTCTGCTTTTGCAGTGGTGTCTTATGCAGTTGGGCATTGAGAATGGGGAATAGGTAGCCTTTACTCTCTGCTGCATATCGTCCAATGATTTGCAAGGCTTCTTCTGACAGTCCCAACTTGATGAGCTTGCCTGTCTTTTGGCGGATGTAGTGCAGCCGTTTCCCCTCTATGATATTCTCTTTAGTTAGATTGGCTATGTCAGTGAAATTGATGCCGCCACACAGATAACTGAATATGAATATGTCCTTACTGAGTTGAACATATTGCCGTTTACCAATGGGACGGACATCCGTTGAGAATTTCAGTACGTCAGCTTTAGCAATAGCACGCTTCTCTGTACTTACATCAAACTTGCTTATCCTGTAATCATTGAAAGGATAGTCAGACTTACGTGCACATTTACTTTCAATGGCTTTATTGTACGCGCTACGCAGGGTGCGGAACAACAAACTCATGGTGGTTTCCTTGTTTCCCTTGGAACGCAACCACTTCTCGTACTTGTTGAGCCATGCAACATCTATTGCACTAAATGGAATCTCTAAATTCCCATTGGTAAAGACATTGATAGAGTTGTAGGAGCTTTTATAAATAAGCCTGTTCCCACATTTCTCATTAGCCATATACTGCTCAATCAATTCTTGATAGAACTGTTTAACGGTTTTAAGTTCATACTTTTTGTGATCATCTTGGAGCAGAGTGGTAGTGGTGTACTCTTTCTGTTCAGTGTTCAATTCCAACATTCGTTGTTGCAGTTCTGCTTGTTTGTCAAGGATAAGTTTTAAGATGTATTCCTTGTTGGGACAGGTTGGTTTAGGTCTCTCTCTTACGAAATCCCACTGATTAGCCTTAATGGAAACTCCTAAACTTTGGTACTTCTTCTTCCCATCTTTACAGATGCGTAACATTAATGGGTGCTCGCCATTTGATAGAATTTTAGACTTGTAGCACACCACTGTAATTGTAGCATTCATGCTGTTCTTGGTTTAACTCTCAGTTTAACTCACACGGTTAAACCACGCTAAAACCAGCACTTTCTAAAAACAAAAATCAGATAGGAATCTTTTGATAACTATCTGATTTCCAGCAGAGCGGCAAACGGGATTCGAACCCGCGACCCTCAGCTTGGGAAGCTGATGCTCTACCAACTGAGCTACTGC
>ERZ834433.2371-NODE-2371-length-11852-cov-2.280071_pt1 | contig 11852 bp, 10 predicted proteins | sample MGYA00519948_ERZ834433 | MGnify/ENA primary metagenome ERZ834433 (study PRJEB31850, sample SAMEA3708752) | human gut metagenome | biome: human gut; feature: human-associated habitat; material: faeces | place: China | collected 2014 ...
CCGCTGGGCCTGACCGGTGACGGGGTTGATCTGGGAAATGCGGTCGATCTCGTCGCCGAAGAACTCCACCCGGATGGCGTAGCCGTTGGCATATACCGGATAGATCTCCACCGTGTCCCCCCGGACCCGGAACATATTCCGGTCAAAGGCGATGTCGTTGCGCTCATAGCGGATCTCCACCAGCTTGCGCAGCAGCTGGTCCCGGGGGTACTCCTTCCCCTGGCGCAGGGAGATCACCATGTTGGCATAGTCGATGGGGTCTCCCAGCCCGTAGATGCACGACACCGATGACACCACGATGACGTCCCGCCGCTCAAACAGGGCGGCGGTGGCGCTGTGGCGCAGGCGCTCAATCTCGTCGTTGATGGCGGCGTCCTTTTCGATGAAGGTGTCCGTGTGGGGGATGTACGCCTCCGGCTGATAGTAGTCATAGTAGGACACGAAGTATTCCACGGCGTTTTCCGGGAAGAAGGCCCGGAACTCCTCGCACAGCTGGGCCGCCAGGGTCTTGTTGTGGGCCAGCACCAGGGTGGGCCGTTGGACCCGCTCGATGACCTTGGCCATGGTGTAGGTCTTGCCGCTGCCGGTGACGCCCAGCAGCACCTGGTCCCGCAAGCCGTTTTCGATGCCGCTGGCCAGGGTGTCGATGGCCTGGGGCTGGTCCCCGCTGGGGGTGTATTCCGATACCACCTTGAATTTTCCCATAAGCGCCTCCTGTTCCGTGCAGTCGTGTAGTATTCTATTGTATCACCTTTATTTTTGTCTGTAAACAGATTTTTTCAAACAAATGTTCTGGATCCGGCCCAGGGCGGCAGGCATGTGTTGATAAGAGCAGCAGGGACGCGGCAGAATGGCCGCGTCCCCGCTATGCTGTTTCTCTATTCCGGCCGGTCACGCGGGCGATTGGGTGAAATTAGGTATCGCCGTACCCGGAAGTCTCTCAAAAAGTTAATAAAACGTTATAAATCCTGATATATCAATGGTTCCAAAGATTCGAAAAATTATAAAAATCTATATAACTCGATATAGATTTTTACACGTTTGGTACAGAAATGGTACAGTAAATTTGCGTGGTTTTTGAGGGAAAATGAGCCCGCTGCAACGGGGTGAAGAAGGCCGGAGGACATGCGTCCTCCGACCTTCTTTTGGCACATTAAAATTTCAAAAAGAAGCTTGAGCAAGTATTGACCATCTTCAGGCTAATACTTATACTGTAAAGTATAAGGTCTCCTTTTTCGATACAGCTACAGTACTTAATATGAAATTTATGTTAATACAAGAGGTAGACAAAATGGCTCGTAAAAATGAACAATTCAATCAGCAACAGTTTTATATTACCCAAATACAAACGACCAAGGAGATCATAAAGACTTTTTCAAATACAAATCAGTTTTCTCCAACCATGCTAATTAACTCCCTATTGTCTTTGGTTCTACTGCCTTTTGAACGTGCGAAGAAATCCAATAGAGAGAAAATCTTCCCAGGGAAATGTGATGCACTATTGAAAACGCTCTCAATAAGCCCAATAGTCTTTGCGCCTATTAAACATTGTGAGGGCGGAAAAGTGAGCTATAATAATAAGACAATATATGAGTTTATCAGAAAATTCCGTAATGGTATTGCTCATCAAAATCTTGAGGTCAATGTGAATGAAGAACGAAAGATTTTCATTACGATAAGCAATAAGTATACCTGCAAAGACTGCTCAAAATGCAAAAAATGTAGCTGTAAAGATAAAGGCCTTCAAAAGATGCGAAATTCTGTCATAGACTTTCAGATATGTGTTACGGTTAATGAACTTCAAAAGCTTGCACTGTACATAGCAGACTCATATTTGAAAGCAATCACCTGACATATATAGTAAGTACAATAATTTCAATATCACAAGACTGCCGTCGGCTCGGAATTCCCCGTTTCCAGCGATTTGAAATCTCCCATCCGATGCACTGGCCAAAAAAGCGCCCTTTGCACTTTACGGAAACGAGAACGATCACGCCGAGCCGCGCAAAGTCACTCGGAACCGCATACGCCATGCACGGTTTGCAGAAGCACGGAAGGGTGTAATTCGTTTGCGTAAGGGGGAATAAATTTGCGGTTTGGGCAGGGATTGAATCTGTCCGAGCTTTTCAGGGCTTTCTACAGGGCATTTATTTCCCATCTTCATTAAAATAAAGCATTTTGCCAGAAACCGGCTCTCTTTGGGGTTCAGTGTATTCAGTTCCATAAATCTTGCACCTGAACTTCTCCAATGATGCATCAATATCATCAAATACACTCTGAAATACCAAGGTGTTTGTATACCCAGAAGTTTTTTCCTCTCTTGAAGAAAAATACTTCTGATTTAAGGCAACCACTTTTGAAGCACATGCTGGCAGGTTTCCCTTGCCCTCTTTCAACAAATTAAAGTGATATGCTTCGGTTCTAAACTGAAGCACAATATCCACCAACTTATTATAAATTGCATCATATGCCTTTTGCCGAATACGCTTGTTACCTACAAGAAAATCTAAGTTGCCGTAGGCATTGTCAAATGCACCTAACCCTACAGAAGATGCCAACCGGTAACTATCCATACACCGGATAAATACTTCTTTATATTTTTTTATTTCGTACTCATATATCGTGTCCAACTCCCGATCAACATCGGTGTTTTCATCAAAAGTGAGAACGGCTGATTCCTCATACCAGGATAATAATTTGTCTTTGGCTTCATGATGGACCTCTTTGTCTTCTGACAAGGCTGCAATTATCTTGTGCCATTCGTTTGACCGTTCTTCTGTAAATGCATCTATAATCAAATCATATGGAGCGTCTACTTCAAGATAATTAATCTTTCGCAATCTTTTCAAGACACTTGTTGCCTGAAGCCAAAACTCCTCCATGGCCTTTCGTTTTTCAACAAAATACTCTGTAAGCGACATGATAAATCCCAAGAAAGCACTTCCAAGAAAAGCCATGGAGATATCATAAAAAATGCAATTCCCGTCCTTGCCAATGGCGAATGCACTCACTAAGGATATTAGTGAGATAACAAAAGTGATGATGGTCAGCCATTTCTTTGCTTTCATTTTTCATCCCCTTGCTATTACTCTATCGTTGCAGATTTTGGATAATCCTTCTGCTTATTTCTTCTCATCTATAATCCCATATCGCTTCATTAGCTCGATGCGCCCTTTTGCCAGCTTGATGGAGCCGGACGCGCTGTTGTCCGCGCCGGACTGCTTTTCTCCGGCGTAGTGGGCAATGCGCTGCACCCACGCCACGGGCAGCAGGTACGGGCGCTTTTTGAGGTACGGGTAGCGCCGCTCCAGATACGCCCGCTTGGGGAACACCGTGCGCAGGACACTGCTTTTCTCGCCGGTGCGGCTGGCCTTGACGGCGTTCAGCGTCACGGTGGACGAGTGCAGGCGGGTGTAGCTGTTGGAGCCGTACACGCCGCCGCAAAGGGTGTCGTGCAGCAGCGGCTCCACGTCTACATCGCCGTCCCACAGCCCGGGCAGGTCAAAGTCGATGTCCAGATACGTCCGGGCGATCCGGAAGGCCGCGGCGGCGAAGGTCGCCGCGTGGACGCTGGCGCACTGGTCATGCAGGCGCTGCCAGTCGATCTGATCGTGGTACGCCTGCGCCCAGAGGCCGATGTCGCAGAACTGCCGCAGGCCGATGCCGCTGTACACAAAGTGCTTGTAGGCGTGCAGAATCAGGTACAGCAGGTGCTCATGGGGCGGCATAGTCAGGAAGCCGTCCACCTCCACGGGGGCGATGTCCACAAAGAAGTGATTCAGCTCGTCGTGGGCATCCTCAGCGGAATCGAACAGGTGGCGGTGCAGCTCGATGTAAAGCGGGCTGTCTTTTTTTGTGTAGGACACCTCGTCCGCCGTGGGCAGCTCATCGGCGGGCGTATCGGTGGTCAGGCCATTTGCCAGCAGCGCCTCGTGGCAGACAAAGAACTCGCCCTCCGGGATGAAGAGGTCGTCGTCCGCACTGATGCGTTGATCGCGCAGGGGGTAAAGCCTGCTGCAAAGCTGCCCCTTGACCACGACCGGGTGCAGTCCCGCAGCGCGGAGCTTGCGATAGAGGTCGGTAAATTCCGCCGAGCGGACGGTCTGGTTCAGCACCTGCCCGATGACCTGCCGCTTGATGGCCGCGAACAGCGGGGCGTTCTCCCCGGCGGCAGGCGTCTTGCGGACGGTCTCGAAGAGGATGGGCAGCAGCTTCTGCTGGTTTGCCAGCGTGAATATGGCAGGCCAGTCCACGGCCTCCGTGGGCAGCTCCCCGCCGGAGACGGCAGTCTTGGCGATATGCAGAAATTGCGTTTCTGTGGCAGTCAGGGTCATGGTCGTGGGCCTTTCCTTGTGTTTTTCCATGGCGTGGGCCAGCAGCAGCGATGTTGCGCCGACGAACGTCCCCAGCGTGTTGCAGATCACGTCGTCCGTCTCCGCCATGCCGAGGGCGAAGCGGTACTGCGCGTACTCGATCCCCGCGCTGAGGATGCAGCCGGTCAGCGTCGTGAGGGAAATGCGGAGCCAGCGGTGCCACTTTCGCGGCAGGGCGTTGGACAGCGTCAGCCCCAGCGGGAAGAAGAGAAAGACGTTCATCAGCATCTCCCGGTAAAGCTCCGGCTGCTGCCGCGCGGCCGCAAGCGCGGCGAAGGGGGTGAGGACGGCGGCGTAAGTCCCGGGCGTGCGGGAGAGGAGGGTGGCGTGGAGGATGATCGCTGCGGACACGCAGAACAGGATCACATTGACGGCGATTCTGACCTTTGCGCGGAGGCAGTTGCAGAGCACCGTCCATCCGGCAAACGCCAACAGCATCAGGAGGCACACCGTCCATGGATTCATCGCATAGATTTGGCGAAATATCATATTTATCGCGTCAGGCGGCGAATGACGCGGGCCAGAAGGCTTCTGTTCCAGCGTTCCTTCGCTGCCTCTTCCTTTGTCGGTTCGCAGCAGGCGGAAACCAGTTCCGCAAACGGTTTCTGTTCATATCCTGCCCAGAACTCATCGTACCGCGCCGGTTTCTGAATAGGCCGGAGCATAGCAGGATTCCATGTAAGCGCGCCCTCTGCGGCAGGACAGGTTTGCAGCCTATCCTTGCAGCGTTCCAGCAAAGCGCGGCCTTTCTCGCTGTGCAGCAAAACAAGGGATGTCCCCTGCGGATGGTAGGCTTCCGGCTGAATACCCTTGACGCCCCAGTAGTCCGCCAATGTGATATCGCTGCACCGCTCGATGCCCTTGAATTTACAGTCAAAGCAGGCGCTGCGGGAATACAGACCTTTGATAAATCCACGCTGATACGGATTCTCGGCAGCGGGCTGTGAGAATTCTTCACCGCTCTCAAATACAGCGTGGATATGATAGTTCTCCCATCCGGTTGCTTTCTTGCGGAATGAGAACGATTTCAATTTACTGCCGTTCTGCATTTCCAGCGCGGAGCGGTAATTTTTCCAGACCATAGGGGATGGTACACTGTGGCAGGCGGTATCCTGCGTGATCAGCGTCTCATACTCCCGGCCGAGGTAATTCTTTAGTCCGGCCACCTGACGCGGCATTCCGCTGAAGTAGACCCAGCGTCCGGCGGTAAGCGCCGCCTTCACCTGCGCATAGATGCCTGACGGAATGCTGCTCTGCACATATTTGGAGCTGCAAAGCGCAGCAAGCTCCGCGGCGCTCTCTGCGGCAGTATGTGCCACGTCGAAGTTTTGATCGAACGCCGCGCCGAACACGATACCGCCACGGCGGATGATCTCGGAGGCCAGCACTGGGAAAATCGCGCCGGAAGAAGATGCAGGCAGGAGCGCTTCATCGTTTGCGTATCCGGTCAGGATCTCCGTGTGGGCCGATACCTGCGGCGGTGTGGAAACCGGGCACTTGCGGGCGCAAAGGCCGCAGTCGGTACACGCCGCGGCCTCAACTGCCGGATGGAGAAAGCCGTGTTCGTCCGGCTGCATCTGGATCGCGGCAGATGGGCAGAGCGCAGCACAGCTGCCGCAGCCGGTGCAGATATCAGAAATTTGAGAGATGTTCATAAAGCTTCCCTTAAAGTATCTATTGCGGTCTTAATCTTTCTTATACAGCGCAGCGGAAAAACCATATATGGGAAGAAATATTGGCAATATTCAATTCTCTCGTTTATGGTAACTCCGGATAATTCTTTCAGGTTAGAATACGTTGCCTTTAATAACTGCTCATCTCGGGTGTCAATTGCAAGTTTTAACAATGATCTGTAGTAAGCAATATCAACTATCCTAATGTATCTTTCGCTTTCGTTTGGTGTCTTGATGATCTTTTCTATTAGGTAAATACGTATATCACGATATCCCGCCAAATTATCCGATAGAATTTTCTCAGTCTTCTTGATATCAGATGTTTTTGATAAAGAATCCTCCTGAATATTGTAAATCATTTGCGGCTCATCTATATAGCCGCACTTTTTCTTGTAGGTTAGCGGCATCAGGAACTGTAGATTCTGTCCAAAGCGAGACTGGTAGATTTCTCGATCCGGGTAAAAATCAAACAGTGCAGATGTCCTGACCATATAACTTCCTGCCCAGTTATTTGTTTCTCCTCCAACCAGCGCAGAAAAAACATCATCTATACGTTTCTCTTTTTCATCATATATGAAAAGGCTCTTTCCGCTTTTTCGATTATACCAGCCATTTGAGCGAACAACATCTATATCCGGATGCGACTTTAAAAAAGCAACCCTTGTAGAAACCGCAGATTCGAGCAATTCATCGTCGATATCTAGCAGGCACAAATATTCTCCCGTCACATGCTTCAATCCAGCATTAATCGCTCCCCCAAGACCTTTGTTCTCTTGGGAAACGTAAACGAGCCGTATTCCTGCGTTTCTGAATCTGTCATTCCATGCGAGTACGCGTTGTTCGCTCTGATCAGTTGATCCATCATTCACGACAATAACTTCCATGTGAGCGTACTTTTGCTTGAGAATTGAATCAAAGCACCTATCGGCGAACTTTTCTCCATTATAACACGGAACAATTATACTAGCTAAACTATCCATTTCTATCCTCTTTTTTTGAACGAAGCCTTGCTGTCGTTCCTCTAACTAAACGGATGGTCAAAGTCTTGATTGCGCCGAACTCTGTCGTCCTATAAAACAAGGCACAACTCAGTAAGATGGGAACGCCTACTGACACTATCCCTCTAACAAGGAATAGTAAATATGCGTTTGAAAGGTAAATCTGTGCATTCAGCCAATAGGTAAGAGCGATATATCCAACGCCAAGGAGCAGGTACACCATATATTTTCTAAAATACTTTTTCACAGGAGCATGGAATACCGTTCGATAGATTACAAATGGTCTGTACCAATCCGCAGTAAACAGACTTCCAATAATAGTTCCAAGAAATACGCCTGCTACTCCAAATGGTTTCGCCAGCAAAATAGACGCGACTAAATTTACTATAGCGAATCCGAACGGAACCCACGTGTCCTCCAGATATTTTCCAGCAGCACCCTTCATCGTAATAAGAGGGATTCTCAGACCCGTCAGATAATTATTTAAAACAATTACCGCAACCGTCCCCGCACTAAAAATATAGTTTCTCCCTATCCAGATATCTCCAATAAACAGATTGTAAAGGCTCATAAAGCACGTAGCTTCTATGCTGTAAATTAAGAATGCGCAGAAAAAAACCGTATCAAATATTTCCAATTTCTTCTCATCGCTTTCAACTGCTACAACGTTTCCCATGCTAGCAGTTATTCCACTAAACAATGTGGCAATAAAGCCATTGATCATGTTCCGAATCAACAGATAATTTGAATATATACCTGTGGCCGCAAGGCTTACAAGTTTCGTAATAATCAGATTGTCAGTTGAATTTACTAAATAGTCTCCAATTTTCGCAATAATCAGGCCAGAGACATTTCTCTTTATTTCTGCTGTTTTTTCACTCGGCAGCTTGTCCTTAGAAGAAAAATCAACTTCACTATATTTTCCGGTTATATAGATGTTTTGAATTGCCATTAAAATAATTGAGCAAACAATTTGTACGCTCAGGTAAACCACATAATTACGAGTTAAGGCAAGCACAAGAATCTGCAAAACGGTTTGTGCCGTGTTAACCGCCATATTAATCGGAACAAGACGGAACGCTTGATTATCCGAAGATATGAGGGTTGTCTTATAGGCTAGGAAGTAACTGACAACCGTGTTGGCAAGAAAAGCAAAGTACGCGAAATCAGTTCCTGCTGGTTGTTGATCAACGGGGATGAAGAAATCCAAAAAGAAGAAAAGCAGAATTCCCGATATCAGCACAATCGTTCCAACTATTGAATACGCTTTTCTATATAAAGACATCAAGGAACTGACAACCTTATAGTCCTTTTCCGCCAGCGGCTTATAGAGACTAAAGCCAATTGCGGTGGCAATACCTAGCTCACTGATGGATAAAAAGCCCAGGACATTCCCAAGCAGCCCAGCCAATCCTAAGTAGTCCGTCCCTAATATATGAATAAAAACTGTTCTTGAGATAAAGCCTAGTATTGAGGCAAGAATTGTATTTCCAAAAGAAAACACAATATTTTTTGCAGAATTTTCCAGTCGTGACATATTTACCTCGTCGGTTTTCTGATAAGGATCTGTACTATTTTTTTATTGGTTCCTCCAGCGCTCTGCGCGCATCATCCGCGCGGGCAATGTACGCAGGAAGTGTTGTCCTCAAATGTGCCTGGATGCTTTCGCGCTTTTCATACAGCTTTATAAATGCCCGCGTCAGTTCATTGCTTTCCTTCAGCTGCTGCACCGGCAGGACGTAGCCTTCTTCCGTTCCAAACAGATCGCGGGCAATGCCGCGCGCCTTGACGGAGTAACCGACCACCAAAGTCGGAACGCCCGTAGAATATGCCGCTATGGTCGCATGGGTCCGCGCACCGATGAAAAAGCGGCAGCGCGAGATGATTCCCTTCAGTTTCATGCAGTTATGGTCCTCTATCATAACCACTCGTCCGGTCCTCTGATATTTCCGATAAAGCTCTCGCAAAGGAATTCTGTCATCACTGAAATCCCACACCACATGCGGAATTAACGCAACTCCCATATCCGTCTTTTCAAGGATGTATTCAATCAGTTTCTGGTAGTTCTCCATCGCCATACCAGTCAGGGACTCTTTCTCCATGATCATCGGGCTGAGATTGATGCCAACCATGTTGCCGTCGGAAAATCCATCCGGCAGTGCGGGTACGCAGCATTCCAGAGTAAATGCTGGATCTGCCACAAGTACAGTATGCGGATTGACACGCCGCAGAGCTTCATAAGAAATGCTCTCTCTCGCGGTAATCAAGCTATACCGCGCAAGATCCTCCGCAATAGGCGGCTCCTCCAGAAGGGATGGCTCAACCGAGCATCCCCACAGCACTGTTTTTGCACCGCGTTGAAGCAGCATATCGTGCATCATCGTATAGCGCTTCACATCGGCATAGCAGTAATTATCTCCGCCAATGGAAAGTGCAATATCTCCGGCGCGGATATGATCAAAAGCTTTTTTGTAATACAACTTGTCCAGCAGAACATAGTCATGCGTTATCTTGAGATGCAGGTAAGCCTTTGCAAAATCCAAGGTTAAGCGCGAATAAGGTTCCTGCTCCTGAATAATAGTACACAGCTGGTCGATACCATACTTTGCGTCTTCTTCGGGAACTTTTGATATCAAGGTGCAATTAGACCTATCTTTACATTGAAGAATACCTAATGTTGAACGAACAATCGCTTCACAGCCATGGTTTCCGCTTCCGCCGTGAGCATATAAAAAAACATTTTTCATTTCATTACCCAGCCTGATTCTCTAGTTATCTCAATCCAAAGGTAAACAGCAGATACAAAATTTTTTCTTTCCACGGAAATGCTTTGCAGAAAGCGATATCCGTCCAGTGCTTGCGGTACAAACGTCTAACCTCGTGTCTGAATTGCTGTCCCAACAGATCGTTGCGATCAAGTCCCAGCACATATTGATAGAGATGCGACATTGTGATATAAAAGCACATCGGATTCAGTTCCGTGTGCTGCACTATGTACTCCAGCAGGTCGGCAGTTGCAAAAATAATATCTTGAGACGGAGCTTTCTTCTGTTGAGCCATCGCGCTTCCGGCATTTTGGTAGTAGTGATATGCGGTTTTTGAAGTTGAGGTCACATTTTCTGCACGCGCAAAAGCATCGCGGACAAACAGGATGTCCTCATATGCTTTTAGCGGCGGGAATTTCAAGTCTGCTATGGTTTCGCGGCGAAACAGCTTTCCACATGGGCCAGAGTTAATACCTTTTCTTGTCAGCAATAGATTCATCGCATCCGGCGCAGAAAAGCTTTGATTTCCCGCAGAAAAAACAGCCTGCTGTTCACCATCTCTTGTTTCAACAGAGATGTCGCAGACAGAAATATCTGCACCGCGGCATGCCAAGGAAAGCTGCTCAAAGTAATTCAGATCAATTCTGTCATCTGCATCCAGAAATGCCACATATCTGCCTTGGCTAGAGTCAATGCACGGTTTCGAGCTGCGGATACTCCAGCATTCTGCTGGAAGACATAGCGGATTCTTACGTCCTCCTGTGCCGCCGCCTTACAGATATCAGCAGAAAAATCCGTACTGCCATCATTGATCAATAATATCTCAAGATCACGTTCTGTCTGTTCAAGAAGTGATTGCAGCATCTCCGGCAGGTAGGGAGCAGCATTGTAAATGGGAATGATTACACTGATCATGTTTCACTCTCCATGAGTTGACGCTTCCGCCGGAACGATAATACAACCCCAATGGGGATCGCCGGAATCGTATACAGTAAGCGATTGCTTTTCCATATATACTCCGGATGTTCTCCCAGAATTGATAATGCGACATGCTGACAGGCTGCACTGAACCGTTGCTGTACACTCAAATCCGGATATTTCAGCATATGGTTATACATCATTGCATAGCCCATTGGGTTTTTTCTTACGAGGGATCTCCAACCCTTGGTGAGGCCATCTTCCAAATAGTCGCACACATATATGATATCCTTGTGCCAGCGAAGCTTATATCCGTTCAGTGCAATTTCATTTAATGCAATTTGCTCCGGAGCGAATTTTTCGCCAGGCCACTCGGCCATCGGAAACTGTCGGAACATCGAAGTCTTGTATGCTTCGCACATATCTGCATCGAGATCGTATTTGCTCCGTTCAAGATTCGTGGCATCTACATAACCGTGCTGATTGGTACGGGGCGGAATCCCTTTCAAGTATCTTCCGTCTGGATATCCTTTGGCCGCTCCTGCTCCAATGAACTCAGGAGCTGTTTCGATCTCTTTACACCATACACGCATTTTTTCTATTGCATCAACGGTCAAGTGGTCATCAGAATCTACCATAAAGAAAAATTTCCCACTTGCTTTTGTAATGCCGAAATTTATGGCGCGGGGCTTCCCTCCGTTGGGAATCTGATAGCAGCGAATTACAAATCCGTTTTCGCGTTCTTTCCACCGCGCGATCAGCTCGCCCGTTTGATCACTGGAGCCATCATCGACAATGAGCCACTCGAAATCCTTGCAGGACTGCTCACAAAGTGAATGATAAAGCTGGGGCAATATGTATGCTCGATTAAATGTTGGAGTAAAAACCGTAAAATACGGCATATCACAGTCTCCTTTTCAATGCACGCAGGGTATCATACACCTTCATAATGACTTGAGGCGACTTTTTCATATCATGTTGAACGCAAAATAGAATAACCAGCTGCAAGAGTCCTCTTCCGTTAATGCGGAAATCATTTTCAATAAGCAGGCTATGTACTTCATCGACCTTTGCGGGGATCTGTTCACGTACACAATGGAAAATTGAAAAGAACGCATAGTTAGC
>ERZ834433.2377-NODE-2377-length-11817-cov-4.369495_pt1 | contig 11817 bp, 10 predicted proteins | sample MGYA00519948_ERZ834433 | MGnify/ENA primary metagenome ERZ834433 (study PRJEB31850, sample SAMEA3708752) | human gut metagenome | biome: human gut; feature: human-associated habitat; material: faeces | place: China | collected 2014 ...
CATCGATAGGGCCGAGGTTGTACTTCTTATAATAGTAGTCCACCAACTTGATGACTACTTCGGTATCCGTCTGGCTGTAAAAAGTATAACCGTGCTTCAGCAACTTTTCCTTCAGTTCGACATAGTTTTCAATGATACCATTATGAACGCCGACTACTTCTGATTCTACTGCCCCAGAACCAGAACGGTTGCAGTTGCCAGACACATGAGGATGTGCATTGGTCTGACTCGGCTCACCATGTGTTGCCCAACGTGTATGACCAATACCACAGGTTCCTTTCAGCGCATTACCAGCATCTGTTTTCTCGATCAGGTTGGACAGACGGCCTTTTGCCTTGACGACCTGTGCCAGAGCTTCTCCATCGCGTACAGCCAGTCCAGCCGAGTCATATCCTCTATATTCCAACTTTGACAGACCGTCCAACAAAATCGGTGCTGCCTGTTGGTTTCCTGTAAAACCAACGATTCCACACATAGGTTTATCCCTCCCGTTATTTAATTCTCTCGTCTATTATCTTTCCCTCTATTATGCAAAACGGTTCTGGATACTTGCCCAGAATCGTCATTGACCTTATGCTTTATATCCCTTTTCGCAGATCACCTTGACCACTTCGTCAACATATTTCTGGCAGCTATCGTGGTCAGGTGCTTCCACCATAACACGCACGACCGGCTCCGTGCCGGACTCACGAACCAGAATGCGGCCAGTATCACCCAGAGCCTCAGCAACCTTATTTACTGCTTCCTGCACAGCAGGATCATTCTGTGCGGCTTTCTTATCGGTCACACGGACATTCTCCAACACCTGCGGATAGATTTTCAACGGTGCTGCCAGTTCGCTCATCGGCTTCTTCTTTGCCAGCATCACTTCCATCATCTTCAGACTGGTCAGGATACCATCGCCAGTGCTTGCGTACTTACTGAAAATGATATGCCCACTCTGCTCGCCGCCAATGCGGCAGCCGTTTTTGGCCATGTACTCATAGACATACTTGTCGCCGACAGCGGTCTTAGCGTAACCGATACCTTGCTCATCGAAAGCCTTGTAGAGACCAAAGTTGGACATAACTGTGGTGACAACAGTATTATTTAACAGCTTACCACGTTCCTTCATGTAGCAACCGTAAATGTAAAGGATATGGTCGCCAGTGATGACATTGCCCTTTTCATCCACACACAGGCAACGGTCAGCATCGCCGTCATAGGCAAAACCGATGTCCAGCCCCTTCTCTACCACGAACTTCTGCAAGCCCTCGATGTGGGTGGAACCTGCATTGTTGTTGATATTCGTACCGTTAGGCTGTGCATTGATGACGTAGGTATCAGCTCCCAGCGCATCGAACACAGACTTGGCAATATTCCAGGAACTGCCGTTGGCGCAGTCCAGACCAACCTTGACGCCCTTGAAGGAATAGATTCCGAGGCTGATCAGGTAGCCCATATAGCGGTTGCGGCCGGACACATAGTCCACAGTGCAGCCGATGTGTTCCCGGTGAGCGAAAGGCAGCTCCGGCCAGTCCTTATCGAACACGTGGAGCTTACCGTCAATGTAATCCTCGACTAACAGCAAGATCTCCTCGGGCATCTTCTCGCCATAGCAGTCGATCAGCTTGATGCCGTTGTCATAGTAGGGGTTGTGGCTGGCCGAGATCATGATGCCGCAGTCAAAGTCGTCCACGCGGGCGATGTAGGCCACAGAGGGCGTCGTGGTGACGTGCAGCAGATAGGCGTCTGCGCCGGAGGCCGTCAGACCTGCAACCAGACTGTACTCGAACATATAAGAGCTGCGGCGGGTGTCCTTACCAATCACAATGCGGGCAGGCTCGTTGTTGCCGTTACGCTCACGCAGTGCGTTGTAGTACCAGCCCAGAAAACGACCAACCTTGTAGGCGTGGTCAGCGGTCAGCGTGATCCCAGCTTCGCCACGGAAGCCATCGGTTCCAAAATACTTCCCCATTATAGCTTTTCCTCATCCAAAGAGTGAATTGACGAATATATGCTTTAGCCGAGAGGGAACTCTCGTTGCCTGCTGCTCACCACGGAGAGGTAGCATATTTGAGCAGCACAGCCATGTAGCTGAACACATGGCTGCAATAAGTATTAGTCTCTGCGGAACAGGTCGCGGGTGTAGACCTTGTCCTGCACATCATCCAAGCAGCTATCATAGCGGTTGGCAATGATGGCTTGGCTGCGGTTTTTGAATTCTTCAAGGTCATTCACAACTTCGCTGCCGAAGAAGGTAGAACCATTCTCCAGAGTCGGCTCGTAGATGATGACCGTTGCGCCTTTAGCCTTGATACGCTTCATAACGCCCTGAATAGAGCTCTGGCGGAAGTTATCAGAGTTAGATTTCATGGTCAGGCGGTATACGCCAACCACCACATTGTGTTCCTTGCTAGGATCATAAGCCTCGTTTGCTTCATATGCGCCAGCGATCTCCAGCACACGGTCAGCAATGTAGTCTTTTCGGGTACGGTTAGACTCCACGATTGCTTCAATCAGGTTCTCCGGCACATCAGCGTAATTGGCCAGAAGCTGCTTGGTGTCCTTGGGCAAGCAGTAACCGCCGTAGCCAAAGCTTGGGTTGTTGTACTGATCACCAATACGAGGATCAAGGCACACACCCTTGATAATTTGCTGCGTATTCAGTCCCTTCATCTCCGCATAGGTATCCAGCTCGTTGAAATAGCTGACACGCAGAGCCAGATAAGTGTTGGCAAACAACTTAACAGCCTCGGCTTCCGTAAAGCCCATGATCAGGGTGTCGATATTCTCCTTGATTGCACCTTCCTGAAGCAGACCTGCAAAGGTGTTGGCAGCCTTCACCAGGCGAGCGTTATCCACATCAGTACCCACAATGATACGGCTCGGGTACAAATTGTCGTACAGAGCTTTAGACTCCCGCAGGAACTCCGGGCTGAAAATGATGTTGTCGCAATGGTACTTTTCACGCACAGAAGCCGTGAATCCGACCGGAATCGTGGACTTGATGACCATGATGGCATCAGGATTATACTGGATCACCAGCTTGATGACAGCTTCTACTGCAGAAGTATCAAAGAAGTTTTTCTTACTGTCATAGTTGGTAGGTGCTGCAATGACAACAAAATCCGCATCTTTGTAGGCGGCTTCAGCATCAAGTGTGGCGGTCAGATTTAAGTTCTTTTCTGCCAGATACTTTTCAATGTACTCGTCCCGAATCGGAGACTTCTTATGATTGATAAGGTCAACTTTTCCCGGGATAATATCTACTGCCATGACCTCATGATGCTGCGATAGCAGCGTAGCAATGGACAAACCGACATAGCCGGTACCAGCAACTGCAATTTTCATAATGTTCTATCCTCCCGATTTAAATCAGATAGTCCTATTGATATACCCTTCCGTTGCATTATCTCTATGCTTAATAATGCAGGGATTTCCAAAAACGATTGAATGATCTGGAACATCGCAATTCACATAAGCGTTCGGTGCAATTAAAACATCGTTTCCGATTTTGATTGCACCAACAATCGTAGCATTTACGCCAATCCAAACCTTATCTCCAATTACAGGTGTACCCATGCGCTTTCCACGGTTTTCCTGACCAATTGTAACGCCTTTATGTATATTTATATTCCTACCCAGAATGGCTTTCGGGTTGATTGTTATGCAATACGCATGTCCAAAATATAAGCCCGCACCTATCTGAGTTTCAGCATCAAGTTCAATATATCGTTTGGATCGATACCGATTAAATATTTTCCTGCATAGCTTTTTTATTAAGGGATTTCGAACACCCTGCGATCTTCGATACCAAACCTGAAATTTCGGTACCCCCCCCCGAGATATCTCTCTTTATCCAATAGCAAAATCGTATTCTTCATCATTTACGCTCCCATATAAAACTCTTTATACCACTGAGCAAACTTCCGCAGGCCCTCCCGTAGCGGAGTGTGGGGCTTAAAGCCGAAATCACGTTCCAGGGGCTCCGTGTCAGCAAAGGTCACCGGCACATCACCGGGCTGCATGGGCACCAGCTCTTTGTGGGCCTCAAAGTCATAGTCCGCAGGGAGTACACCGGCACGCACCAGCTCCTCCGACAGGATCTGCACAAAGTCCAGCAGGTTCTCCGGGTTGGAGTTGCCGATATTGTAGACTGCATAGGGCGGAATGGGCAAACCATCCTCGCCATTCTTCTTTTCAGGAGCTTTCGCCATCACACGGACAACACCTTCCACGATGTCATCCACATAGGTAAAGTCCCGCTTGCAGTTTCCGTAGTTGAAAATCTTGATGGTTTCGCCGTTCACCAATTTGTTGGTGAAGCCGAAATATGCCATGTCCGGACGACCGGCAGGTCCATACACGGTAAAGAATCGCAGGCCGGTGGAGGGGATATTGTAGAGTTTGGAGTAGGCGTGTGCCATCAGCTCATTAGACTTCTTGGTCGCTGCATACAGAGACACCGGGTTGTCCACTTTGTCATCGGTGGAGTAGGGCACCTTCTTGTTGCTGCCATAGACGGAGCTGGAGGATGCGTACACCAGATGCTCCACCGGATAATGACGGCAGGCTTCCAGAATGTTGTAGAAGCCAATCATGTTGCTCTCAATGTAGGCATCCGGGTTGGTGATGGAGTAACGCACACCTGCCTGAGCACCCAGATTGACCACAATATCCGGGTGATATTGCTCAAAAATGCTGTTGATAAGTGCCTTGTCTGCAAGATTTCCTTTTATAAAGGTATAGTTTTCAAATTTCTGAAGCTCCTCAAGGCGAGCTTCTTTGATGCGAACATCATAATAATCGTTCATGTTGTCCAGGCCGATAACCTTGGTATCCGGCTCAGTGGTCAGAATACGCTTGGCAAGGTTAGAGCCGATAAAACCGGATGAACCGGTGATGAATACTGTTTTACTCATCTTTTTCACACTTACCCTTTTCTCCACACCATCTTATTAACTACGTTTACATAACCCTGAATGATACGAACCACCTTCATGGACACGGTCTCGTCCACATAGTCGGGGCAGGGCTTGCCCAGAACACCCTTCTGCTTCATCTCGATCGCCATATCAGTAGCGTTGAGCAATTCCCGGGTGGTAATACCAGCCAGAATGAAGTCGCCGGCTTCCAGTGCCTCGGGACGTTCCGTACTGGTACGGATGCACACGGCGGCGATGGGGTGACCGATGGACAGATAGAAGCTGCTCTCCTCTGGCAGAGTGCCGGAGTCGGAGACGATTGCCAGAGCGTTCATTTGCAGCTTGTTGTAGTCGTTGAAGCCCAGCGGTTCGTTGACCCGGACGCGAGGGTCAAGCTGGAAGCCGCTCTTTTCCAGACGGTGCTTGCTGCGCGGATGGCAGGAGTACAGAATGGGCATATCGTACTTTTCTGCCAGTGCGTTAATTGCGGTGAACAGGCTCAGGAAGTTCTTTTCGGAGTCGATGTTCTCCTCTCGGTGGGCGGACAGCAGAATATACTTGTCCTTTTCCAGCCCCAGGCGCTCCAGCACATCGCTTTTCTGAATTTTCTCCAGATTCATGTGCAGCACCTCCGCCATGGGAGAGCCGGTCTGGTAGGTGCGCTCCTTGGGCAGACCGGTATCCGCCAGATACTTCCGGGCAAACTCGGAGTAGCACAGGTTCACGTCGGAGATCACGTCTACGATGCGGCGGTTAGTCTCCTCGGGCAGGCACTCATCCTTGCAGCGGTTGCCGGCCTCCATATGAAACAGTGGGATGTGCAGCCGCTTTGCACTAATGGCGGACAGACAGGAGTTGGTATCGCCCAACACCAGATAACCCTCCGGCTGCAATTCGGACAGAAGCTCATAGCTGCGACCCAGAATGTTACCGCAGGTCACGCCCAGATTCTCACCAACCACCGGCACCAGAATGTCGGGACCGTATTCCCCGAAGGTGTTCTTCAGTTCAAAATCTTCCCAGAAAACAGTGGAGAGGTTTCTGTCCCAGTTCTGGTTGTAGTAGACCACGCAGCAGTCAAAATATTCCCGGCAGCGCTTGATAACGGCAGCCAGTCGGATAATCTCCGGACGGGTACCGCAGCCAATCATGACCTTGGTGCGCCCGTCATTTTTCCATGTAAAATTGTGTTCCATAAAAATCTCCTAACGTCAACCAGTACCCACTCTTACACCGGCTCGAAGAATGTATCCGGGTGGTTCGGGTTGAAGATCTCGTTGCAGGTCATCACCGTCACCAGATTTTCCGTTTCCGACAGGTTGATGATGTTATGGGTCCAGCCGGGAATCATGTGGACAGCTTCGATCTTATCCCCAGAAACCTCAAACTTTACCGTTTCTCCGGTGTTAATGTTTCGCTCCTGAATCAAGCCATGACCTGCAACCACGATGAACAGTTCCCACTTGGAATTGTGCCAGTGCTGTCCCTTGGTGATGCCGGGCTTACTGATATTGATGCTCACCTGCCCGCAATCGACGGTGTGTACCAGCTCGGTGAAAGAGCCACGGTTATCCACGTTCATTTTCAGAGCGTACTTAAATTTGTCTGTGGGCAGATAGGTCAGGTATAGGGAGTAAAGCTTCTTGGCAAAGGAGCCGTCCGGCATTTTCGGCATCATGAGCGTAGTCGGCTGTGCCTTGAACTCTTGCAACAGATCCACAATCTCCCCCAGCGTGACCTTGTGGGTCACCGGCGCGGCACAGTAGCGCCCACTGTCATGGAAAACCGGCGTCAGACCGTCGTAATCGCAGCGGTGAGACTTACCCTCCAGCGCGTCGAGCATTTCCTCCACCAGGTCGTCAATGTACAATAGCTCCAGCTCGGTGGCGCGGTCATTGACCGTGATGGGCAGGTCGTTGGCGGTGTTATTGCAGAAGGTCGCCACGGCGCTGTTGTAGTTGGGGCGGCACCACTTGCCGAACAGATTCGGGAAGCGGTAGACCAGCACCGGCGCGCCGGTCTCCTGCCCGTAGGTGAAGAACAGCTCCTCACCGGCCAGCTTGCTCTTTCCGTAGTCGCTCTCGCCGTAGCGGCCGATCAGCGTCGCCTGGATCGAGCTGGACAGCATGACCGGGCAGCGGTTGGCGTGAGATTTGAGCGTGTCCAGCAGGGTGGAGGCGAAGCCGAAGTTGCCCTGCATGAACTCGTCGTTATTTTTGGGACGGTTGACACCCGCTAAATTGAACACAAAATCGGCTTCCGCACAAAAGTGGTCCAGCTCTGCGGGGGGCGTGTCGAGGTCATACTCAAACACGTCCTCGATCTGCAAGGCGGGGCGGGTACGGTTCTTGCCGTCGCGGACAGCCTTCAGGTTCTCGCAGAGATTGCGCCCCACAAAGCCCTTAGCGCCGGTCACAAGGATCTTCATGCCTTCTCGGCCTCCATCTCTTTCAGCGCGTTTTGGACGTAGTCGGTGGTCAGGATCTTCCTGACCGTGCCCTCCACGTCCAGACGGTGCGTGTTGTGGCTTGTGTAGGAGTCGTCGGCCATCGTGTGGACCTCACCCTTGACGACGAACTTGTCGTAGTTCAGGTCGCGGTTGTCGGCGGCCACGCGGTAGTAACCGCCCATATCCTCACTGCGCAGGCGCTCCTCGCGGGTCATCAGGGTCTCGAACAGCTTCTCGCCGTGGCGGGTGCCGATAATGTTCGTGCCGGTGTCGCCGAACAGCTGCTGCACGGCCTTGGCCAGGTCGCCGATGGTGGAGGCGTCGGACTTCTGGATGAACAAATCGCCCGGGTTTGCATGCTCAAACGCGAACATGACCAGGTCAACGGCCTCGTCCAGGTTCATCAGGAAACGGGTCATATTGGGGTCGGTGATCGTGATGGGGTTGCCGGCGCGGATCTGGTCAATGAACAGCGGAATGACGCTGCCGCGGCTGCACATGACGTTGCCGTAGCGGGTGCAGCAGATCGTCGTGCCGCCGCGCTCGGCGGCCACGCGGGCGTTGGCAAAGATGACGTGCTCCATCATGGCCTTGGAGATGCCCATGGCGTTGATGGGATAGGCGGCCTTGTCGGTGGACAGGCAGACGACACGCTCCACGCCCGCGTCAATGGCGGCGTGCAGGACGTTGTCCGTGCCGATGATGTTCGTCTGCACGGCCTGCATCGGGAAGAACTCGCAGGAGGGCACCTGTTTCAGCGCTGCCGCGTGGAAGATGTAGTTGACGCCGGGCATGGCATCCCGGATGGACTGCGGGTTGCGCACGTCGCCGATGTAGAACTTGACCTTGCCGGCATACTGCGGGTGGTTGGCCTGCAGCTCGTGGCGCATGTCGTCCTGCTTCTTCTCATCGCGGGAGAAGATGCGGATCTCGCCGATGTCGGTGGACAGGAAATGCTTGAGCACCGTATGCCCGAAGCTGCCCGTGCCGCCGGTGATGAGAAGAGTCTTATCCTTAAAAATGCTGTCTGCCATAATATCCTCCTTATAATTGGCTGCGCAAAAGGCACAGTAATCCTTTATAATCTTATTCATTTTAGCACAAAAATCGCTGCTTGAAAAGGGCACAGGGTTGGAAATTGCTGCTTTTTGTGGTATAATAGCTAAGAAATCACAGCAAAATGCTTTTTACAAGGAGGACACGCCCATGCGCGCCTACGAACGTCTTTTAAAATATGTAAAGGTCCACACGACCTCTGACCCCAACAGCGGCACCCACCCCAGCACGCTGCGCCAGTTTGACCTGGCGAAGATCCTCGTTGAGGAGCTGAAGGAGCTGGGCCTGACCGATGCCCATGTGGACGAGCACTGCTATGTCTACGCCACGCTGCCCGCCACCCCGGGGCAGGAGAGCGCCGCGCCGCTGGGCCTTATCGCCCACATGGACACGGCGGACGACGCCAGCGGTGAGAACGTCCGGCCGCAGATCCACGAAAACTACGACGGCGAGGCTGTCACGCTGCCCGCCACCGGCACGGTATTGGACCCCAAGGTGTTCCCGTTCCTGCGCGAGATGAAGGGCCAGACGCTCATCACCACCGACGGCTCGACGCTGCTGGGCGCGGACGATAAAGCCGGTGTGGCCGAGATCATGACCGCGCTGGAGCGCATCATTGCCGAAAATCGCCCCCACGGCAAGCTCTGCATCGGCTTCACCCCCGATGAGGAGATCGGCGAGGGCGCGAGCCTGTTTGACGTCGAGGGCTTCGGCGCGGCCTACGCCTACACCGTTGACGGCGAGGACGTCGGCGAGATCAGCTATGAGAACTTCAATGCCGCCGCTGCCGTCGTGACCGTGCACGGCTTCAGCGTCCACCCCGGCAGCGCCAAGAACTCGATGATCAATGCGCAGAACGTGGCCATGGAGTTCCACGCCGCGCTGCCCGCCTTCTCCCGCCCCGAGCACACCGAAGGCCGTGAGGGCTTCTTCCACCTGACGAGTATGCAGGGTGACGTGACCACCGCGCACCTGGGCTACATCGTGCGCGACCATGATGCTGCCAAGTTTGCCGCCCGCAAGGCCCAGATGCAGCATATTGCCGCCTGCCTGAATGACCGCTACGGCGCGGGCACGGTGGAGCTGGACATCAAGGACAGCTATTATAATATGTTGGAGAAAATTCAGCCCCACTTCCATCTGGTCGAGAACGCCCGCAAGGCCATCCGCGCGGCGGGCCTTGAACCCATCGAGACCCCGGTCCGCGGCGGCACCGACGGCGCGACCCTGAGCTATATGGGCCTGCCCTGCCCGAACCTCGGCACCGGCGGCTTCAACTTCCACGGCGTCTGCGAATGCACCACCGTCGAGCGGATGGACAAGGCCACCGAGATCCTGCTGAATATCATTGAGCTTTACTCTAAATAACTTTGCATCGCAAAAAATGGCTCCGGCGTCTGCCGGAGCCATTTTTTGCTTCTTAAAACTCGATGCTCTGCGCCGCCTTGGCGATGGCTCCCAGCAGCTCCACCAGCTTGCTCTCGTCCATCCGGCTGCTGTTGTTGGCAAAGGCGTAGAAGCAGCCCTGCACGCAGAACGAGAGCAGGATGCCCCGGTTCAAATCAGCCGCGAAGGTCGGGTCGGCTTCCTCAAAGCGCTGGCGCAGCCCCTTCTCGATGCTGTTGGCGAAGATGCCCTGCCGACTGCCCGAAAAGAGGATGTTCACGGCCCGCTGGTTCTGCATGAAGGCATGGAACAGCTCCCGCGTCAGCGTCTCTGCCTGATGCAGTGCCACGCTGTCGTTGGTGCGGGGTACGCTGGCCAAGATAGAATCGATAAGCTTGTTTTCCAGTGCATTGGCCAGCGCGTAGATGTCCTCATAGTGGGCATAGAACGTCGATTTGTTGATGCAGGCCATCGCACACAAGTCTTTTATCTTGATTTTTTCCAGAGGGTTCTTCTCCCGCAGTTCCATGAAAGCCTGTTCGATGGCGCGGTCGGTACGGGCGATACGGATGTCCACAAAATCCACCTCTTCCGTGTTTTAGTTGATTATCCAACGGTTTTCGTCTTTCGTCGATGGACAAGACCCCGTGGATTTTTTACAATGAAAGCAGTACCCTTATTCTTCTTTTTTATAGAGCAGGCCCTTGGCGTCCAGTGCCGCTTCGATGCGGTGGAACGCCTCCGGCGTGGGGCAGCTCAGGGTGTGCAGATGCACACCGCCGGTCATCCGGCTCAGCAGGCACTCGGGCGTGTCCGCCGCCTGCTGGATAAAATGGTCCACGTCGTACCGGCTGGCGAGATTGAGGTTGCCGCGCAGCTCACCGTAAAGCGGGTTCTCCACGGCCACATCCACCACGATGCCGCCCTGGTCCACCACGGTATACAGCTCCTCCCGCATCTGGTCGGCGGTGCTGTGGACACAGGCGAGGATACCCGTATAGCCCCGCGCCGCCGGGTGGAGCTGATAGCCCCGGGGCGTTGCATCGATCTGCGTTCCCGACGCCCGCAGCAGGGCCACGTCACCCACCACGATCTGCCGCGAGACCCCCAGTTCCCCGGCCAGTACACTGGCACTCAGCGGCGCATCGGCCTCCGTCAGCCGCTCTAAGATCACTTTTCTGCGCTGCGCAGCATTCATCTTCCGCACTCCCCCTTTTTATCCTACCAGCCGCAGCAGGGTGGCGTAGTTGGAGGGCAGCTGGACTTTCAGCTTACCCCACTCCACCTGCGTCAGGATGGGCTGACTGCCCACACAGTCGGCCAGCAGGTCTTCGACACCCGAAGCCTCCACCGGCAGCTGGAATTCCATCGAAACCGGGCTGTCACCGTTATTGTACACCGCCACGACAGCCTTGCCGTCCAGCACCCGGGCGTAGGCGTAGCTCTGGGTGGTCAGCGTCAGCTCCTTGAACTCGCCCCAGCTCAGCTCGGGACACTCCGCTTTCAGCCTGCCCAGTGCAGCATAGATGCTGGTGACAGGGTTCGTCTTCTCGGCGTCGGTGTAGTCGGTCAGCTCGAGGCAGGGGCGGAGCGGCCAGTCGCTGCCCCACTCTTTTTTGCCCTCGATGCCAAATTCCGAGCCATAATAGATGGACGGAATGCCCCAAAGCGTATATACTAGAAGAGCAATATGCCGGATGTGGTCGCGGTTGCGCAGTTTGTTGGGCAGCCGCTCCACATCGTGGTTATCCGAGAAGTTATAGAGCCGGGTATCGTGGCAGAGGCCCTGCAGACGCCGCATGGTATGGGCGATCTCGAAATAGTTGTGGTCGTTGTGGCCGCTCCACAGACCCTTATGCAGTTCGTAGTTGGTAACGGAGTGGAGCATCTCCGGGTTGGCCCAGCGGCTGTAGTCGCCGTGGATGACCTCGCCCATCAGCCAGAACTCGGGCTTCACCTCGTTGGCAACGCGGCGCAGGCCCTTCATGAAATCGAAGTCCAGCACGTCGGCAGCGTCCA
>ERZ834433.2381-NODE-2381-length-11798-cov-2.763689_pt1 | contig 11798 bp, 9 predicted proteins | sample MGYA00519948_ERZ834433 | MGnify/ENA primary metagenome ERZ834433 (study PRJEB31850, sample SAMEA3708752) | human gut metagenome | biome: human gut; feature: human-associated habitat; material: faeces | place: China | collected 2014 ...
GGCGGCGTTCCATACCGTTTTGTCAGCCCCATACGATGGGGCCGGAAATGTGAACTCAAAAAGAAAGAAAGAGGAGGGTGACATGGGTCAGCTTGATTCTGGAAATGCCGCGTGGATTTTGACTTCCGCGTCCCTTGTGTTCCTCATGACGCCGGGTGTGGCGTTCTTCTACGGTGGCATGGTCCGCGCAAAGGCCGTGCTGAACATGATGATCATGGAGGCGGCCGCTCTGTCCGTCACAATGGTGATCTGGGTGCTGTGGGGCTGGTCCATCGCCTACGCAGGCACTTCGGTCGGCGGTGTCTTCGGTGATCCGGCCACAGGCTTCCTGCTGAAGGATTCCATGGTTTCCGACGGCGGTGTCTTCACGTCGGCCTCGCTGAACTCCAACAACTACCCGGTCAGCGTCGATGTGGCGTTCCAGTCCGCATTCGCCATGATTACCGTCGCTCTGATCTGCGGCGCTATCGCTGAACGTGTCAAGTACTCCACCTGGATGATTTTCGTCGCGCTGTGGATTACCTTCGATTACGCTCCGCTCGCCCACATGGTGTGGAATGGCGGTCTGCTGAGCGCTGACGGCGCGATCTCCCAGGCCATCGGCGCTGCCGCCCACGATTTCGCAGGTGGTACGGTCGTGCACATCAACGCTGCAGTCGCCGCTCTGGTGATCGTGTTGATCATCGGCAAGCGCAAGGGCTTCGGCACCCAGCCGTTCCGTCCGCACAATGTTCCGTTCGTGATGCTTGGCGCCTTCCTGCTGTGGTTCGGATGGTTCGGCTTCAACGCTGGTTCCGCGTTCGCCGCCAATGGCACCGCAGGCTACGCTTGGGTTTCCACTTCCGCCGCAACCGCCGCCGCAATGCTCTCTTGGGGCTTCACTGAGAAGATCCGCACCGGCCACTACACCGCCATGGGTGCCGCTTCCGGCATCGTCGCAGGTCTGGTCGCCATCACCCCGGCCGCCGATGTGGTTTCCCCGCTGTGGGCCATCGTGCTCGGTGCCATTGCCGGCGTGCTCACTTGCCTCGCTTGCGGCCTGAAGTTCAAGCTCGGCTACGATGATTCTCTCGACGTTGTCGGCGTCCACGGCGTCGGCGGCTTCACCGGCACTGTGCTTATCGGCTTCTTCGGCGAAGGTACCGGTCTGTTCGCGGGCGGCGACTGGAAGCAGCTGGTTGTGCAGCTCATCGTTGCCCTCGTTGCCATCATCTGGTCCGCTGTTGTCACCGGCATCATCGCCTTCGCTCTGGAGAAGACGATTGGTTGGCGTGTCACCGAAGCTCAGGAAGTCGGCGGTATCGATCTTGCCGATCAGGGCGAACGTGCTTACGATTTTGCTGGTACCGCCAGCTCTGTTCTCAAGGAGGTGAAGTGAGATGAAGCTCATTACCGCTATCATTCAGCCGCATAAGCTTGACGATGTCAAGGAAGCTCTCGCTGCCGCAGGTGTTCACGGTCTGACCGTGTCTGAGGCTAACGGTTACGGCCGCCAGCGTGGCCACACCGAGGTTTACCGTGGCGCCGAATACACCGTGGATCTCATTCCGAAGATTCGCGTCGAGGTGCTGTCCGATGACGCCGATGCCGAGACTCTGGTCGGTGTGATCGTCAAGTCCGCCGGCTCCGGCACCATCGGCGACGGCAAGGTCTGGGTTGCCCCGCTTGATTCGGTGACCCGCGTGCGCACCGGCGAGACCGGCTCTGCCGCTATCTGATAATTCATTCGGATAGATATTAAGGGCCCCGGGCTTAGGTTCGGGTTATCAATAGACAGATCCCCGTACGTGCTTCGCGCCGTGCGGGGATTTTCATACGTTTTTCGCGTCAGATTGTCTGCTTCGGATTTCCCCGCTTTCGCTTTTATCTGCTCAGATTTGATTGTTTTTGCGAAGATTCATAAGGATTTGCTATGACTTCAGCGGTTGATGGTCTTAAACAACGTTTCATGGATATGAGTCAGCCGGATGCCGACGGCGTGTACCGCAATGGTGCGGCGAAACGTAAGGCTCGTACGGATCTGGCCATGGATTGCCTCAAACAATTGTGGCAGGAGGCTTGCCAGACGGTGTCTTTTGACGTTCCGCAAGCTGGTATTGGTCTTGGCGCGGTGGGTTCGTTGGCTCGCGGCCAGGTTGGTCCGAGTTCCGATCTTGACTTGGTGGTCATTTATGAGCCTCACGCGCTCACTGACCAGCAGCTCAATGAGCTTGCCAACAAATTGTGGTATCCGATTTGGGATTCTGGTCTTGATCTTGACCAGTCGGTGCGTACCCGCGCGCAGTGCGAGGCTGTCACCGACCATGATCTGCCCGCCGCGATGGGTTGGCTGGATGTGGTGCCGATCGCGGGCGATACGCAGCTGATCGAATCCACGGCTGTCTCCATTTTGGAGCGTTGGCGTAGGGCCGCCCGTAAGCGCTTGCCCGAATTGTTGGGTTCCGCCAAGTCTCGTTTGGGCGAGTTCGGCCGTATGGCGTATAGCAATCAGCCTGATATTAAGGAGTCTCGCGGTGGTTTGCGCGATTCCGTGCTGGTTTCCGCGCTTGCCGCTTCTTGGCTTGCCGACCGCCCGCATGGCCAGTATGACGATGCCGTCGAACGGTTGCTGGATGTGCGCGATTGCATTCATTTGGTCGCCAACAAAGACACGAATATGCTGCTTGCCCCCTATCAGGCGAAGGTTTCGGCGATGCTGGGTTTGGCCGATCCGACGTTGCCGAGCGGCGAGCGCGAGGCGAAGTCGATTGATGATTTGCAGACGTTGCTCGCGCGTGTTGGTCGCCAGATCGCGTTTTCGCTTGATTCCACGGCTTCTCGCGCTGAGCATTCGTTGACTCATGAGAAGCCTCGTTTTGCGTTTTTCCAGGTGTTCCAGCCTCGTGGCGGCGGTAAGCGTCAGGCGCCTACTTTTGATGTGATTGCGCCCGGTATCGCCAAGCATGAGGAGGAGATCGTGCTTGCGCCGGGTGCCGATCCGAAGTCCGATCCGTGTCTTGCGTTGCGGGCTGCTGTTGCTGCGGCTGAGTTTGGTCTGCCGATCGCGCCCGGCACGTTGCAGAATCTGAAGTCGTGTCCGATCGATGATCGCACGTGGAATGATGAGTCGCGTAGTCTGTTCTTGCGTTTGCTTGCGAGCGGTCCCGCGTTGTTGCAGGTGTGGGAGGAGATTGATTTTGTCGATATTCCGGGTCGGCTGATTCCGGAATGGCTGGCGATTCGTAATCGTCCGAGCGCTTCGGCCGCGCACCGTTACACGATTGACCGTCATTCGGTTGAGGTGGTCACGCGGCTTGGTCGTGAAACACCTCGTGGAAACCGTTATGATGATCGGCATTATCAGGCGTTGCTGATGGCTGGTATTTTGCATGATATCGGCAAGCGTCCAGGGGTTGCCGATCATGCTGCGGAGGGTGCGCGTCATGCGTCCATGGTGTTGAAACGCATGGGTTTTGACCGTGACATTATTTGGTGGGTCACGTTGCTGGTGCGCGAGCATCTTACGTTGTCGGAGTTTGCGACTGGTCAGAATCCGAATGATCCGAATGTTGGTGACGAGTTGGCGTCTCGTCTTGATCATGATCCGCTGCTGCTTGACATGCTGTTCGATCTGACTCGTGCTGACGGTTCGTCGTTGGGTGCCACGGCCGGCGAGACCATTTCCAAACAGTACGGCTGGAGTAAATGGCGCGAAACCCTTGTCCGAACCATGTACAACGCCACCCGCTACCACATGTGAGGCCGCGTAGGCTGTGAGCGAATGCCCGGCAAAGCGACATGGTTGCCGATGCGGTACCCGCCGCGTCGGCGGAAACCCATCGTTTAAGAAAAAGTGGGGAATATATCACCTTCGGTTCACTTAAGCAAGTCACAACCAGGGGAATGGGCACCCGTACGAAAGATGTCCCCAAGTTGTCCACTTGGTTATCCCCATTTGGTGGATAACTCGATATGTTTTCCACATAGTTATCCCCAGTATGTGGATAACTCGGGTTTTTTCGGCTTTCTTATCCACAGCGAACCGATTCGCGCGTGTCGGGTGATTCCGATCCTGCCAATGCGGAGATTCCTCCAGAATCTCATCGCAACATCATTCGTGAAGTGGCACAGGTATTATGGTTTTTCCCGGTACACCACACATCGAAGAGCTGGAGAAGCATGGCGGAGAGCAATTCTTGGAACAATGGCCTGAATCAAGGGCAAAACCGCGGTTTTTCAGGCAATGGCAGCATTTCCGGCGCGTCGGGAACGGCTATTCGCGACGCCATCTTCGACCGTGTGCCGCCACATGACGACGCCGCCGAAATGGCGGTGCTCGGCGGCATGCTCATGAGCAAAGACGCCATCGGCGAAGTCTCGCAGATGATTGACATCACCGACTTCTACCAGCCGCGCAACCAAACCGTGTACGAAGCCATCATCAACCTGTTCTCCGCATCGCAGCCCGTCGACGCGGTGCTGGTGGCCAACCAGCTGCTCAAAGACGGCGACCTCGAAAAAGTGGGAGGATCCGACTATCTGCACAGCCTCGTCGCATCCGTGCCGACCGCAGCCAACGCAACCTTCTATGCCGACATCATCCACCAGCGTGCCATCCTGCGCAATGTGATCGCAGCCGGCACCAAAATCGCACAGCTCGGCTACACCGCCGAAGGATCCCAAGCCGAAGACGTCGTCAACCTGGCACAGGCCGAAGTCTACGAAATGTCGACCGGCAAAGTGAGGCAGGATTACGCGCCGATCGGCACCGTCATCACCGACACCCTCGACCAAATCGACCGACTGCAAAACGGCGAGGTTTCCAAAGGCGTGCCAACCGGATTCCGTGACATCGACGACGTGACGCAAGGCCTGCAGCCGGGCCAGATGATCGTCGTTGCAGGCCGACCGGCCATGGGTAAGTCCACGCTCGGCGTTGATTTCGCGCGAGCTGCGGCGCTGCACCACAATATGACGTCCGTGATCTTCAGCTTGGAAATGAGCAAAACCGAACTTGCGCAACGAATCATTTCGGCGGAAGCGAATATTCCGCTGTCAGCCATGCGCCGAGCGGAAGAAATCACGCAGGAACGTTGGAATATCCTCAATAATCTGCAGGATAAACTGCAGAACGCACCATTATTCATCGACGATAGTCCGAACATGAGTTTGATGGAGATCCGTGCGAAATGCCGCCGATTGAAGCAGACGAACGATCTGAAATTAGTGGTGATCGATTACCTGCAGCTCATGACTTCCGGCAAGGCCGTGGAAAGCCGCCAGCAGGAAGTGTCTGATTTCTCGCGTGCATTGAAGCTGCTTGCCAAGGAATTGGAAGTGCCGGTGGTGGCGCTGAGCCAGCTGAACCGTGGCCCCGAAATGCGTCAGGATAAAAAGCCGCAGCTTTCGGATTTGCGCGAATCCGGTTCTATCGAACAGGACGCCGACGTGGTGTTCCTCGTGCACAGGCCGGACGCCTACGACAAGGAAGATCGCCCGGGCGAGGCCGATATCATCATGGCGAAGCATCGTAACGGTCCGACGCAGACGTTCAATCTCGCGTTCCTTGGCGCATACTCCAAGTTCAAAGATATGCCGCAGGACTACCAGAGCCAACAGGAGGTATAGCATGGCGTGGAACTCATTCGCAACGCCGTTGATCGGCAAGGCCGTGCGTGCGGCCTCCCGCCTGGCACATGGCGGCGGCAGCGCGTTCCCCGGCAAAATCGTGGAACGGATCGACCCGCAATTCCTCGCACGCACCCTGCAGCAGCTACCGCTTGGCGTGGTGCTCGTGTCTGGCACGAACGGCAAAACCACCACCACGCGCATGGTGGCAAGCATGCTGGAATCGTTGGGATTGAAGGTATTCACCAATCCGACCGGATCGAATTTCACCCGCGGCGTGGTCTCGTCGCTGCTGGCCGAAGTCTCGCTCGGCGGCAAACTGGACGCCGACATCGCCGTACTGGAACTCGACGAAGCGTACGCGGTGCATTTCGTCAAACAAGTGCAACCCGACTACTGCCTGCTGCTCAACGTGATGCGCGACCAGCTCGACCGTTTCGGCGAAATCGACAATACCGCACGACTGCTGAGCAAAGCCGCCGAAGCGACCACCGGAACCGTAGTGCTCAATCGTGAGGATCCACGCATTGCACGACTTGCTGACGTCGCACATACTGAAGATGGTGTGGAAGTGCGCTATTTCGGTCTTGACGGGTCGTTGCGCAGCTTCTTCCCGTCCGACGACGACATGTGCACGACAGTCGATACTGCATCGTCCGCAAATATTGAGATTGACGATGCTGCAGTGATTGCGAAAACTGGGGAAAATGCAGAAAAATCGGAAGATGCGGCAATTGCGGAACAGCTATCAGCTGACGTGACCTTGCTTGCCGTGGGCGACCATCGTGCCAGTTTCGGCATCGACGGTGAAACGTACGAAACCGGTGTGAGACTGGAAGGCGTGTACAACCTGTACAACGCGGCGGCCGCGCTGGCCGTCGTGCGAGCGGTCGTGGCCGATGCGCAGGCAATGTTCCTGCCGTTCGAGCAGAACGTAACCGACGAACTATTGCGACAAGTGGGAATCTCACAGCGCATGATCGACTTCGCGCATTCCACCACGCAAGCCATGATCGACGCGGCAGCCGAAGTCACTCCGGCGTTCGGACGCGGCGAGGTCATCGACGTGAACGGCTCGCCGGTGGAGCTGCTGCTCGTCAAAAACCCCATGGGATTCCGTCTGTCGCTCGCATCCTTCACCCCTGAAGGCTGCGACACCATGATCGCCATCAACGACGAATACGCCGACGGGCGTGACATGAGCTGGCTGTGGGACGTGGACTTCTCCTCGCTGCGAGACACCGGTGTGGCCATGGTTTCAGGCGTGCGCGCATGGGATATGGCGTTGCGCCTCGAATACGATCAGGTGCCGGTGAATAGCGTCAACACGGAACTTGAAGAGGCCGTCTCAACGTTCGTGAACGCGAATCCGGGCACCCCCAAGCACATTTACTGCACATACACGGCAATGCTCAAAACGCGAGCCGCGCTCGGCAAAATCGCCGAAGTCGCCGACGCTGGCGTGGGCAAATAACAGCGCGAATCCGCGCAACGCATGAAAACGCATGAAGAACGTATGAACCGCATGAGGGAGACGATATGAGCCAGGTAATCGACATCGTGTCGCTATATCCGAAAGACATGAACATTTACGGCGACTCCGGCAACGTGCTCACCATCCAGCGCCGTCTCGCCCTATACGGCTACGAGCCGCGCGTGCACGCCTACAATCAGGGCGACGCGTGGCCCGAACACGTCGACATGATTCTGGGCGGCGGCGGCCAAGACACCGGCCAGAAGAAAATCATCGACGACTTCTTCAAACGCGCCGACCTGCTGCGATCGCTGGCCGCCGGCGGCACCCCTATGCTCATGATTTGCGGTCTGTACCAGCTGTTCGGCGAATATTTCGAAACGGTGGATGGCTCCCGACTCGACGGCATCGGCGTGATCGGCGCGTACACGGTCGGGCAGGAAGTGCGCATGATCGGCAATCTGACCGAGCATTCCGCCGATTTCGGTGACATCATCGGCTACGAAAACCATTCCGGCCAAACCTTCCTGCGCGAGGGCGTGCAGCCGCTCGGCACCGTCGACGCGGATAGCACCGGCAACAATGGCGAGGATCATACGGAAGGCGCCCGCGTCAACAATGTGATCGGCACATACATGCACGGCTCGCTGCTGCCGAAAAACCCCGCGATCGCCGATTTTCTGATCCGCACCGCCGCAGAACGCCGGTATGGTTCGTTCGATCCGGCCGCTGCAGGGCAGACGGAAGCGCAGCGTGCGGAACTTGATCGCATCAACACGATTGCCAGCAACGCGCGTCGCGTGGCCATGTCACGCCCGCGCTGATTGTTTTCGCGCTGTTTCGTAGTTTTCGCGTTTTCGTACGCTGTGAGCATACGGCAGCGAGTCTTCCGCAGAATTGTAACGATTGACTAGTTTCGTTGACGTTATTTGTGAAGAAAATGCGATAGAGTGGGTACCACCATCACCTAAGGAGGTAATCATGGCTGATTTTGATTTTGGTGACGGCCTGCGTAAGGTCTTCCTCGCCGGCGTTGGCGCTTTGGCGACCACGGTTGAGAAGAGCCAGGAAATCGTTGACGATCTCGTCAAGAAGGGCGAGCTGACCGTCGAACAGGGCAAGGCCCTCAACGCCGAACTCAAGCACAAGGTCGCGGAGGTCAAGGAATCCTCTGAAGCCAAGGCTGCAGAGGAAACCAAGGAAGCCGAATCTGAAGCCAAAGCCGAGTAACGTTCAATCGTTCACATCGCCGTCTGCTCGTCGCATCACGTTCAGACGGCGATTTGTTATGCGGAACTTGCGAAACATGCGAACGGCCGTGTGCGGAACGTAAGAAACGTGCGAAACATGCGAATCGCATGAAATACGCGGGACGCAAGTCTCCTCATGAATCCCACTCATCGTAATCCGACCAACGTTTGCGAGCAGCGATATGTCTTTGAATTCTCCGATCGAGCCGGATGCGGCCCGCCCCGAAAGCGTGGAGCCGGTCACACTTTCCGACCGAGTCAACGCGGTGATCAATCCGACGGCGAACCCCTCGTCCGACGCGGCTGCGGCAACGGCAGCCAAATCCGCGGGAAAAACGGGAATCCCGCAATCGCAAGGCAAGCAGAACGACGCAACCTTTACGCAATCCGAAACCATCGGACTGTTCGGCCCGCGTAAAGACTCATTCTCGCAGCGCTACCACCTGACTTGTCGAGGCAAACTGAAGCGACTTGCGCAAATCGCGCAAATCGTCAACCAATTCGACATTGTGCACGGCCTGACCCCCGTCAAAATGCGGCTCATGTTCGAAGCGCTTGGCCCAACTTTCGTGAAAGTCGGACAGATCCTGTCCATGCGCTCCGAAATCCTGCCCCAATCGTTCTGCGACGAACTCGCCAAACTGCGCGCCGACGCCGACCCCATGCCGTACGGCACCGTCCTGCAAGTGCTGGAAGACGAATACGGACGCCCGGCAGGCGAAATCTTCGACCATATCGACGCCACACCGCTCGGATCGGCAAGCCTCGCGCAAGTGCATCGTGCGAAACTCACTACCGGAGAAGATGTGGCCGTCAAAGTGCAACGCCCGGGCGTGCGCGAAACCATGGCACAGGATGTGTCCATCATGCGCACCATCGCACGAATAGCCGCCAAAACCATGCCCAGCGCCCAAGTGGTCGATCTCTCCGGCGTGGTCGAAGAACTGTGGGACACCTTCGAAGCCGAAACCGACTTCATGATCGAAGCGCGAAATCTGGCGGAATTCAAACGATTCTGCGAACACTACAAATACATGGACTGCCCGAAGCCATACTCCGACCTGTGCACCGAACACGTGGTGGTCATGGACTACGTCGAAGGCATTTCCGTCTCGCATCCTGATGAGCTCATCGAAGCGGGCTACGATCTGAAGGAAATCGGCACCAAACTGGTCGACAATTACGCCACGCAAGTGCTTGACGAAGGCTTCTTCCACGCGGATCCGCACCCGGGCAACATCATGGTGCGCGGCGGGCAGATCGTGCTGCTCGACCTAGGCATGACGGGCCGGCTTAATGCCAAAACCCGTTCCGTCTTGAAAGACATGATTTTCGCGGTCGCCAAACAGGATTCGCCCGCGCTTGCCGACGGTCTGCTGCGTTTCGCCGGTGCCGAGGCCGATCCGGAGGATTATCCGGCGTTATTGGCCGACTTGGATGTGATCGTCAAGGAATTCGGCACAGTGGATTTGGCCGAGCTGGATATCGCCGCCATGCTCACCGCGTTGACGCAAATGGCGCAACGACACGGCATTGAAGTGCCGAGCACCGTCACCACCGTCGGGCGTGCGCTGGTCACTTTGGAAGGCCTGCTCGACGAGTTCATTCCAGACGTGAATATGATTCAGATCATCTCCGACCATATCGCCGCAAGCACGTCGAAGAAGGATTTCGCCAAGGATGAGGCGAAATCGCTGGTTATCGAAGGTCATCAGGCGCTGCACAGCCTGCTCGCTGCCGCCAATGAGCTGAAAGTGGCCTCCCGTATGCTTACGCGCGGCCAGTTGCGCGTGAATATGGAGATGGTCGGCTCGCAGGAACCGATCCATCTGCTTGCCAACATGGTGAACAGGCTTACGATGGCGCTGATCGTCGTCGGATTGTTCATCGGCTCGTCGATCGTGTACTATGCGGGCATCAAACCGGTGATTTTCGGTATTCCGATCGTTGGTTTCCTCGGCTATGTGATCGCGTTCGTTTTGTCCGTCTGGATCGTGTTCGACATTTACTTCAAGGGACGTTCCAACAAAAAGCGATGACGCTAGTCTAGGGGGAGAGTGGATTCGCGTTGGATGAGGCGGCAGGGGAGGTATTCCGTGCCGTGGTGGGGCTGGCCGTTGATGGCGTCCATCAGGTAGCGGGCAGCTTTGCGGCCGATGAGTTCCGTTTCATTGTCGATGCTGGTCAGCGGCGGGCGGGAGCTCTTGGTGAGCACGTCCCAATTATCGTGGCCGATCACCGCCACATCCTCAGGAATGCGTAGATGCTGCGACTTCAACGCGTCAATGCATCCTCGTGCCAGCTGATCGCTCTGACATACCACGGCGTCGAACTTCACGCCTTGGTCGAGCAGCAGTCTGGTGGCGGCACGCCCCCAATTCTCGTCCCAACGGCCATAGCGAATCGGGCCAGCCGGTTCCAAACCAACCTCGGACAACGCTTCCAACGCGCCCTTGGTGCGGTCGGTGGAGGCCGTATACGTTTCATCGCCGCCAATAATGGCGATACGGTTGCGTCCGCACGAAATCAGATGATTCACGGCCATGCGCCCGGCGTCCACATTGTCACACGTCACCGAACAATCGTTGGTGTCGGTGGAAGGACCATACACATACACCAGCGGCACGCCCCAATCACGCCCCAGCGACGGGCGTGGATTCGTCTCGCACTGCACAATCAGCAGGCCGTCCACTTTCAGCGACAGCAGTTTCTCTACATGGCTGCGTTCCAGCGCATCGTCACCGCGAGCATTGGCGAGTAGTACCGATGTCGATTGTGCGCGCAGCTCGTTTTCGGCGCCAATAAGAATAGGCGTGGAGAAACGGCCTTGCAGATCGGAAGTGACCAAACCGATGGTTCCGCTTCTGCCGCTTGCCAACGATTGCGCCAGCTTATTCGGGGAATAGTTGAGTTGCCGCGCTGCCTCCATCACGCGCTCGCGGGTGTCTTCGCTGACGCGCGGTTTGCCATGCAGCGCCTTTGAAGCCGTTGCCAAAGACACGTTGGCCAGCGCTGCTACATCTTCAAGCCTTGCTGTTGAGTGAGTATCTGCAGTTGCCATGATGTTCCCCTTTTTTACGGTGTGACGAAAACGTTGGCTGCGCGTCGATGCGCTTCGCCGCCCTTGTGTTGCGTAATATTATACGACAAAACTGCGAAAGTTTTCGCATTGTGTCAAAAAGTGGACAAAACGGCTTTATATAGCCGATTGCTGACATTTTCACTTGCAAATTGCGAAACTTTCGCATTTGCGAAAATGAACACATTTTTCTTTCGCATTTTCTGCATCTCACGTCATTTTTTGCTGTCATAAACGATTCTTAAAATGCTAAGAATCGTTTATTTGTAACGGTTTTATCGATATGAATACCTTTGCATTCTGATGTGCGAAAGCGATTTTGCAAAATCTGGAGAAAACCATATACTGAGAAAAGGCTTTCGCACTACGGTTCAATCGAAGGAGAACA
>ERZ834433.2386-NODE-2386-length-11773-cov-3.789981_pt1 | contig 11773 bp, 8 predicted proteins | sample MGYA00519948_ERZ834433 | MGnify/ENA primary metagenome ERZ834433 (study PRJEB31850, sample SAMEA3708752) | human gut metagenome | biome: human gut; feature: human-associated habitat; material: faeces | place: China | collected 2014 ...
GACTGCAGGCAGTGGCTGACCTTGTGACAGTCAGGGAGTGTGTGGCAGATATCGGAACGGACCACGCCTATATTCCGATTTATCTGACAGAGCATAAAAAAGTAAAAAAAGCGTTTGCAATGGATGTAAACGAAGGTCCGCTGATCCGGGCAGAAGAGCATGTAAGAGAAGCCGGATTAAAAGAGCAGATCAAGATGCGCAGATCCAATGGTCTGGAAAAACTGTCTCCGGGAGAAGTGGAAGCCGTCATTATCGCAGGTATGGGCGGAGGACTTGTGATGAGGATTCTGACAGAGGGACAGGCTGTGGCAGAGACATTACAAGAGTGCATTTTGCAGCCCCAGTCGGAAATCGCAAAGGTGCGGGAATTTCTTCTGCAGAACGGCTATCAGATCGTGCAGGAAGAGATGGTACTGGATGAAGGAAAGTACTATCCGATGATGCGTGTGGTTCCTTCAAAGGAAAGCGAAAGAGAGAAGTGGGATGAAACCCAGCTTCGATACGGAAAATTACTTTTGGAGATGCGCCACCCCATACTGGAGCAGTATTTAAAGAGAGAAGAACAGTTAAAAGCAGAGATTCTGGAAAAACTGGATCATCAGAGAGGGGAACATATCACAAAGAGACAGGCAGAACTCAAAGAGGAGCTTGTCTGCATCAGGAAAGGACTGAAGTATTATGCAGTGTAAAGACATTATGGCAATGATTGAGGGTACATATCCCAAGAGTGCTGCTCTGGGATTTGACAATGTAGGGCTGCAGGCGGGAAGAAGTGAAAAAGAAGTCCGTCGGATTTATCTGGCGCTGGATGCAACAGATGCGGTCATTGAGGAGGCGATTGCGCAGGAAGCGGACATGCTCATTACCCATCACCCGCTGATTTTTTCGCCGCTTAAGCATATTACGGATGAAGATTTTATCGGCCGCAGGCTGTTAAAGCTGATCCGCAGTGATATTTCCTATTATGCAATGCATACCAATTATGATGTGCTTGGCATGGCAGAGCTTTCCGGACAGATTCTGGGACTGACAGATACCGAAGTGCTGGATGTGACCATGAATACACAGACAAAAGAAGAGGGGATCGGAAGAGTGGGATCCCTTCCAAAAGAGATGACACTGGAAGAATGCTGTGTTTATGTGAAGCATAAATTAAAACTGGGATCGGTCAAGGTGTTTGGAGATATGAAGCAGCCGGTAAAAAGACTTGCGGTTTCTCCGGGATCCGGGAAAAGTGCCATTGCTCCGGCTGTCTCAAAAGGAGCGGATGTTCTTGTAACCGGAGATATCGGACACCATGAAGGTCTGGATGCGGCGGCACAGGGCGTTTCGGTGATTGATGCGGGACATTATGGGACAGAGTATATTTTTATGGAAGATATGAAACGGTTTCTGGAAGAGAGACTTCCTGCAGCTAAAATCATCACCGCACCGGTCGTGCATCCGTTTCAGGTATTGTAAGATTCCAGACGGGAGGGCAGGCTTATGGAGAAAGAATTTTGTACCGTTCAGACAGGGGACAAGGTAAAGTGTTACGAGAGAGGAATTGCCTACAAGAAGATCGCAGAAGAATTTCAGGAAGAATACCCGGCCAAAATCGTACTGGCATTGGTGGACGGGACACGTCTTCAGGAATTGAACAAACGATTAAAGCAGGATTGTAAAATCGAATTTGTGACAGTGAAAGACCCGATCGGTTATGAGACTTATCGTCGAAGTCTCTGTTTTATGCTTGTCAAAGCAGTTCATGATGTCGGAGGACATGACAAGATCCGCAATGTGAAGATCCATTTTTCCGTCAGCAATGGGTATTACTGTACAATTGACGGAGATGTCGTTCTGGATCAGAAGTTTCTGGATCAGATTGATGCAAGGATGCATGAACTTGCAGAAGCCAAAATTCCGATCGAGAAGCGTTGTGTGCATACATCGGATGCAGTAGAGCTTTTTGGCAGACACGGGATGTATGACAAGGAAAGGCTGTTTGGATACCGGAGGGTTTCCAAGGTAAATATCTACCGGATGAATGAGTTTGAGGATTATTACTATGGATATATGGTGCCGGATTCCGGGTATTTAAAGAATTTTGCGCTGTATCTGTATGATGAAGGATTTGTACTCCAGATGCCGTTCCGAAAGGAGCCGGATGTAGTCCCGGCCTTTGAACCGCGTGAAAAGCTGTTTCAGGTATTAAAGAGCAGTGTGCAGTGGGGCGACCTTCAGAATATTGAGACAGTCGGAGCACTCAATGACATGGTCACAAAATATGATATGCGTGAGATCGTACTTGTGCAGGAGGCTTATCAGGAACGGCAGATCGCACAGATCGCCGCGCAGATTGCCGCGAAGCCGGAAACAAAGCTGGTGATGATCGCAGGACCGTCTTCATCCGGAAAAACAACGTTTTCGCACAGGCTCTCCATTCAGCTTCGGACGCAGGGAATGAGACCGCATCCGATTGCAGTGGACAATTATTTTGTGGATCGGGAAAAAACACCCCGGGATGAGGATGACAATTACAATTTTGAATGTCTGGAGGCCATTGACATCGAGCAGTTCAATAAGGATATGCAGGCACTTTTAGCCGGAGAGGCGGTGCATCTTCCAATCTTTGATTTTAAGAAAGGAAGCAGGAGCTATGACACGACTCCGACACAGCTGAAGGAACAGGATATTCTTGTGATCGAAGGAATTCACTGTTTGAATCCGGAGCTTTCCCGTCAGCTTTCATCAGACCGGAAGTTTAAGATTTACATCAGTGCTCTGACACAGTTGAATATTGATGAGCATAACCGGATCCCTTCTACAGACGGAAGACTGATCCGGCGGCTGGTGCGGGATGCCAGAACAAGAGGAACTTCAGCACAGAAAACGCTCGAAATGTGGTCGTCAGTCAGAAGAGGTGAGGAAGAGAATATTTTTCCGTATCAGGAAGAAGCGGATGTGATGTTTAATTCTTCCCTGTTGTATGAACTGGCTGTTTTAAAACAGTATGTGGAGCCTCTTTTGTTCGGAGTGGAAAAAGATTCACCGGAATATCTTGAGGCGAAAAGACTTTTGAAATTTTTTGACTATTTTATCGGAATCGGAAGTGACTATGTTCCGGCAAATTCGCTGCTCAGAGAATTTATCGGAGGCGGGTGCTTCCCGGTATAAGAGAAAAGAAGGGAAGAGACATGGGAGAGAATCGTAAAAAGATCAATGGAAAAGAGCTTGTACTGGATATTTCTTATGATATTGTGGGAAGTGTATTATATGCCCTTGGGATTTATACGTTTGCAAAAACGGCAGATTTTGCACCGGGCGGATTATCCGGTCTGGCGCTGATCATGAATCATTTATGGAGATTTCCGATTGGTATTACAACCCTTGCCCTGAATATTCCGCTTATCATTTTGAGCTTTAAGCTGGTAGGGCGGAGGTTTATGTTCAAATCAGCAAGAACCATGATTGTTTGTACGATATTTCTGGATCTTATTTTTCCGTATACAAAGCCTTATACAGGGGAGCCGTTTATGGCGGCACTGTTTTCCGGTGTCTGCCTGGGAGCAGCGCTTGCGTTGTTCTATATGCGGGGATCCTCCTCCGGCGGTACCGATTTTCTGACTATGTCGATCAAAGCGATCAAGCCGCATTTGTCAATCGGATTTGTAACCATGGCGATCGATCTTTTGATTATTCTGCTTGGATGGCCGGTATTCGGAAATGTGGACGCAGTTCTCTATGGTCTGATCTCGGCATTTGTGACATCTGTCGTGATCGATAAGATCATGTATGGCATGGGAGCCGGTAAACTGATCCTGATTATTACGATAAAGGCGGATGAGGTTTCCAAAAAGATTGATCAGATCAGCGGAAGAGGTTCCACAGCAATCCGGGCGATCGGAACCTATACAAAAGAGGAAAAGGATGTGCTGCTCTGTGCCTGCTCCAGCTCTCAGGCGTACTCCGTCAGAAGTGCTGCACATGAGGTGGATCCGGATGCATTTGTGATGCTGACAGAGACGAGCGAGGTGTTCGGTGAAGGATTTATTGATACAAGAAAATAAAAGATAAGACAAAATGAGCGTGTTTGCCACATGGTTTGGAACACGCTCATTTTTATTTATCGGACGTAAGTCCGCCCGCCGCAGGCATGCATTACGGGATGCCCGGAGGGGGATACTATTTGGATTTTACTTCCCGCCACAATTGGTTGTAGATTGCATCGTATTTGTCCCCGAGGAAACGGAATGTTTCGCAGTTGACAAGATCTTCCGGTTCCGGAAACGCAATCTTGCTGTTGCGGATGGCCGGATCTTCGATGAGTTCTCGTGCTCCGGTATTCGGAGTGGAGTAGGTAATGTAGTCGAAGTTCATTTTGGCAATATCAGGCCGGCAGAGGAAGTTGATAAATTTTTCTGCATTTTCTTTGTGCTGTGCATTTTTCGGAATTACCCAGGAATCAATCCAGAGATTCGATCCTTCTTTTGGAATTACGTACTTCAGATTTGGATTCTCTGCCTGTGTATAGATGGCTTCTCCCGAATAAATGACACCGATGGCGGCTTCGTTTCCGATCATTTTGTCACGCACCTGATCAATAACATATGCCTGCACAAGAGGTTTCTGATCAATGAGAAGCTGCTTTGCTTCCTCCAGTTCATTTAAATCCGTGGAGTTGAGCGAGGCGCCGATGTATTTTAATGCCACTGCAAATGCATCACGAACACTGTCCTGCATCAGAATGTTGTCTTTATATTTTTCATCCCAGAGTACGGACCAGCTGTCGATCGGTTCATCTACCATTGTCTTGTTGTATAAGATACCGACAGTTCCCCAGCAGTAAGGGACAGAGTAAAGGTTGTCCGGGTCAAACTGGCGGGACTGTTCCAGATAAGTGTCGCCGATGTATTTGATATTCGGAATATGGTCAAAATTGATCTTGGCAAGCAGATCATTTTCAATCATACGCTGGATCATATAGTCGGAAGGACAGACTACGTCATAAGCGATGGCGCCGGACTGCACTTTGGGATACATGATTTCATTTGTCTCGTATTCTTCATAAACGACCTGGATACCGGTTTCCTTTTCAAACATCGGGATCACGTTCGGATCTAAATATTCGCCCCAGTTGTATACGATCAGCTGATTGTCTCCGCCGGTCACTCCGTTTTTGGATCCGTAATAAAATCCGCCGGCGGCAATGACAAGGATCATGGCAGCCGGTACTACGCGCTTGAAGATGATATGGCTGATGCTCTGATGCCTTCTGCGCTTAGAAGCGGCTGATGGGGAAGACTTTTTCTGCTCCGGTGTAAAGTTGATCAAAAACAGCAGAACAAGTACTGTCATAAACATGATTGTGGAAAGTGCATACATTTCCGGTTTGATTCCTTTACGCACTTCACTGTAGATCTTGGTGGAAAGGGTATCCACCCCCGGTCCTTTCGTAAAATGTGTGATTACAAAATCATCCAGTGACATTGTAAATGCCAGAAGAAAACCGGAAATGATCCCCGGCATGATATCCGGCAGTACGACTTTGAAAAATGCGTAGATCGGAGAAGCTCCCAGATCCAGTGCGGCTTCATAAGTACTCTTTTTTGTCTGCTTTAATTTTGGCATGACACTCAATATTACATAAGGAATATTGAATGTGATGTGTGCCAGCAGTACCGTGGAAAATCCAAGGGTAAAACGAAATGCAACAAAGAGCAGCATCAGGGAAATTCCGGTTACGATATCTGCGTTGAGCATCGGGATGTTGGTTACGCCCATCATAAAGGTGCGCATTTTCGGTTTCATTGCCTGAATCCCGAGAGAGGCTACGGTTCCGATCAAGGTTGCAATCAGTGCAGAAAGCAATGCGATGATCAGAGTCGTATAAAGTGCATTCATAATATCCGGATTCTGGAACAGTGAAATGTACCATTTCCCGGTAAACCCACCCCATTTTGCCCGGGTTTTGGAATTATTGAAGGATAGAACGACCAGTGTTATGATCGGTGCATATAATAAAATGAGGATCAGAATCAGGTAAATCCGTTTGGCTGTATTCTTCATCAAAATGCGGTTCCCTCCCCTTCTTTATCGTATTTTGCAATCATTGCCATGCTGGCAATAATAAAGATCATCAGCACAAGAGAAAGACCGGAGCCGGAATTCCAGTTGCTGCCCTGTTTAAATTCCTGCTCGATCACATTTCCGATAAGCAGGATTTTACTGCCGCCAAGCAGGTCGGAAATGACAAATGTGGTCAGTGATGGTACAAAGACCATGGTGATTCCGCTGATAATGCCCGGTACGCTCAAAGGCAGGATGATCCTCAAAAAAGTCTGCAGGTTGTTTGCTCCCAGATCCCGGGCTGCAGATATGACGTCCCGGTCGATCTTGGAAAGTACAGTGTAGATCGGCAGCCCCATAAACGGCAGGAAATTGTATACCATGCCGAGAATGATCGCAAACGGTGTGTTGATCAGCGCAAGCTCCGGAAGATGGAAAAAGCGCAGAACCATATTGATGACACCGTTTTTTTCCAGCAGATTCTGCCATGCGAGTGTCCGCAGCAGAAAATTCATCCACATGGGAAGAATGAAGATCAGTACAATGAAACTGGTCTGATTGACATTTTTTTCGGACAGGATCATGGCAAGCGGGTAAGCAAGGATCAGGCAGATGAGCGTACTCACGAAAGAGAGCAGCAGTGCCAGTCCCAGTGCTTTTAAATTTTCCTGGGTGGTGATCTGTGCCAGATTCATCAGTGTGAAATTTCCGTTTTTGTCAGTCAGTCCGTAATACAGAATCATCAAAAGCGGAATGATGATAAAGGAGGCTGCCCAGAACAGGTATGGACCGCTCAATAATTTTCTACTCTTCAATTCCTGCCGCCTCCGCATCTTCAGATTCTGGTTTTTTCATAATCTGGATATCAAATGGATCCACACGGATACCGACCTCTGTGCCAACCGGGAACATATCGGTACTGTGTACGAGAAGCTCGTAATTATTGGCAAGTACCTCCATTTCATAATGAACACCTTTGAAGATCAGATGGGTGACCACACCTTCGATAATTCCTTCTTCAGGCTTGACCAGATCGATGTCTTCCGGGCGGATCACCGCATCTACCGGTTTGTTGCGTCCGAATCCAACGTCCACACACTGCCAGGTGGCTCCCAGCATTTTGACAACCTTATCTTCCACCATGGTGGCAGGAAGAATGTTGCTGTCTCCGATAAAGTCTGCTACAAAGGCGTTCTGTGGTTCGTTATAAATATCCTCCGGTGTTCCGATCTGCTGGATATATCCCTGATTCATGACAACGATCGTATCGGACATGGTCAGAGCTTCCTCCTGATCATGGGTAACGTAGACAAAAGTAATACCCAGTTCGTTTTTCAGACGGATCAGCTCATACTGCATGTCCTGTCTGAGTTTTAAGTCCAGTGCTCCAAGCGGTTCGTCGAGAAGCAGCACTTTCGGTTCGTTTACAATTGCGCGGGCAATTGCGATCCTCTGCTGCTGACCGCCGCTTAAAGAATCCGGATACCGGTCTTTAAAATCCTCCAGATTCACAAGTTTCAGTGCATATTTGATCTTGTCATCAATATAATGTTTGGACTTTTTCTTGATCTTAAGACCAAATGCAATATTTTCTGCAATGGTCATATGGGTAAAGAGCGCATATTTCTGGAACACAGTATTGAGCTGCCGTCTGTTGGGCGGCAGCTTGTTGATGTTCTTCCCGTCAAAAATGATATCTCCGGAATCCGGAGTCTCGAAACCACCCAGAATCCGAAGCAGTGTGGTCTTGCCGCAGCCGCTTGGACCGAGCAGTGTCAGAAATTCATTTTCACGGATATAAAGATTTAAGTGATCCAAAATGACGCTCTCATCAAAAGATTTTGTGACATTCACAATATCGATCAGCTTATTAGACATCTTTCTCCTCCTGGTAAAAGTTTTTGATGGAATCCAGACGGCTGCACATATTGCACAGAAGAAGATCTGCGAGTGTAAGTGCAGTCATGGATTCAACTACCACCACGGCGCGGGGAACGATGATCGGATCATGTCTTCCCTTGATAGAAATCTCAATCTCTTCCTTATCTATATTTACCGTGGACTGAGGGCGGGCAATGGAAGGCGTCGGCTTGATGGCAGCGCGTACGATCAGCTCGGAGCCGTCGCTGATACCGCCCAGAACCCCGCCGGAATGGTTGGTTCTTTTTATCATCTGTCCGTCCTGAACGGCAAATGCATCATTGTTCGTGCTCCCGTTTGAGGCGGCAGCAAGAAATCCATCTCCAATCTCCACTGCTTTTACCGCACCAATGGACATGATTCCCTTCGAAAGCTGAGCATCCAGTTTATCAAATACCGGTTCGCCAAGCCCGACGGGAAGTCCCGTTACACGACATTCAATGATTCCGCCGCAGGAATCTTTCTGTTCCATCATCTCATTGAGATAGTCGGCTGCTTTTTTGGCCAACCCATTGTTTGGCATGTAAAGCGGATTTTCTGTGACCTCATCCAAACGATATTCGGATTCCGGTACAGTTACGGGACCTATGGATTTTGAAAATGCAGTCAGTTCGATCCCCAGTGTCTTTAAGAGGGCAGAAGCGACTGCTCCGGCAGCTACTCTGCCGATCGTCTCCCGGCCGGAGGTGCGGCCACCGCCGCGGTAATCCCGAAAACCGTATTTGTTCTGGAATGTATAGTCAGCATGTCCCGGTCTGTAACAGGAAGCAATCTCCCCATAATCCCGGGAGCGCTGATCCTGATTGCGCACCAAAAGAGAAATTGGGGTTCCGGTTGTCTTTCCTTCAAAGATACCGGAGAGAATCTCTACCTGATCGGTCTCACTGCGCTTGGTCGTATAGCGGCTCTGTCCCGGACGTCTGCGGTCCAGAAAAGCCTGTATATCAGATTCGCTTAGGGAAAGGCCTGCGGGACAGCCGTCGATCACAACACCGATTGCTGCGCCGTGAGACTCTCCCCATGTAGTAATGCGAAATAAAGTTCCAAATGATGAACCACTCATATGTCAAAATCTCCTTTCTTTTGCATATAAAACTATTATATAAGAAGACATATTATCGTGCAATCCTTAATTTTATGCAACTGCCCGGTCAGATTATGAATGGCAGAACCGATCAGATAGAAGCGTAATAAATTTATTTGAAATTCCTATGTTTTTTCTGTACAATTCAGGAAAAGCGTAATATAATGAGGACTAGATACTGGCTGAAAGGAGAACGGCAATAGCAGATGAAAGAAAAAATCAGAAAAAAAACGAAAAGACCGCAGACAGAAGACATGATTTTTACAGAAGAAGACTTTGAAGATGTTTCTGAAGAGACGAAAGCAAATTCCCCAAAACACAGGAAAAGGTCTCGCAGGACTTCAGGTGGATTTCCGGCCAGAAAAGCGGGGATCATCGCAGGCGGAGTCATCGGAGTGCTGGTGCTTTTATATCTTGGAATTTCTGTATTTTTTATGAGTCATTTCTATATAAATACAACGATCAACGGAAAAGATTTTTCGGGAAGATCGGCATCATCTGTGGAGGCATATATCAAAGAGCAGGTAAAAGACTACAAACTGACCATTAAGGAGCAGGACAGTAAGTCAGATGTGATCAAAGGAAGTGATATTTCTCTTCAATATAAAGAGAGCGATGAGATTGAGAAAGCGTTGAAAAAGCAGAATGGTTTTGCATGGCCGCTGGCGCTGTTTTCAAAGAAATCAGAAAAGATTTCCATTGCTGTTTCATTCGATGAAACTGCTTTAAATGAAAAGATTCAGAACCTGCAGGCAGTGACAGCAGAGCAGATTCCGGCAGAAAACGCAAAACCGGAGCTTCAGGGCGATACTTATGTGATCAAAGAGGAAGTATATGGAACGGCAGTAGATATGGATGTACTGAAGGAAAAAGTGAACCAGTATATTTCCGAATTTCGATCAGAACTGGATATGGAGAAGGAAGGATGCTATGCACGTCCGAAATACACAAAAGATTCCAAGGAAGTGCAGGCTGCCTGTGATACGATGAACAAATATCTGAAGGCAAGCATTACCTATACCATGTCAGAATCTGTTGTTGTGGATAAGACTCTGATTTCCACATGGATCGGCGTAGATGACAATATGAATGTGGTTTTTGATAATGATGCCATGAAAGCATGGTTTACAGAGTTTGGTGACAAATACGATACGGTAGGGACTACGAGAAATCTGACAACACCGACCGGCAAGGCAACGACTGTAACAGGCGGTACATATGGATGGTCGATTGATGAAGATACAGAGCTTGTCAATCTGCAGAACAGCATCAAAAACGGTGAAGTAGTCACAAGAGAGCCGGCATACTATACCGGAGGTGCAGCAAAATCTCATGGAGAACAGGACTGGGGCACTACATTTATCGAGGTTGATCTAAGTACCCAGCACATGTGGTATATCAAAGACGGAAGCGTGGCAATGGAAACAGATGTGGTGACAGGTGTTCCGGTTCCGGAGAGGATCACACCGGAAGGGGTGTATGACATTCTGGAGATGACCAGAGATGAGGTGCTGATCGGAGAGACCGATCCAAGTACAGGAAAGCCGATTTATGAGACACCGGTCAACTATTGGATGCGCGTGACCTGGACAGGAATTGGTTTTCATGATGCAACCTGGCAGGCTGCATTTGGCGGAACGCGTTATAAGGACGGAGCAGGGTCTCATGGATGTATCAATATGCCGCTGGATCAGGCAGCAGCTCTGTTTGGAATGATCAGTGTGGGAACACCGGTTGTGATTCATTACTAATCATAACAGATATAGAAAAAAGACAAAAAGGGGCAGCGTGAGAGAGCGCGGTCCCCTTTTTCACGAAGATAAAGGAGAAGAAATTATGTATGAGTTGATCAAAAAAGACGGACGGGCAAAACGGGGGCGTTTTCATACCGTTCACGGAACGATTGAAACGCCGGTATTTATGAATGTAGGTACTGCTGCAGCAATCAAAGGAGCGGTATCGACAGATGATCTCCGGGGAATCAAGACCCAGGTGGAGCTTTCAAACACGTATCACCTGCATGTCCGTCCGGGAGATGAAGTGGTGAAAAAAATGGGAGGACTTCACAAATTTATGAACTGGGACAAGCCGATTCTGACAGATTCGGGCGGATTTCAGGTGTTTTCTCTGGCAGGTCTTCGCAAGATCAAAGAAGAAGGTGTGCATTTTAATTCACATATTGACGGGCGAAAGATTTTTATGGGACCGGAAGAGAGTATGCAGATCCAGTCCAATCTGGCATCCACCATTGCCATGGCATTTGATGAATGTCCATCCAGTGTGGCAGACAGAGTGTATATGCGGGATTCTGTGGCAAGAACGACACGCTGGCTGAAACGGTGTAAAGCAGAAATGGACCGGCTCAATACTCTGCCGGATACGATCAACCCACACCAGATGCTGTTTGGAATCAATCAGGGCGGAATTTACGAAGACATCCGGATCGAACATGCAAAACAGATCGTGGATCTGGATCTGGACGGTTATGCAGTCGGAGGGCTTGCAGTCGGAGAGAGTCATGAGGAGATGTACCGGATCCTGGACGCGGTTGTTCCATATCTGCCGGAGCAGAAACCGACCTATCTGATGGGAGTTGGAACACCGATCAATATTTTAGAGGCAGTAGACAGGGGAGTCGATTTCTTTGACTGTGTTTACCCGAGCAGAAACGGACGCCACGGACATGTATATACCAACCATGGAAAGCTGAACCTGTTCAAT
>ERZ834433.2387-NODE-2387-length-11770-cov-4.524456_pt1 | contig 11770 bp, 10 predicted proteins | sample MGYA00519948_ERZ834433 | MGnify/ENA primary metagenome ERZ834433 (study PRJEB31850, sample SAMEA3708752) | human gut metagenome | biome: human gut; feature: human-associated habitat; material: faeces | place: China | collected 2014 ...
TGGAAAATGTCGTTCGTGCAAAATCGAGTAACGCTTATACCGAAGCACGCAGTATTTTCAAATCTGCTGGATATGGACTAACCGAACAAATTCTTGATGCAAGTAGATGTGGAGTTCCTCAAAAAAGAAAACGCTTTTTCTGTATTGGTGCTCTAGATGCGCCTGATGGTTTTCTTAAAAAGTATTTGAATGCCAATCAGCGCATTATTCCACTGACAGTTAGAGAATATTTTCAGGAAAACAACTACGAATTGGATTTTGATTTCTACTATAGGCATCCTCGCAGTTATTCCCGTAGAGCAATATTTAGTGTGGATCAGCCTGCGCCAACCATTCGGGGCGTGAATCGACCTAAACCACCTGAATATAATGCCCACCCAGGCGATGCAGCCCCTGCTGAAAACGTGCATGCCTTATCATTCCGTCAACGAGCATATATTCAGACATTTCCGCCAGATTATATCTTTAATGGCAATCAAGCAGAAATTGAACAAATGATAGGAAATGCTGTTCCCGTCAATTTAGCCGCACATGTTGCAAGAGCTCTAAATTCATATATTGCAAACGATGTTTCTGCTTGCACAGTAGCGTTTTCTGATTGGTTATCTAATGTTCATGGGTTTACTACTCTAGCAATAAAAGATACAATTTCGAGAATAAAACGTTGCAATAAGATTGTATTACTGGAAGGAGCCAATGTCACAGATTACTTGCTTAAACTAGATGAACAGGAAGGATTCAAAACGCTGTCAAAATCCGTTCGTTCACAGTTAAAACGTGCAATATGTTTATATTATGAATATTCACATACAGTAAATCCCCACCCATAAGGGCGGGGATTTACTGTATCTTTTACACGATTTCTGCTTCAATGGTATGTTTGCAGGCCCTAGAGGTACAACAGAATCTTAACTCTCCATTACACTCTTTTAACTCCATTAGACTTGAGCATACGGGGCAAACAGGCGTAGCCAAGTACTTACGCTGTGGGTAGTAAAATGGTACTAAGAGCTGACCCCTGTATTCTTCTATTGCTTTCTCTATTGCAGCATCTATTATCACCTCGTTTGGCAAAGGATCACTTCCAATTGCTATCAGAGCATTCTTTATCATTCCCTTTAGCTTAAAGCGCAAATCCTCTGCGTCAATATCGGCTAAAGAAACACCAAGCTGGCTGCTATTGATCGGTTTATCAATTCCGCCAAATCCCATATCAATTACAACGTTGCTATATTTTTGATTAGTAGCCCATGCTGCGCCGGTTTCGGCAATGCAAACATTCGAGTTGTAAAACGATCTGGAAAACAAGAAAATTACATATAAATCTTCTCTGAAGCAATCTTTAAGATACTGATAAATGTCTTGGTCATATGGAACTCCCAGTTCAGGCATTGAAGTGAAAATAACGCTTTTTTGCACATCCATACCGGATAATTCAAAGCAGCGCACTAAAAACTTTCCAAATACGGCACATTCCGATTTGTGGCTTATGAATATCCGCTTTGTTCCGTTTGCAAGGTTAATTGCCCGTCCAAACTGGAAAAGCTCCTCCTCAAAATTTCGTTGTTCTTCCTGCGTGAATTTTTCAGTTACCGCCTTGTGCGTTTTTGGGGATTGGCGGGTAAACTGCATTTTAATATTGTTTGCACCTTGCAATTCCCCATCTTTACGCTTTTTCTTATTTATTTCTTCTTTTCTTCGTGTAATAAACGATACAACCTCAGTAACTATTCTAATCAGCTGAACGTAGCGTTGATCCGCTTCATCATAGCCACGTCTATTGCTGATTGCCATATCTGCTAAATCATCATCTTCAAAAATGTCAACAAATACTTCACCGATTACATTTGCGTCAGCTATTCGGTTTGTTTGGACTTTGGGAAGAATGTCAAATTCACCGATCTTACCACGGGAGAAAACAGTTATGCGGTTATCCGATAGAGAAACTTCAAATCTTTTTTTACCCTTTTCATCAGGGTCGTTAACTAAAAATTTTTTGAAAGAAGGTCTTTCGTGCATCGTACCAATCCAGCCGCAAAAAGAAAAGTTCCTATTCACGGTGTTTCCGTCTTTATCTAAGACAGAAATCTGATACGGCATAATTTGAAATTTCTTATCCTGACACAGCTCGTCATACTGAGCAACATATTTATACTTTTCGGGAATACCGTTTTGGTTAACTAAATCGGCTTTTGATTTATAAGCATCACCAAAGGTGACAATTGTATCCATATAATCGAAAAAGTTTAAGTTTTTCCTGCTTAACTCATTAAAGTCCTCGTTGTTCTTCCTTATGAAAACCTTAAAGTCATCCGAATTGACATCGAATGTTCTCACCAAGCGATTGATTATATAGTTCAAACTTTTTGAAATGTCTTTCTGTACATTATGTAACTCGATCCTTGTGCCCGTCCCTTGTTTCGATAAATACGCAGGTTGAAAATCGGCAAGTTTTTCGTCGAGGGACATTGGATCAGCATCGTTCAGAGTTATCTCATCAAAGTCAAGTCGACATGCTGCAATTTGTCCATTCTTTTTAGAGAACACATCAATTACTTTAGCAAGAGAAAACACTGCTAATTTACCAATTCCCTTTCGCCCCAAAACCTTACGACCACTTGGAGAGAGAGGGTACGCAATTCGACGATCCTGACCTATATTTAAAAATCGATCATTCACCTCATCTGGTGTCATTCCAATTCCATTATCAGCAACGACAATGGAGTTTGGAGCCGTTGTATTAATAGTGATCCAAACTTCCGTCGCATCAGCATCATATGCATTTTGTACAAGTTCAGAAATAATACTAGGTGTGTCACCATACAATTGTGCGCCAAGTAACCGAAGCACTTTTTTATCGATATTGATTTTATAGACACTCATATCCGACACCTCTCTTAATTGGTGCATATGGACCGACCTAAAAATATACCAACAACCCAGCCTGAAAGGCTTATTTATATTATTATACGATAAAATCTGGCATTTTTCAACACACATAATAATTGCGTTGCATTGCTTTAAACTGATTCCCTTTTGTTGGCATCACATTTGGCCTATACATAGCCGTCTGCTTCGCCGCAGGCGGCTAAATTTATGCAAAGGAGGAAACCCATATGGCGAATTGCAAAGTGATCGCAGTGACGAACCAAAAGGGCGGCGTGGGCAAAACCACGACCACAGCCAACCTCGGCATCGGGCTTGCCCAGCAGAGCAAGCGGGTGCTGCTCATTGACGCAGATGCGCAAGACTCTTTGACCCTCTCCCTCGGCTACCCGAAGCCGGATGAACTGCCTATCACGCTGGCAGACATCATGCAGAATGTGATCGACGGTGCCCCTATCCCGGACGGCTGCGGCATTCTGCATCACAGTGAAGGCGTTGACCTGCTCCCGGCGAACATTGAGCTGTCCGGCATGGAAACCCGGCTGATCAACGCCATGAGCCGGGAAAGCGTGCTGCGGACATATATCAATGCAGTCAAGCCCCATTACGACTATATCCTCATTGACTGTATGCCGTCGCTCGGTATGATGCCGATCAACTCACTGGCCGCAGCGGACAGCGTGATCATCCCGTCCCAGCCCTCATTTCTCTCGGCCAAAGGCCTTGACCTGCTGATGCAGTCCATCGCAAAGGTCAAGCGGCAGATCAACCCGAAACTGAAAATCGACGGCATCCTGTTCACGATGGTGGACAGCCGCACCAACGAGGCCAAGGAGATCATCGCATCTCTGCGTGCCCACTACGGCGAAAAGATCCGTGTGTTCAAGACGGAGATCCCCTTTTCCGTCCGAGCCGCAGAAACCAGCGGCCGGGGCAAGAGTATCTTTGCCCACGACAAGAACGGCAAGGTCGCCGCCGCATACCGCTCACTGACGAAGGAGGTGTTGGAGCTTGAGCGCAAAACCGAGAGATTTAGGGATGACACCGCTCGATGACCTGTTCTCCACCGACGAAAGCCGTGCGGAAGCGCACCTTGAAAAGGTCGTTACGCTGAACCCTGCCGACATCTCCGACTTTCCCAACCATCCGTTCAAGGTCAAGCAGGACGAGGCTATGGCGGAGATGGTAGACAGCATAAAGCAATACGGTGTGCTGGTGCCTGCCCTTGTCCGCCCCAAAGCGGACGGCGGCTATGAGATGGTCGCCGGTCATAGGCGAAAATGTGCGGCAACGCTGGCGGGGATCACCGAAATGCCCTGCATTGTCCGCAATCTCACCAATGATGAAGCGACGATCATCATGGTGGACAGCAACTTGCAGCGAGAAACGATCTTGCCGTCTGAAAAGGCGTTTGCCTACAAGATGAAGCTGGAGGCCATGAAACGGCAAGCAGGCAGACCGAGCAAAGAAAATTCTGTCCCTGTGGGACAGAATTTTGAGGGTAAAACTTCAAGAGAGCTTTTGGCGGATAAATCACCGGATAGCAATACTCAAATTCAGCGCTTTATCCGCCTGACCGAGCTGATCCCGCCGGTGCTTGACATGGTGGACAGCGGAAAAATCGCTTTCCGTCCCGCCGTGGAGCTTTCCTATCTCTCCAAAGAACAGCAGCAGAGCCTATACGACACGATGGAGTGCGAGGACTGCACACCGTCGCTGGCGCAGGCTTTCAAAATGAAAGAGTTCAGCCGGGACGGAAAGCTGTCCGCAGAAGTCATCCTCTCCATTATGCAAGAGGAAAAACCGAACCAGCGAGAGCAGTTCAAAATACCGAAAGAGCGTATCAGCAAGTATTTTGCTCCGGGGACGCCCGCACAGAAGATTGAAGATACCATCATCAAGGCATTGGAACTGTACCGCAGGCGGGAGCGCCAGCGGGATATGGAACGATAGTCACTACCAAGGGGTAGCCATACCCATTTTTAATAGGTGTACGGCTGTGCCGGCGTGTTCCCCCTCTCCACACCTCACCCCCTCAAGACTGCCTGTACTTCCCGAAAAAAGAGATAAGCCCATGTAGTGTTGCACCGAATAACGGTGCATTTTTAACTTTTAGGAGGATTTCAAATGAAAACAAAGAACTTCAAAAAGCCAATTGCATTATTTCTCGCAGTGATGTTGTGTGCTTCCTTGCTGTTTAGCCTGGGAACGACTGCATTCGCCGCAGAAGAAACCGCCAATGTATGCCTTATTGCTTTTCCACGTGACGGGGATGCGAACTACAATGGGGAATGGGGGCATGGCAATTTGAACTTTATGAATGGCTGGTCTACCAAAGCATCTGCATTTACGTTGATTCGAGCTATGGGGCAGTATAGCGGGAACATCTGCTACTGTATTGAACCCGGCGTATCGCAGCAGCCCGGCGACAGCCTCACAAAAAAAGGAGAAGATTTTTGGGATAACTACCCCGCTGCTTATAATAAAACTATTTCTCCCGAGGATATAAAGTTGCTCATCGGACGCATTTTTCAGTACGGTTATACAGGTCCGATCTCAGTCTCCTGGCGCTCGCAAAATGACGGAGGCGACAAGCTGGCGCACGCCGTTGCCACACAGCTTTTGATTTGGGAAACCGTTGTCGGCGAGCGTGATGCCGACTTCAACAAGATTGGAACCAACGGCAAAGATGCCATCGTAGATCAAATCAGTACAAACCACCCGCTGTACGGCCAAATCATGGGCTATTACAGCTCCATTGCCGCAAGCGTTCAGTACCATTCCAGCATTCCGAGCTTTCTTGCCAAAACCGCAGCAGAGGCACAGAGTGCATCGCTTGAATGGGACGGCGAAGCCTATGCGGTTACGCTTACAGACAAGAACGGTGTCCTCTCAGATTATTCGTTTTCCTCGTCTAACCCGGACATCAAATTTTCCGTCAAAGGAAATGAGCTGACAATCTCAATGGGCACAACGCTGAATGAGCCTGTTACCATCACTGCCGAGAAAAACAATTCACGCAGAAGCGGCGTTATTACCTGGACAGACGGTGTTTACGGCCCCAACGGAAAATTGCAGGATACCGTCACTTATGCGCAGGCGGTCGCCGATCCCATAAAGGGATATCTGAACCTCAAGACAGCTTACGGTGAAATTCACGGACTGAAAAAGAACGAGGACGGCAGCGGCCTTGCCGGTGCGCTGATCGGGCTGTTCCGTGCGGACTGCACCGAGTTTACGACCGAAAATGCCATTCTGACTGCCACCTCTGCCGAGGACGGCAGTTTTTCTTTTGCCCGTGTACCTTTTGGCAACTGGATCGTGCGGGAGATTGAAGCCCCGACCAGCTTTGTGCTGTCGGAGAAAACCTACCCCGTGACCGTCGATGCAGATGGCGCGGTGATCGAGGTAGAGATCGAAAACACCCGCATCCGTGGCACGGTGCAGCTCACCAAGACTGACCGTGACTATCCCGACAACAAACTGACGGGTGCGGAGTTCACTGTTTACCGTGACAGTAACAGCAATAAGGAGCTGGACGCCGACGATGAACTGGTCGGCACGCTCACCGAAACCGGCATCGGCGTTTATGAAATGGCCGACCTGTTCTACGGCAGCTATTTCGTCAAAGAAACGAAAGCGCCGGATGGCTTCTATCTGGACGGCAACGCCTACTATTTCGAGATCACCGAGGACGGCAAAACCGTGACCGTGGAGAACGAAGCCGGAAAAGGTTTTGTCAATGCGCCGCAGGTCGGATCTCTGAAAATCATCAAGACTTCCTCGGACGGCAAAATTGAGGGCTTCTCGTTCCGAGTGACCGGTCCGAACGGCTATGTCGGCGTATTCACCACCGACAAAAACGGCGAGATCATCATCGAAAATCTCTGCATCGGTGAATATGTGGTGTCCGAGGTGTCGGACGGCGCATCTTCCGCCTATGTGCTGCCCGCCGACAAAACGGCATCCGTGTTTGAGGGTGCGGTGACGAAAGTGAAGATGCACAACGAACTCCGTGATACGCCGAAAACCGGGGATGACAGCAATCCTGTCCTGTGGCTTGCCCTGCTCGGCGTTTCCGCTGCGGGCGCTGCCGCACTGGGCGTAGCCGGATTCAGAAAACGCAGAAAGGAGGACACGGAGTAATGGAGCTGAAAACCATTCTGGCGATCGGGCTGGTCGCATTCATCGTCGGTGCTTTGATCTTCCTGAAGATCAGAGCCAAGAAGAAGTAAGCCTTGGGGCAGCGGATTTCGCTGCCCTTTTACATATCCCGAAAGACAAAAAAGGAGGCAAAAATCATGGTTCATTTCTTTGATTCGGACATAGCGAAAAAGTACGGAGTCAATGCGGCGGTGCTGGCCTGCTTCCTTTGGGACTGTATCGAGCAGAAAAGCACCGAATCGCCGCAGCTCCATGAGGGCAAGGTCTGGGTACGCTGTTCGGTGCAGATGATGACCGGCTTTTTCCCGTTCCTGTCCTACGATGAGATCCGCTACGCCCTGAAACGGCTGGTCAAGGGACAGGTACTCACCAAAGGACGGTTTAACGAGAGCCGCTTCGACCGCACGAACTGGTACGCCTTTACCGAGTTCGGACAATTCCTGATGGCAGAAAGCGAGGGACGGACGCAATGAAGGACGGCAGACACATCATTTGGAGCAACGACATTGACTACGACGACTGGCGGGAAGACTTGGAGGAGCAGTACCCCGACCTCACCGAAGCCGAGCGGATGGATCTGATGTATGAGCTGAACGGCGACTATTTGGACGACGAGCGCTCCAATCTGGACATTCAGCTCTCCCGCCCCATTCTCGTTGTCGGTGATTTGGGGCTTTGGCACGGCCGTCGCATGGGATATAAGGAGATTCCGAGCGGCAATATCCGGGACTGTCTTTACAGCGAACGGGACATGGATCACAGCACTTGGTATGTGGATAAAAACGGCGACTTCCGCTGCGATACCATCCATCACGACGGCACGAACCATTATCTTTACCGTGCCTATAAGGACGGCGTGAGCGACACACAGATCGAGAATCTGAAAGAAAAAATCTACCGGGGCATTGCCACCCGTGCGGACATTACAAGAGTGACCCGCAGGCTGGGCGACGAGATCGCCCATGTTTACGGTTTTCCTATTCCCCGCAGGCAGGCCCCGGTGCAGGAGCGATAATGGAGGCGGCTATGATGAATGTATCAGATACAAGGGACTGCGCCTTTGAAGCCTTTATTACCAACCTCGGCAAATACAACGAGGGCTTTTTGGTGGGCGAATGGGTGAAGTTTCCCGTGACCAATGAAGAAATGCAGGCGGTTTTCCGGCGCATCGGCATCGGGCGGCCCTATGAGGAATGGTTCATCACCGACTATGACTGTCCGGATGCGGCCATTGGCAAGGCGCTCGGAGAATATGAGAGCCTGAGCGAGCTGAACTATCTTGCCGGGCAGATCATGGAGCTGCGGGAAAGCGGCGATTTCTGGCAGGCGGTTTTGGACTTGGGCGAGAATACCGGCAGTGTGCAGGAGCTGATCAACCTGACCGAGAATTTGGACTGCTTTGATTATCTACCCGGCGTGCGGAATGACTACGACCTCGGCTATTACTGGATCGAGGAAAGCGGCTGCTATGACACAAGCAACCTCGGCGCACTGGCAAACTATATCGACTATGAGGGCTTTGGACGGGATATTCGGTATGAAGAAGGCGGCGTGTTCGGAGATAATGGCTATGTGCGGTCAAACGGCAGCCGCTTTGTGGACATCTACGACGGCGACATTGAGAACATCCCCGAAGAATATCGGATCAGTTCGCCCGTCGTTCCTGTCCGCTCCGCAGCCCCACGGCAGACGGAACAGCCCGAACGATAAAATTTGACCTGCCATCCTGCATAGAGGACACCTTTGCGGAGATCGACAGTGATATTGTGATGGATCTGCCGAATGCCGACGAGGACTACGCCGCGCTTTCCGACCGTATGGACAAGCTGAAAACGCAGTACCCTGTCATCGACAAAGTGAACGAGGACAGTGGCGAGATCCGCATGACCGCCGAGGAGCATCGGGCCTATATGGATTATCTGAACCTTGCCCGCCAAATGGAGGACATGGAGCGGCAGCACATTTACTTCCGCGGACATACCGATGCTGTGGCCTACCTCAAAAAAATCAAAGCGATATAAGTATGACAAAAGCGGTGCAGAGAGATCTGTGCCGCTTTTCTGTTAGCAGAAATGCAGAGCGAGTCGAAAAAGATGTGCCACACAAAAGTTTTTCTGGAATTTCAGCATAAACTATTATCCATAATGAAGTGTTTGGCTATTTATAGCGAGAAGGTAGTGGATTACTCCTTTTCCGAAAGCCTACTTCCGTATCAATCCGTGTGATAGATATAGCTTGCTCTGAAAAATGTGCGAGCTCGCAGCGAATAATGGCGGAAAATGCACAATAATTATTGATGTTTTTGGAAAAATGTGTTATGCTCTTATCATACCCCCTGAAAGGATGGTGACTGCCATGAAACGTAATGCGATTCGAGACTTAACCAGCTGGAAAAATAACGATGAACGAAAACCTCTTGCCCTGAAAGGCGCATGCTATGTTGGCAAGACATGGCTGATGAAAGAGTTCGGAAAGAACTATTATAAGATTATAAGAGCTTCGTTTATTTAAACTTTGACGAAGAGGACGAACTGAAATCTATATTCGAGGCGAACAAGAACCCGCAGCGCATCATGGAACTACTCTCCCTGATTTGCGGAGAAAAAATTTTGCCGGAAGAGAGCCTCATCATCTTTGATGAGATACAGGAATGCCCGGAGGCGCTGAGCACACTCAAATATTTTAAGGAAAAGGCAAATGAGTATCATGTCATTGCGGCAGGAAGTCTGCTCGGCACGCTGTTAGCGAAACCAAAGTCCTATGCTGCAATTACATAAAAACGTCGCTACTCCAACTTTATTTCAATATACAGTGCGAACGGAAGGAGTTCCCATTATGTCACAAACAACAATCAAAGACATCTATGCAGGAATGCCGGATGCAAAGGATGAAATTAGTACAAATCAAATTGACGCATTTCTAGGTAGCTTTGTGGTTCCACCCGCATTGCCTGTTGACAGCTTGCTTGATGGACGAAAATTTCTTGTTTCTGGTTACAAAGGAGTTGGAAAGACATCCGTTCTTTACTATTTGCAAAATGAAGTTCAAAATCGTGACGCATCAGCATGTACATCTTTTATCTACTTCAAAAGTGATTTTGAGGAAGTTCGTAAGAGTAACTTAGATGCCGTTGCAAAAAAACTAACTGCACTTATCGATGTAAGTGGTGAAATTCAGCCAAACAAAATTGAGTTTTTGCATATTTGGAGATGGGTATTCTTTAAGAAGATTGTGGATGACTCTATTGAAAAAAACCATGGGCTTTTCCAACCGGACGCTGACTGGGATAAGTTCGAAGAGACCGTTAATAAAATAAGTTTTTCCTCACAAGATAAACACGTAATTTCGCTGTCATCCCTAAGCGTTTCTATGCAGGCATCCCCTTCCACGGGTGTATCCGCTGAGGTAAAAGCTTCTTTCAACAGAGAAATAGCTAAGAATAATGAAGCATTCCGAAGTCTTGTTGATATTGTTGATAAGTGTGAAGAGCTTTTCCAAAAACTCACTCCTAGTGAGACACCTTATTACATTTTTGTAGACGAGATGGAAGCATATTATGGAGATGTGGAGTTACTAAAGCGTGATCTCACATTGATTCGAGATATGCTTTTTACCATTCACAGAATCAACAGCTATGGAAAAGTTCATATAATTGCCGCTATTAGAAATGAAATCATTTTTGCAATGGATAGGTTTATCCAAACAAATGAACTGAATAAAATCACAGATGGATTTAGTGTCCCTATTAGATGGACATATAGCAATACAAATTCTTACAACCATCCTATTATTCAGATCCTAATGAAGCGAATTTCTGTTGCAAGCCATGATCCGTCTCCAAGATTCCACCAGTGGTTTCCAGAGAAGGTGAATAATAAAGATACGGTAAACTATATTCTTGACAATGGATGGAACAAGCCACGCGATATTGTTAGACTACTGATCGCAGCGCAGCATGATAGTCTTCATTGCAATGATACCGCCTTTACGCAAGCAGCATTTGACTCTCTTAGAAAAGAATACTCAAAGAATAGCCTTACTGAGATTCGTCAAGAGTTACAGTCGTTATATTCTAGTGAAGAAATTGAAATGGTGGTTCGACTGTTGCGAGGTGGTCCACGATTTACGACCGCTGAAGAAATTCGAAAGCAAACTATAAAAGGAAGCCGCGTGAGAGCGTTTTGGGACGAGCGTCAAGATGATATACTCGAAGACTTCTATCGAGTCGGTTTCTGGGGAAACGTCAATCGTAGCAACGCACAGTATTTATGGCGCTGGAATCACAAAGGCGATACTGGCGTACTATATGGAAATGGATGGGAGCTCGCAATACATCCAGCATTATGTAGTGAATTGTCAATCTATTTATGAACGATGTCTACACATCGAATATTAAAGCCATTGTAAATGTCATCCATTCATTAGCAGAGGGAAAAAGCGCATCCATAATTCAGCGAGGGCAGAGTGCATCTCAAACAAGATGCACTCTGCTTTTTATATTTTGAAACTATAAATATATCACATTAAAGTCCTTTCATAAATGGCTCAATCGTGGCATTATTCACCATTAAAATGATATAGTAAGTTTTTGAGATTTCTTGGGATATTACCGTGGCAAAGGCATATTTGACTAAGATTTATTACATAGCCGAGAGGTTTTCATCTTGAAAGCCCCTCGGCTATTTTTATGTCAGAACGGAGGTAAAACATATGCCATATA
>ERZ834433.2393-NODE-2393-length-11734-cov-26.856923_pt1 | contig 11734 bp, 9 predicted proteins | sample MGYA00519948_ERZ834433 | MGnify/ENA primary metagenome ERZ834433 (study PRJEB31850, sample SAMEA3708752) | human gut metagenome | biome: human gut; feature: human-associated habitat; material: faeces | place: China | collected 2014 ...
TTAAGGTCTTTAGTGCCTGAAAATGTGATTTTCGTTTCTGAAAGTGGCATAAAAACTAAAGATGATATAGAAAAATTAAGAGTTCATCAAGTGCAAGCCGTGCTTATCGGTGAAACTTTTATGAGGGCTAAAGATAAAGTCTTAGCACTTAATGAATTATATGGAAAGAAGATAAGCCCTAAAGTAAAATTTTGTGGCATGAGAACTAAAGAAGATGTAGCTATCGTAAATAGATATACTCCAGATTATGTAGGCTTTATATTTGCTGAAAGTAAACGACAAGTAAGTATGCAAACAGCGAATGATTTAGCTAAAAATTTAGATGAAAAAATTAAAAAAGTCGGTGTCTTTGTCAATGCTTCGCTAACGCAAATTGAAGAGATAGCTCATAAAGTTCCTTTAGATATCATTCAATTACATGGTGATGAGGACAATGAATTTATCAAAGCATTGAAAAATAAACTTGATTTACCGATTTGGCAAGCGATAAAAGTAAAAGATATTGTTGATATAGAAAGAGCTAAACAAAGTATTGCCGATATGATTTTGTTTGATGTTTATGTAAAAGATAGTGCTGGTGGCACAGGGAAGAGTTTTAATTGGGATTTACTTAAGGATTTTACAGGTGAATTTATCTTAGCTGGTGGTATAAATAAGCAAAATATCATTAGAGCGATAAGAACGACAAGACCGTATATAGTAGATATCAGCAGTGGTATAGAAAGAGATAATCATAAAGATGAAAATGAAGTTAAGACGATAAGTGAACTTTTGCGAAAGGTAGGATAAATATGAACGTGAATAAGATAAATAAAAAAGGTCGTTTTGGTAAATATGGCGGACAATATATGCCAGAGACTTTAATGAATGCAGTAAATCAATTAGAAGAAGCGTATTTAAAATATAAAGATGATCCAGATTTTGTCAGAGAATTAGAGGATTTACAGCGAAAATATACAGGTAGACCATCACTTTTATATTTTGCGGAAAAGATGACAAATGATTTAGGTGGAGCAAAGATTTATTTGAAACGAGAAGACTTAAATCATACAGGTTCTCATAAAATCAATAATGTTTTGGGGCAGATTTTATTGGCAAAACGCATGGGAAAAACTCGTGTAATTGCAGAAACAGGTGCAGGTCAACATGGCGTAGCTACAGCAACAGTGGCAGCACTTATGAATATGGAATGTGAAATCTTCATGGGCGAAGAAGATACGAAACGACAAGCATTAAATGTTTATCGCATGGAATTATTAGGAGCAAAAGTACATAGTGTTACTAAAGGAACAAGAACACTAAAAGATGCAGTAAATGAAGCTTTACGCGAATGGACTTCAAGAATTGATGATACACATTATGTTTTAGGTTCTGTTATGGGACCACATCCATTTCCAACTATTGTGCGTGATTTTCAATCTATCATCAGCAGAGAAGCTCGTGAACAGATATTAGACATGGAAAATAGATTGCCAGATGTAGTCATGGCTTGCGTTGGTGGCGGTAGCAATGCTATGGGCATGTTTTATAATTTTATTCCTGATAAACAAGTGAGATTGATTGGTTGTGAAGCAGCCGGAAAAGGTCTTGATACAGAAGAACATGCAGCTACTATTTCTAAAGGCACAGAAGGTATTTTCCATGGTATGAAATCCTATTTTTGTCAGGATAAATATGGTCAGATTGCTCCTGTATATTCTATTTCAGCAGGCTTAGATTATCCAGGTATTGGGCCAGAACATGCTTATTTACACGATAGTGGTAGAGCTGAATATGTAGCGATTACAGATGGTGAAGCAGTTGATGCATTTGAATATTTATCAAGAACAGAAGGAATTATCCCAGCGATTGAAAGTGCTCATGTTATAGCACAAGTGATGAAAATTGCACCGAAAATGAAAAAAGATGAAATCATCATTGTTTGCTTATCTGGTAGAGGAGATAAAGATGTAGCAGCTATGGCGAGATATAGAGGAGTGAAAATCAATGATTAAGATAGAAGAAGCATTTAAAAATAAGAAAGCATTTATTCCCTTTGTATTGGCAGGTTATCCGAATTTAGAAGCTACAGAAAAATTTATTCTAAAGATGGCAGAAGCTGGAGCTGATTTGATAGAAATAGGGATACCGTTTTCTGACCCAGTGGCAGAAGGAACAGTTATTCAAGCGGCTAGTAAAGTGGCTTTGAGTGGCAATATGACGACAAATGATATTTTTGATATGGCTGAAAAATTAAAGGGAAAAGTGAATATTCCGCTTGTATTTATGACTTATATAAACCCTATATTCGTTTATGGTAAAGACAAATTTTTTGCTAGATGTAAACAATGCAATATCAGTGGCGTTATTGTGGCTGATTTACCTTTTGAAGAAAAAGATGAAATTTTAACCCAAGCTAATGAAAATGATGTAGAAGTAATATCTTTGATAGCACCTACTTCAGAAAATCGCATAGGCATGATAGCTAATGAAGCACAGGGCTTTATCTATTGTGTATCCTCTTTAGGTGTAACAGGTGTTAGAAAAGAAATAAAAACAGATATACAAAGTATAGTAGATACTATTCGTAAATATACAGATAAACCAGTAGCTGTAGGTTTTGGTATCTCAACACCACAGCAAGCATATGATATGGCTAAAATTGCTGATGGTGTTATTGTAGGCAGTGCTGTTATCCGTATTATTGATAAATATGGCAAAGAGGCTACACCATATTTAGTTGACTATGTAAAATCTATGAAAGAAGCTATCTCAAAAGCATAAAATATCTAATAACAAATATACTGAATATTATTAGAAGAATTTTGATAATAAGAGCAATATTTATAATAAAAAGCTATCTATTATTTTAGATAGCTTTTTATTATAAATATTGCTCTTAATGAATAAGTTATTAATTATATCATCTAAATTTATTTCTAATTTCTTTAATATTTCCTAATGGTATATTTTTACTATTTAACCATTCATCCCAACCATTTCTAGAATTATTTAATATAAAACTAGCAGCAGGACTTAATGCTGTAAAATTACTTAATTTTGATTTAAATAAATAATTTTGTTTAAAAATAAATCCTTCTTTATATTTTTCTATAATTTTATCTTTTAATAATTGTTCATATAACAAATAATACTCTAAAGAAGTCTTTGATTTATTAAATAGTATATTACTATATGAATCAGATAATATTTCCACACTACCATCATATAAATAAAAATATGCTTTAACACTTATATTATTTTTATTTATATGGATAAGTATCTTTTCTTCTTTAGCAGATACATAAGGATACAATTTCTTTATTTCATTTATTAATACATGAGTTCTTTTATCTATCTCTTCTATATTCCATTTTTTTATAGATAATAATGGTATGTTAATACGCAAATGAGCTGTTTTCTTTAAAATATTATTTTTATATTCCCAAATATTATTACTCATTTTACTATTATCTATCTTTGAAGCTAATGTCAAATTTCCTAATCGATGAATATTATCATTATATTCATCTTCATTTATATCTAAAGTTTCTAACCATTGAGCATTTGGCTTTTGTGGCATTAAATGTTCAATACTTAAATCTTTTAATTCAACTGGTGCGGTATTATCTTTAAGTTCTAATTTATTAAAGAAAATTCTTGTTGCACTTTTTACATACATATTAGTATATAAAATATTTTGTTCAAGCTCTTTATCAGTTGGCATATGCATAGAATTTCCTTTATTTTCGTTAATTAATTTACGTTTAAAAACCTCTACTATATTTGTTCTTCCATTTTTAATCTCTATTAATAGTATTTTAAGAAGTGGTATAAATACTTTAGTAATATCACTTGTATCAAAATTACATAAAGCTCTTCTCTGCAAATAAGTGCAAAGAATAGATATTATTTCACTTAATTCCTTTGAAGAAATTTTATCTTTTTCAAATATATACATATACATTAATCCCATTAATAAAGGTGCTGGCATAAACGATTGTATTTCTCTAAATTCAGCAATACATAGTCGTAAATTTTTATCCACTGTATTTAAATCTTTAGAATAAATATAGTTATATGCAATAGCGTATTTTTTTATTTCTTTAAAAATATATTCTATATTATCTGTTTTTACTTTTTGATGCCATTCTACAAAACTATTATATACTGCGTTTTTAGGAATAAGTGTCAATTCTTTAGCACAAATAAAAAATCTAAAAAAGCTTTCTAAGCTATTTGGATTATCAGAAATAAGCTGTTCATAAGATTTCCAGTAATTTTTATAATATTCATCTTGAACATCACTTGATAAATTCATTAACATAAAATTTCTAATTAAATCTGAAGCAGTTAATTTTTTACCAGTTGCATTAATACTTTCAAAGATTTTTTGTGCATTATCATTTTCATCTAATGGTATGCAAACTATATACAATCTATTTAAAGCCATCAATATATCATTTAAGGTATATTGTTTAATCCATTGCATAATAACTTTTTTTATATACAAATAGTTTTCATAAACCTTTGATGATGAATTTGTTATATTTTCAAAATCTCCATAAACAATTTTTTTATAAACATCATCATCGTTTATTAAAGGTTTTAATTTTAAATAATAATTTTTATCATCAATAAATTGATTCGTCAAATATTGTCCATCTAACTTTTTTATATTATTATCATCATTTCTTTCTTTAAATAAAGAACGTATAGCGTACAGTGTTAAAAATGTTGTTGTTAATCTTTGTTGTCCATCAATTACTGAGTATTCTCTGATTGCATAAGTAATGGGCTTATCCAAGTATATCATTATACCTAAAAAATGATTAGTATATGTATTATTCAACACATTTTTTAAATCATATAAAAATTGTTTTACTTCTTTATTCTTATCCCAAGTATAATTACGTTGATATACAGGAATAATAAATTGACAACCACTACTATTTCTTAAAAATTCTAATAATCCTGTTCGCATTGGTGCTGGTGTAGACATAATCTTAATCCTCCCAATATAATTAGCATAACAAGTTTATTATAGTAAAGTTTAGTTAAAATAAAAAGCTCCCTTTAATAAAAGGGAGTTTTTATTTTAAACAGCATTGTAACCGAGTTCTAATGCCTGCATATTTTTATCAACTGTATGTGGTGGTACGCGATGTGCCACAGATTGTTTTACTGTTTCAAGCGAAACAATGCCAGAGAGTTTAACCATGATGCCAAGTGCAACTATATTGGCAAATAACAATTTGCCGAGTTTTTCAGAGGCCATTTTAGTGATTGGCACTTTAATGATATGTGGAAAATCTGGTGCATTTGGTACAAGGTCTTCATCAACGATTAATAAGCCATTGTCTTTGTCTAAATCGCCATAATATTTGTCAGCTGCTTGTTGTGTCATAGCAAGTACGATATCTGGATTTATAACTTTAGGATGATAAATCGGATTATCGGAAATAATTACTTCCGCTTTAGAAGCACCACCACGTGCTTCTGGACCATAAGATTGAGATTGAACAGCTTGTTTGCCTTCACTTACAGCAGCTTCAGCAAAGATAATTGCTGCTGTGATAACGCCCTGACCTCCTGAACCGGATAAACGGAGTTGTTTCATCATTTTTCAACACCTCCAGCTATTTCGATAACTTTATCATAGGCATGGTCATAATCAATAGATTGATGTTGATGTAATAGACCAATTGGGAATTTGCCTACTTTTTTATCATCAGCTAATTTATCAAAAGCTGGCTTCATAACTGCATTATCACGCATCCACATCATCATCTGTGCAGGATCTGCCATTTTATTTTTACGACCGAAAGCTGTTGGACATTGTACTATAGCTTCAATCAAGGAGAAACCTTTATTTTCAATACCGCCAGCTATCATATTGATCAAATGTGGTACATGATAAGCTGTGCTTCTTGCCACATATGTAGCACCTGCTGCTGCTGCCAAATTGCATGGGTCAAATGGATTATCAACGCAACCATATGGAGCAGTTGTCGCTTTTTTATCAAGCGGAGTAGTAGGTGATGCCTGACCACCTGTCATACCATAAATATTGTTGTTGAATAATACGACAGTTAAATCTACATTACGTCTTGCACCATGAATAAAGTGATTGCCACCGATAGCCATGCAATCGCCATCGCCTGTGATTACAATTACATTGAGTTCAGGTCTAGCAAGTTTTATACCTGTTGCAAATGGAATAGCTCTACCATGAGCTGTATGAAGTGTATCAAAATCCATATAACCAGATGCACGTGAAGAGCAACCAATACCGGATACGATTACTGTTTTATCTGGATCGAGATTTTTCTTGACGATAGCTTCTACAATTGCTTTCATTACAATACCATTACCGCAACCAGGGCACCATAAATGCGGAAGGCGGTTTTGACGGAAATGTTGTTCATAAACTCTAGGTTTCATTAATTATTGCCTCCTTCGCACATTTTAATAATAGCTGTTTCAATTTCAGTTGGAGTGAAAATCTGTGTATCGTATTTGCCTAAGAATTCTACTTTGCATTTGCCTTCACTTGCACGTTGTACTTCATGTACAAGTTGTCCATAGTTAAGTTCAGGGACTAAAATAGCATCAACTTTGTCTGCTAAATCTGCAATAACTTTATCGGCAAATGGCCAAATTGTGATAAGGCGTACCATGCCGACTTTATAGCCTTTTTTGCGAGCTTCGAGCATAGCTTCATACGCTGTACGAGCTGTACCACCATAGCTTACAATTGCATATTGTGCATCTTCCATATTATATGCTTCATAATGACAAATTTCATCACGAGCAATATCTATTTTTTTATGCAATCTATCAATGACTTCTTTAGTAACCATTGGGCTACCTGATGGGAAGCCTGTTTCATCATGAATAAGACCAGTTACATGAATGTGATATCCTTTACCAAAATCAGCAATATTTGGCACTAAGTCAGTGTTAGGAGTATATGCTTTATATTCTGGTGATGGTGCCATCTTTGGTTGACGACGAGGATAAATTTCTATATCGTCTTTCTCAGGAACATCTATGTTTTCACGTAAATGACCTACAATTTCATCCATCAATAAAATAACTGGTGTACGAAAGCGTTCTGCATAATTTACCGCCATAACAGTAACGTCAAAAGTTTCACGCACACTCCATGGAGAAAGCGCAATGATGGAATGGTCGCCATGTGTTCCCCATCGTGCCTGCATGATATCGCCTTGTGCAGGAGATGTTGGCTGTCCAGTTGATGGACCTACACGTTGTACATTGGCAATAACTACTGGAATTTCAGCAGCACAAGCATAACCGATTAATTCCTGTTTTAAAGAAAAGCCAGGACCAGAAGTTGCTGTTAATACTTTATCACCAGCAAGAGAAGCGCCTAAAACAGCACCCATACTAGCGATTTCATCTTCCATTTGAACGAATTTACCGCCCATTTTAGGCAATAATTTAGCCATTGTTTCAGCGATTTCTGTAGATGGTGTAATTGGATAACCTGCAAAAAAGCGCACACCAGCAGCTAAAGCACCATAACTGCACGCTTCATTGCCTTGCATTAATTTAATCATTAATTTTCCTCCTTATCTACAAAAATAGCATAATCTGGGCAACGTAATTCACATTGTCCACAACCTATACAAGCATCAGCATTGACAATCTGACAGTGATTTAATACATCTAATTGCAAAACTTTTTTGGGACAAAAAGCCACGCAAATACCGCAGCCTTTGCACCTTTGTGTTTTTAAGTAAATAATGTTCTTCAAAATTACACTCCTAAACTTTTAAATATATACATAAAATAAACATAAATATTAGTAACAATAAATTTGTTATTTGCTACATTCAATATCAGTCATGACATCTATTATATAACAAAAAAGTGTAAATGTGTAAATGTATACAATATATATTTTAAAACAAATTATATTTAAATATATGAAAATATCTTGACTATCAAGAAAAATAGTATATAATATTAATTAATAATAATTCTTTTTTAGTTGGATTTAAAAAGTAAGAAAGTAAGTTGGAAAGGAAGCGATTTGAATGGAATTAAAAGGCAGTAAAACAGAACAAAACTTATGGGCGGCATTTGCTGGTGAATCTCAGGCACGTAATAAATATACGTACTATGCTTCTAAAGCAAAAAAAGATGGTTATGTTCAGATTGCTAAAATTTTTGAAGAAACAGCTGCAAATGAAAAAGAACATGCTAAAATTTGGTTTAAATTAGTAGATAAAATTGGTACTACTGAAGAAAACTTAAAAGCAGCAGCTGCTGGTGAACATGAAGAATGGACTTCTATGTATCCAGAATTCGCAAAAGTAGCACGTGAAGAAGGTTTCACTCGCATTGCTAACCTCTTTGAAATGGTTGCTAAAATTGAACAAGAACATGATGCTCGTTACAATTTATTATTAGCAAATATTCAAGAAGATAAAGTTTTTAAACGCAATGAAAAAATGATTTGGATGTGTTCAAACTGTGGTCATGTATATGAAGGTACAGAAGCTCCAGAAATTTGTCCTGTATGTGCTCATCCAAAAGCATTCTTTGAAATTAAAGCAAACAATTATTAATTCGGTTAAAAAAGGCTAGTTAGATTATATCTAACTAGCCTTTTTATTTTATATTTTATTTTAACCGAATATATAAGCAACTACTGTATATAAGAATAAAAGTAAAATAATACCCATAAAGAAAATCTGTGCCTTATAGAGCCATTCTCTAACATTATCAGACACTTTTGCATGACGATTTGCATACATAATTACTAAAGCAATTTCTAAAACTAAGTAAGTAGCAAAGCTTATTGGAGCTAAAATTAAACTTTCCCACATAGTTACTAATAATAAGAAGTTAATGACGATTAATAGGATTAACCAAATATCTTTACCGTACTTTTTCTGTTCTTTAGGTGCATTTTGTTGTTCTTTTGTTTTAGTAATTTTATTACTAATTCGTTTACTCATTCTAGCCATAGAAAAAACCATCCTCAACATTTTAATTTATGAATAAAGTATAACAAATATAATTTTAGCTCACAAGTTAACAAATAAACAATATTTTTTGTACAAATGTTATTATTTTTTTAGAAAATAATTGATAGTTTGTTACACACTTGTTAAAATAGTTAATATCTTAAAGATTTTAGGCGACAAACTTTACAGAATAGAGGTTTATAAATATTATGATTAGAGAACATCGAAATCGAGAAAAATTAATAAATTATTACAAAATTTTTATAAATAAAGGTATAACTGACCCTAATGTACATCCATGGATAAAAGAATCATGGGAATTATCTAAGCAATATCAAGTTAATCCTAAAAAAATTCCAGCAACTGCTAGATTATCAGCATATGAATTGGCTCAATTACAAAGCAAACACAGTGATGCTATTGAGTATTTAGATAATTTTATCGACAGTATTGTGGACTTTTTACATGAATATAATCTATGTTTAACTATCATGGATTCAGAATGTACTGTACTAAAAAAATATGCCAATCCAACATCAAGACTTATTGATAGATTAGAAGGCGTAAGCTTAACTACGAAAAACGTAGGTACACTTAGTTGCAATATTGTAAAAGAACATAAAGTACCATTTTGGGTATTTGGCCCAGAAATTTGGCTTGAAGAATTACATGAAATGAATAGTGGTTCTGTGCCAATTATGGTCAATGGGGAATTAACATATATCGTATCTTTAACTGTAATGGAATATGAAAAAATTCCTCAAGATGTAGTTTTAGCATTATTATTTACATTAAAAACTGCTTTAGAATTAAATATTAGACAATCTTTGAATATTAAAGCTCAGAAAGCTATTTTAGATGCAGCGCCATTTGCTGTATATCATATTATGTCTGAAGATAAAATTGTTTATGCAAATCGCATGGGTGAAGAACGTTTATCCGCTATTAATGCTATAAATGAAAATAAAGAAACAGCTCATTTAAAAGATATTGTATTGAATTATACACATACTCCTATTTATGATGGTTTCCAAGGTATTTCTTGCTATAATCGTGAAACTACATGGATTACTAATAATAAAACTTATGAAGATATTACTACTGTTGTGCCATTGAAAAATTCTGAAGATGATGAAGATGTACAAAGTGTAGTTACAGTATCTATGCCAATTGAAGATTTACGTACTTTAGTAGCTCATGCTTCTGGTTATACAGCAAAATATAGCTTATCTTCTATGGTTGGAGAAAGTAAAGCTTTTGTACAGATGAAAGAACGTGCTTATCGTGTAGCTCGTAATAAAAATCATATTTTATTACAAGGTGAAGCTGGCATTGGCAAACAGCGTTTAGCGCATGGTATCCATATGGCTAGTATGCGTATGGCAGGTCCATTGATTTCTATAAATTGTGCAGATTCTACACCAGAATTATTGGAACAAGATATCTTTGGCGCAGCTACAGATTCTGATGTTAGTCATCCAGGTAAATTAGAATTAGCAAGTAAAGGTACTTTATTTATTGATGAAATCGAAAAATTACCAAGCTCTATTGCTAAAATGTTAGCTAAAGCTTTATCCGAAAAGAAAACTCATCGTATCGGTGAAAGCTTAGAACGCAGTATTGATGTACGCATTATTGCTGCAAGTGATGCAAATTTAAGACGTTTGACTGAAAAAGGTCAATTCGATGAAAAATTATTTAATATAATTTCTCGCAGTATTATACGTGTGCCATCACTTCGTTCTCGTAGAGATGATATTCCGATGTTATCTATTAATATTATTGAAGAATTATCTAAACAACATCAAATGGAGCCAAAAGTTTTATTACCAGAGTCTTTAGAAGTATTGAGAACTTATGATTGGCCAGGAAATATCAAACAATTGCAAAGCGTATTAGAATATTCATTCTTCAATACAAGTGGACATGAAATTTATCCTACAGATATTAATTTAATGGGTAGCGTAAAACCAGATAATAAATGGAAAACAGATAAAGAAATATTCCTCAAAGCATGGAAAGCAGCTGGCGGAAACGTAAGCCGTTTATCTAACCTCTTGAGTGTAAGTCGTGTTACTTTATATCGTTATATTAAAAAATATGGATTGGAAAAATAAAAAAAAGCTTGGCTATCGCCAAGCTTTTTTATTATATAAATTTATCAATAACGTACGCTATACCATCTTCATCACAATCTTTAGTAATGAATTGAGCAATATTTTTCACATCATCAATAGCGTTTTCCATGGCAACACCTAAACCGACATATTCAATCATAGCTAAATCATTATCACCATCACCACAGGCCATGATTTCACTTTTATCTATTTGCAGATACTGAGCTAATTTACTTAAGCCTACAGCTTTATTGATATTAGGTAGTGTTATATCCATAGTATATTCAGTATTTTGCTGTAAACCGATTTTATCTTTAAATATATTTGATAATTCATCTTGTATTTTTTGGATATTTCCATTTAAATCACAAACGACTAATTGCGTAACATTTTCTGTATATTTCTCAAATTCATCGCCAACTTCTACTATATTTAATCCTTTTGTGGTTTTATAAGCAAGGAACATATCCATATCTACATAGCGAATATAAATAGTATCGCCAATATACCAACGAATATACCAATTTTTTTGATAACATATGGAAATTAATTTTGTTATTGTATCTTTAGGAAAGTGAGCTTCATAGATGCTTTTTCCTGTATTTAAATCTTTAACAACACCACCATTACAAGATA
>ERZ834433.2396-NODE-2396-length-11730-cov-2.318287_pt1 | contig 11730 bp, 8 predicted proteins | sample MGYA00519948_ERZ834433 | MGnify/ENA primary metagenome ERZ834433 (study PRJEB31850, sample SAMEA3708752) | human gut metagenome | biome: human gut; feature: human-associated habitat; material: faeces | place: China | collected 2014 ...
CGCTGCATATGAGCGAGGCAACGGTTTACCGGCGGCTGCGGAACATCAAACGGAAAATACTGAAAGTTTTGTGACAGGTTTTCGCGCTTCCGATGCGCTATAATAGACGCATAGAGAGGGGCGATAAAGCATGAGCTACGAACAAAGACTGGAACGTATCGGCTACGACAAGCAGTGTGCGCGGCGCATTGCTGAGGACTACCGCGAGGCGGGGAACACAAAGTATCTCGACGAGTACCTTGCCTACAAGGAGCGCTCCCTTCACGAAACGGAGGTGCACGGATAATGGCTTACGGTTATCCACAGTATCCACAGCAGTATCCACAACAGAATGTGCAGATGCCACAGTACCCACAACATATTGTGCGTCCAGTGGCAAGCGTCGAGGAGGCAAGAGCGGTTCAGACCGATTTTTCGGGTGCTTTAACCATCATGCCGGACACAGCGCACGGATACATCTACACAAAGCAGCTCAACCTTCAGACTGGCTGCGCGGATTTCGCGGCATACAGCCGGGTACAGATGCAGGAAACAAATAAACCCTTGGAAACGGATTTGTCAAAGTTCGTGCCGAGAAGCGAGTTTGACGAACTGAAAGCACGGTTCAACACCTTGTGCGACAAGCTGGGAGGTAGTGAGGCATGATGAATAACCCGATGATGCAGGTTTTACAGCTGATGCGGAACGGCGGAAACCCTATGACGATGCTGAACCAGATGACGGGAAACAATCCGATGGTCGGTCAACTGATGCAGAGCATGCAGGGGAAAAGTCCGGATGCACTGCGGCAGATGGCGATGAACATTGCAAAGGAGCGAGGGATTGACCTCGATCAGTTTGCACAGCAGTTCGGCATGAAGATCAATTAAATAACTTCTTTTCAGTTTGGACGGATCTTGACGAAAAACCGACGTGATTTTGTCATGTTCGGAGTTCGCGCGGCTCCGTTCAAAATAAACTGAAAAGGAGATTTTCAAATGGATAACGATTTTGCAACCGGGTACGCTCTTGGTTCTGATAACAACGGCGGCGGCAATGACGGTATGTGGGGCGGTAACGGCTCTTGGATTTTTGCGTTCCTGATTATCGCGCTCATCTTCGGCGGTAACGGCTGGGGCAACTGGGGCAACGGCGGCGGCAACGGCGCAGGCTATCAGGGCGCAGTAACTCGTTCTGACCTGTGCAGCGAGTTCAACTTCAACAACCTGTCCCGTTCCGTTCTCGGCATTCAGGACGGCCTGTGCAACGGCTTTTACAGCATGAACAACGGTATGCTGACCGGCTTCAACACGCTTGGCAGCGCGGTTTCTAACGGCTTCCACGGCGTAGACAATTCGGTATGCCAGCTCGGCTATCAGAATGCCCAGCTTATCAACGGCGTAAACACCAACATGAACAACGGCTTTAACGGCGTGACCGCCGGTCTGACGGCACTCGGCACGCAGATGTCCACCTGCTGCTGCGACACACAGCGCCAGATCGAGCGCGGCTTCTGCGACACCAACTACAATGCCGCTACCAACGCACGCGACATTATCCAGACGGCGCACAACGACACCGACCGCATTATCGCACGCCTTGACCAGATGGAGAACACCCGTCAGGCAGAGAAGATCGCGGCGCTTCAGAACGAGAACCAGACGCTCAAGTTCGCGGCTTCGCAGGAGGCACAGAACAATTACCTTGTAAACGCTCTGCGTTTTTCCGGCTGCGGCTGCAACACTTGCGGCTGCTGAGATACGATATTCAGGAGGGGGAGCAATCCCCCTGCCTTTGACAGGAGGGAACAGTTATGGCTTGCAAGCCTGTACAAAAACTTTGTCCGAACCTGCGTATCTCACAGAGCGTGACCTACGCAAGCGGCGTACTGACGGTAAACATTCCGGCGGGAGATTACCAGAACGGCTGCGTATACGGTATCGTCATCGCGCAGAACATCCCGAGTACGACGATCATCGGCGCGCCGGTGGTCATCACGATCGGCGACGGCACGGTAACGTATCCGCTCTTAAAATGCAACGGCGCTCAGGCTACCGTGTTCAACCTTGACACGCGGCACAAGTACCTTTGTCGGGTGGTCACTTCGGCAACCGGCGGCAGCTTCCGAATGCTCGGAAATTCCTGCTGCTCGCACTCTGACGCGCTGCGCTCGATTAACGGAACGGCGGTGACAGCATGAAACGAGGAACAATGATGCTGCTGATGCAGCGGAACAGAAGGAGCGATTTTGAAGGCCGGGAGCACTACGGCGTGCGGTATGAGATGCCGCGCAGCCGGTATATCGAGCCTTACGGCTACGACGAACCGCTCGGCTACTACGACGAACGCATTCACGGCAGAGAGCCGGAGATGCGCCGGTACTCGAACGGCCGGTTTGCACCGAGAAGCAGCGCGGAATGGCCGGAGTACGACGAGTACCCGGAAATGCGTCAGATCGGATTCCGCGACGGCGATACCTCTTATGTGGGGGACAAGACGCACGGAACAGAGAAAATGCAGGGTTATGCACGCGGCGGCGCAAAGCTCAACCGTCAGATGGCGGAAAAGTGGGTGCGCAGCATGAAGAACGCGGACGGCTCGACCGGCGAACACTGGACGATGGAGCAGACCAGCGCAATCATGGAGCGGCACGGACTGCGATGCAATCCGGTGAAATTCTGGGTGGCAATGAACGCGGTGTACAGTGACCTCGGCGAGGTTGCAGAAAAGCACGGCGTGGGGAACGAGGAATTTTACGCGGACATGGCAAAGTCGTTCTGGCTGTGCGACAGGGACGCGGTAGAGGACAAACTCGGCGCGTACTACGAAAACGTCGTGAGACACTAACTTAACAGGAAAGCAGGCGGAAACGCCTGCTTTTATTTTACCCAAAAGGAGAGATATGTATGAGTATCTGGGGCGCGGCTATCAAGGCCGCAACCACGGCAACCGCTGCGGCGGCGGCCAAAAAGAAGAACAGCTCGAGTTCTTTGTCCTCGTCTAAGCGGGGATCTTCGTCGAGTTCGTCCGGTTCTTCCTCGTCGTGGCTCGATCAGGCAAAGGCAAATTCGAGCGCATGGCACACGGCAGACGCGGCAACGAAAAAGAACCTTGAGCAGGCAAACCAGAAGCTGTACTCTGACCACGGCTACACCTACAACAGCAAGACGGGCACGTGGAGTGCGCCGACAACCTCGTCCTCTGGCGGTTCGTACTCCGGCGGTTCTTCCGCGTCCTCGGCGGTCAGCACGCCGGACTGGCTCAAACAGGCACAGGCCAACTCGCAGGCATGGCATACGGCGGATGCGGCAACGAGAAAGAACCTCGAGGCAAAGATCCGTGCGCTTTATACGGGGCATGGCTACAGCTACGACAGCAAGACCGGCACGTGGAAAGCACCGACGGCGGCAAGCGGTGTGGCAAATACCATCGGAAACATGCTCGGCGGCACACTGGGCACGGGACTGAATGCGATGCAGCAGGCAAAGAACAAATACAACAACGTCGACTATTCGACCGTGCTTGCAGACCAGATGGCAAGCGGTGCAAACTGGCAGGATGTACAGCAGTCGCTCAATGACCGCGAAACCAAGATCGCGCTGAACGGCGGCAAGCTCGACCAGTTTTCCAACGACGCGACGGCGAAGAACGCACAGACCTACATCAACAACATGAAGGCAATCGAGCAGCAGTACCAGGCCGAGCTTGACCGGCAGGAGGAAATCAAGCAGCAGCAGCAGGCGTACTACGACCAGATGGCAAACCAGATCAATCAGCAGTATTCTGCGATGCTCCCGTCTCTCAACCAGAGCTATGATGATGCGGCGCGGCAGGCGTACATCAACTACCGCACGGCACAGCGTGACCTTCCGAGTCAGCTTGCAGCGGCAGGAATTTCTGGTCAGGGCGCGTCGGAAAGCGCACTGGTGGCACAGAACAACGCCTACAACTCGGCGTACAACCAGAACGAGCTTGCACGTGCAAACGCAATCCAGAGCGTGGAAAACAACCGCGCAAGCGCACTGGCGGGCAACTCGACGCAGGCGGCGCAGAGCATGGCAGACCTTGCAAACAGCCTGTATCAGCAGCGTCAGAGCATTCTGGCACAGCAGGAGGCGGCAAAGCAGAACGTCATCGGCAATCTGTACAACTACGGCAACGCAACCGGCAATTTCGGCGTAAACTCGACGCTCGACGCACAGCAGACGCTTGCCAACATCGCGTACAACAAGCGTGCACAGGATATGCAGCAGTCGCAGTATGAGCAGAGCGCAAAGACCGATCAGGAGAACGCAATGCGCGATTACTACCTGAAACTCTGGGAGGGCATGGGCAACCGTGGCGCTACCTCGCAGATTGCAGCAGTGCTCGGTATTCCGGTCGGCTCGGTATACGGCGCGGGTACGTACAACTCGAATTATTACTAAACAGCACGGGGCGGCATGACCGCCCCCTCTTTTATGGAGGCGCACAATGGGTAAAAGCAACAAACTGAGCGACAGCCGGAGGAAGCAGCTCGAACAGGCAAAGCAGAACGCCAGAAACAAGGCGAACAACAAGCCGAAGGCAAGCAACTATGCCACCGGAAGCACGAGTACGAGAAGCGGCTCGTATGCGGCAAACCGTCAGGGCGGCTCAAGCCGCGGACGCACGGGAACCACTACGCAGCGCACAAACACGATCCGCTCGACGGCCGGCAAGAACACGGTGACGAACCGCAACGTCCGGCAGGCGGACAAGGTGACGGGCGCAAGACCGTATCAGCAGAGCGTCAAGGGACTTGGAAATACGGTGGGGATTACGAGGGAAGGCCGTCAGGCACAGCAGAAGATTAGCGACACGCGGCGGCAGAACAACGCAAAGAAGGTACTCGAGACAGCAAAGGCAAACGGCACGTTCAAGGCCAGCGGCACGATAAGTGCGCCAAAGCAGAACACGCTCCCGCGCGCAAGCGGCGGCTTTAGAAGCTCGGGCACGGGCAAGACGTGGAACGAGAAGGAAGAACGTCAGAAGGCAATCGACAAGCTGAACGCAAACTCGCTCATGTGGCACAACACCACGGACGAGGCAGAACGGAACCGCCTGCACGAGGCGAACAACCAGATTCGCAAGAGCTTCGGCATGACGTATCGGGACAAGACCGGCGCAACCTATCTCCCTAAGGCAGGCGGCACGACCAACGTTTCCATGCCTGTTGTCAAGATCGCCCGCGGCGCGGCGCTCAACCGCGCGGCAACCTCTCAGGCGCAGCGTCAGCAGCGCGTAAACGAGCTCAACAGCGAAATCGAGCGCATGCAGAAGCAGTACCCCTACCTCATTAACATGGACGTGCAGGGGCGGAACACGGCGGACAAGGCGGCGGCTATCGCTCACCTCGCAACTCATCCGAAACTTGCGATTGCAGGCATTAACGGCAGTGCGCAGTATGACAGGATGTCGGCAGACGAGAAAAAGCAGGCACAGGCAATCTATCAGTTGTACAAACGTCTGAACGACGAAAGCAACGCACTGAGCAAGATGAGCGCGGCCAAGTCGTTGGGAAGCGGCGCGGCAAACATGCTGCTGAATGCAACGGGCGCGGTGGAGAATGCGGGACGCTATGTTTCCGGCACGGCAAACAAGGCGGCAGGCGATTTCCTCGACTTTATCGGCAAGGATAAAGCAGGGCAGTTCCTCAAGGGCACGGCGCAGAAAACGTTAGAGGGCAGTCTCTCAGACAAGGCCTTGCAGGCGGTAAATGAATGGGCTCAGCCTGTCGGCATGGCGAAAAAGGGACAGGAGTTTGCAGGCTCGGCGGCACGCATGGCACCGGGCATTGCGGCGAACATGGCGCTGCCGGGCGCAAGCCTTGCGATGATCTACGGAGACAGTGCGAAAAGCGGCGTAAATGAAGCGCAGAGGGAGGGCGCGACGCTCGATCAGGCGATGCTTTACGGCGCGGGCGCGGGTCTTACCGAACTTGGTACGGAAAAGATGTTCGGCGGTATTCCGGGCATGGGCGAGGGTGCAGTCAAGACGGGAAGCGGCATTCTCGGACGCGCGGCGGATATTCTGGGCGAGGGCGCAGAGGAAGCGGCAAGCACGTTCATCAATCCCTATCTCAAGCGGGCAACTTACAACCCGAACGCGCAGAACGCGACGGCAAAGAAGCTGCTCGACAGCGCAAAGGGCGGTATCGCCATGTCGGCGCTCATGCAGGGCGCAAGCGGTGCGGCAAACCGCCTTGCAGACTACCGATACGGCACGGACACGAACACGGTCTACACCTCTCCCGAGGAAGCAAACCGCGATATGGTAGACCCGGTCTATGCACTGCCGAACGGTCAGCGGTTTGCACTCCCTGAGGGCAACACGCGCACGGCAAACACGCTGTATGCGAACGAAAACGGCGGTGTGGCGAACAATCTGCGTGCATTCAATGATGTTCAGACTCCGGATGTGCTGTACGGCAATATGCGCGGCGATTTCACAGCGTCGCAGAACAGCGGAAACGTATTGTATGCAGGTCCGAACGGACAGGTAGCACAGAGCCTTCCGACCGGGTATCTGCCGGAGGGACGCAGCACCAAGACCAGGATCGCGGCGCGCGGCGAGACGAGAACCATCCCGCTGATGGACGAGTTCGAGACCAACGGCGGACTTTACCGCGGGGAAATGGAGTGGGCAAAGCTGCTCATCGACAACTCCAACGAGACCGGCGTTCCGATCAAGACGTATATCGAGGCGCTTGTAGACCCGGCAGAAAAAAAGATGGGCGCGGTGCTCGACGCGGCGGAACAGTACGTGAAGGACTACAAGAAGCAGGGCGTTTCTATCATTCAGAACGGAGACGGAACAGGCTACCGCGCAAGCAATAACGAAGATTGGCACAGCCAGTTCTACAGGAAATATGGGCGTGCGCCGAGGAAGTCGGACGCGGCCGACATTGCACGTGAGTTTATTCAGCACGATCTGCGTGCAGGCGGCGGCAACTGGGTATCGCCCGAGCTTGCGCGGGAATGGTCGGAAGCACAACAGATTCGGGCTGCGTATGATGCCATCGGAGACGATGCGGTCAGCGCGGAGATCACACCGGAAGGCCTCAAGGTTATGAACGGCACTCGTGCACGCACGGAGGACATCCGCGAGACGAACGCGGGACGGAACGCGATTGTCTCCCCGGCAGAGATCAACAACACGGCACAGCCGCTTGACCTCAATGCGGCACAGGGCGTTCAGCAGGGCGCGGTGCAGGTCAATCCGCCGCTGCGGGATATTCGCCCGACGCTCCGCACGGCGGCACAGGCGGCGCAGGAGAGCGCGCAGAGCGTTCAGCCTGAAATTACTCAGCCTATGCAGGGAAACGCACAGGGCGCGGCTCTGGGGGCGCAGCAGACCGCACAGGCGAACGACATTAACCCGACGCTGAAAAAGGCGGGGGTAAATGCGGAAAGCTCGGTGGGCGCGGCGGAAGGCGGCTTTGACCCGTATTCCAAGATGGTAAACGACTACGGCGCTATCCCGGAGGGCGAGAACCCGGCAAGGGTGGTGGATGTGCCGAAGAGTACCAATGGGGAGGACAGGGTACGCCGCGGCGCGAGAACCTTTATGGAAAGCGGCATTACCACCGATGAAATGATTCCGTCCTTTGAACAGGAGGTCGCAAACGGTACATTTTCCTATAATGTGAAAACCGATAAAAGCGCACTGAACAATGCGGTAAGAACCATCAACAAGAAGGGATGGCAGGGCGCAATGGAACAGTGGGAGGACGTAACAGACGGCCGCAGAACAGCGAGCAAGGACGACATTGTACTTGCGGAAACCATGTATTCGGCGGCGGTCAAATCCGGCGACACGCAGACGGCTATGCGGCTGGCGGCAGAAATCGCGGCAGAGGGCACAAGAGCCGGTCAGGAGGTGCAGGCTATCAAGCTGCTGAAAAAGACCACGCCAGAAGGCCAGCTATATTACTTGCAGAAGGCTGTCGAGAAAATTCAGCAGGAGTACCAGTCGCGATTTGACAAGCTCGACAGGAAAACGGAGAAGAAGGCGGCAAAGAATGGCGTTCCCGGCGCAGAGGTCGCAGAACAGCACGGCATCACTCTGAACGAGGATTTGGTGCAGGAGTTTTTGAATGCGCCAGATGAGGACGCGCGGAAACAGGTCGTAGACAAGATTTATGACGATATTGCGAGCCAGATACCGGCGACGGCAGGCGACAGGCTGAACGCATGGCGCTATTTTGCGATGCTCGGCAATCCGAGAACACATATCCGCAACATTATGGGCAACGTAGCCTCTGCGGCGGCGCTCGATACCAGTCACAAGGTTTCGGCAGTCGGACAGAAGTTTTTGCCACAGGAAAAGCGAACCCGTGCGCTGCATACGAGCAAGGCCGCGAAGCAGTTTGCCAAGGCGGACTATGCAAACGTCGAGGCGGAACTCAGCGGCAATGCCTACAAAACCGAAATGAACGAAATCAAGCAGCGGCAGAAACTGTTTCCGAAGCCACTGCAAAAGGTGATGGACGCGAACACATGGGCGCTTGACGCGGAAGATCAGGTTTTTAAGAAGAAATCCTACATTGACAGCATGGGCAACTTCCTGACGGCGCGCGGCTGGGACGTGAACAATCTGACGGAGGCGCAGCTGAACGAGGCGCGTCAGCACGCGATTCAGGACGCGAAGATCGCAACGTTTCAGGATGCGGCGCTGGCGGACACGCTCAGCCAACTGGAAAAGAAGAACAAGGCAACAGAAGTTATTATCGGCTCGCTTGTGCCGTTCAAGCGCACGCCAATCAACGTTGCAAAGCGCTCGTTTGAGCTGTCGCCGGCAGGTCTGCTGAAAGCAATCACCTATGACGCGGTGCAGGTCAAGAAGGGCAACATGGACGCAACCAAGATGATCGACCACATCGGACAGGGTCTTACCGGTTCGAGCGTTGCGGCGCTCGGCGCGTTCCTTGCGGCGCAGGGCATTTTCTCGGCAGGCTCGAGCGACGACGACAAGGAAGCTAACTTTGATGCGGGCATGGGTCAGCAGGAGTATGCAATCAACATCGGCGGCAAGTCGTATACGATTGACTGGGCATCGCCGGCTGTTGTGCCGCTTGCGATGGGCGGCGAGCTGTATGAAGCACTGCACCAGAAGTACGACGACGACGAGACGGCATTCAACCAGGCAATGGCAACGGTCAGCCGTATGTTCGACCCGATGCTCAACATGACGATGCTGTCCGGCATTGGCTCGACGGTTACGAGCGCGGCATACAACAAGAGCAATCCGCTGTTTGGCATTGCAAGCAACGTTGCAACCAACTTTGGCGGTCAGTTCGTGCCGACGCTGTTCGGACAGGTTGCGCGGACGGTGGACAACACGCGCAGAACCACCTATGCGGACAAGAACAGTCCTGTTCCGTCGAGCGTGCAGAAGTTCTTGCAGCGTCAGGCGAACAAAATTCCGGGACTGTCGCGGAATCAGCCTGCATATACGGATGTATGGGGCAGAGAACAGAAGAACGGACCGGACAACGTGTTCGCGCGCGCGGCGTACAACTTCTTTTCTCCGGGCTATCTGGCAGATGCAAAGAGCACACAGACCGAAAAGGCGCTCAAGGAGCTGTATCAGGCAACCGGCGACAACTCTGTATTGCCAAGCAAACCGCAGAAGTATTACAAGACTGAGGACGGCACAAAGAAGTTCCTCACTGCGCAGGAGTATTCCACGCTGACAAGCGAGGGCGGCAAGATCGCACTGGATGCGCTCGGCAAGCTGACAAAATCCGAGGCGTACAAGGGCATGACCAACGACGAGAAGATCGAGGCGGTATCCGATGTGTACAAGTACGCAAAGGCAGTCGCGGCGAACAAGACGTATGGCAAGGAGCTTGAGGGCACGATCCAGACCGTCAAGGACAGCGGCATTGAGCCGGGTCTCTACTACGCCTACAAGGAGATGGAGGACAGTTATAACGACAGCATGGAAAGCTGGGAAGCGCGAGACCAGACGTTTAACTCCATCAAGGGCGACAAGTCGCTTTCTGAGCAGGAGAAGAACAGCCTGTATCACACGCTGCTTATCAAGGGTACATCTGACAGCCAGTGGGAGAAGTACCAGGAAATCAGCGGCAAGGTGACGGCTGAGGAATACGTCGATGCGATGATTCAGAAGCAGGCTATCACCAAGGAGGGCGAGACCATCGAGAAGGGACGCGCGGCGTTGGAGGCTACGGAGTTTTCGTATTACCTCGATTCCAAGGGGTATACCGGCGAAAAGCGGCAGGCGCTTGAAGATACGTTCAAGTTCTATTCGATGGTTAAGGCTGACCCCGCAAACTATACGTTTGACATGATTCGCGAAAACGGCGGCACAAAGGAGAAAGCCGCTATCGGAGAAGTGGAAAGCGCCGGCATCAGCGCGGCACAGTACGCGCAGATTAAGTCTGCGGCAAGCGGTGTTACCTATGAAAAGGGCAAATCCGGTGCAAAGCTGGCGGCAGTTGCAAAGGTGGTCAGCCAGAATACGGCGAACTACAATGAGTATGCGGCAGTTATGCATGCGCTCGGCTACAAAAAGATCGACGGACATTACACCGGCGGCGGCAAACTGCCCGAGGACAAGGGCTCAAGCACCGGCATTTCTGTCAACCGCGCAACTGGTTTCAACAACCCGACGAGGGTTTCCGACGCGGTTATCACGAGCGGCTACGGCAGCAGAACTGCACCTACGACGAACAAGGGCAAGGGAAGCAAACAGCACGACGGTATCGACATCGGCGGCAGTGTGAACGGACAGGCGGCGGACAGTATCGGCGGCGGCAAGGTTACTGAGGTCGGTTACGATGAGAACGGCTACGGCAACTATGTTGTGGTAGACCACGGCAACGGCTATACCTCGCTGTACGGCCACTTGCAGAAGGCTACGGTTAAGCAGGGCGACACGGTAAGCGCCGGTCAGCAGGTCGGTGTGATCGGCTCGACGGGCAACAGCTCCGGCCCGCATCTGCATTTGAGAGTGCATAAAAACGGACAGAGCATTGACCCGAGAACGGTTATTCCGGGGTACGGCGGATAAGAGAAGGGAGGGCGTTTGCCCTCCCTTTCTTTCTTGCGGTGAGTGTGGGAGTGTGTTACAATAAACAAAGCAGTGTGGGAGCATATGTGGGAGTTCCTAAAACACGATAGCGAAATCGTCAGATATAGCGTTATATTTTACGCTTAGTCCTCTGCCTTACAAGCAGAGGGTCAGCGGTTCGAGCCCGTTAACTTCCACCAAACGAAAAAGCTCCTAACAGTTGTGGTTTAGGAGCTTTTTCTCTGTTTATTTGAACTTTTTACAGCGTCGCAAGGAAAGCGGCGCTTTTTTTGTTTTTCTGTGAATGCGGTTTTTTGGGGGTTTTTACGGGTGCAGGATGTGGGACTAAGTGTGGGAGTGAAAATCAACGGATAGAGACGACTTTTTTCTGCGCTTTCTTCCTGCTCTCGGTCGCAAAACTAAGCACCTTTAACGAGGCGTTCGTGAACGCTTCATCGGAGAGGTGCGTATAAATATGCGACGTCATGGTAATTGACTTGTGTCCCAGAAAATCCTTTGCAACGTTGATCGGCACGTCGGCGGACTGCAAATCAGTCGCGTATGTATGCCGCAGACAGTACGGCGTGAGATCGTCAGCCACGACGGACGTTTCCGGGTCGATTGCGCCGCCTGCCATCTGCGCGCCCATATCCAGATCAAGCGCCTGCGTGAACGAGCGCCACATCTGCTTCA
>ERZ834433.2399-NODE-2399-length-11725-cov-6.131277_pt1 | contig 11725 bp, 8 predicted proteins | sample MGYA00519948_ERZ834433 | MGnify/ENA primary metagenome ERZ834433 (study PRJEB31850, sample SAMEA3708752) | human gut metagenome | biome: human gut; feature: human-associated habitat; material: faeces | place: China | collected 2014 ...
AGACCAACTACTCCAAGGACAAGAACCTGTGGCATCTGAGCCACGAGGGTCTGGATCTGGAGTGCCCCGCCAACGAGCCCCAGTACAATAAGCCCGGTTTCCTGGAGCTGGGTGTCAGCCCCGAGCAGGCACCCGATGTGCCCACCTATGTGACCATCCACTTTGAAAAGGGCGTTCCCACCGCTGTGGACGGCAAGGAGATGGGCGCTGTGGAGCTGGTGGAGTACCTGAATAAGCTGGGCGGCGCAAACGGCATTGGTCTGCTGGACATCGTGGAGAACCGTCTGGTGGGCATGAAGAGCCGCGGCGTGTACGAGACTCCCGGCGGTGCCATCCTGTACAAGGCCATCGACGTGCTGGAGACCATCACGCTGGACAAGGAAAGCTCTCACTTCAAGGCACAGCTGGCACAGAAGTACGCCGACATCGTGTACAACGGCCAGTGGTTCACCCCGCTGCGCGAGGCACTGGATGCCTTTGCCAATAGTCTGGAAAAGACTGTGACCGGCGATGTGAAGCTGAAGCTCTACAAGGGCAACATGATCAACGCCGGCGTCACCTCCCCGTACACCCTGTACGACGAGCAGACCGCTTCCTTCGGTGAGGACGAGGACTACAATCAGGCCGATGCCGCAGGCTTCATCAACCTGTTCGGCCTGTCCATCAAGGAGCGCGCAAAGCTGTCCAAGAACTGGCCGGAGGTCAAGTAATCGCAACATTTTCGACTGCGTGTGTTTTCACACTTTCACACGCGGGTTCTCACACCGGCATCGTTGCCGGCGGCACCGCCGCAGGAGCGTTTTCCCCTGCGGCGGCTTTGCCGTTTTTAGCTGTTTTTATTTACAAGATAAACATCCTCGCCCTCTCAGTCACCTTCGGTGACAGCTCTCCCAAAGGGAGAGCCCTTGGCATAGCGGCAAAGTTTCCGGTCAAGCCGTGAAGTTCTCGGTTGCGCCAGAGCCTCTCCCTTTGGGAGAGGTGGCATTGCGCAAGCAATGACGGAGAGGGCGAGCCGCCTATCAGAAAAGGAAGAATATTATGGCAGAACAACTCTGGAAGGGCCGCTTCTCCAAGGCGGTCGATTCGCGCGTCAATGATTTCAACTCCTCCATCCGCTTTGACCAGCGGATGATCGCGCAGGATATGCGCGGCAGCGGGGTCCACGCCGCCATGCTGGCCAAGCAGGGCATCATCTCCGAAAAGGACTGCGAGGATATCCTCAGCGGGCTGGCCTCCATTGCCGACGATCTGGCAAGCGGTGCGCTGGAGATCGACCCCAACGCCGAGGATGTGCATACCTTCGTGGAGCAGACCCTGACCGCCCGCATCGGCGATGCAGGCAAGCGCCTGCACACCGGCCGCAGCCGCAACGATCAGGTGGCGCTGGATATCCGCCTGACCCTGCGGGACTACAGCCACACCCTGCAGGCTTACATCGTGGAGCTCATCAAGGTCATCTGCAGGAAGGCCGCGGAGAATACCACCGCTGTCATGCCCGGCTACACCCACCTGCAGCGCGCCCAGCCCATCACCTTTGGTCATGCGCTGATGGCCTACGCCTCCATGCTCCTGCGCGACCTGCAGCGCTTTGAGGATGCCACTACCCGCATGGATGCCCAGTGCCCGCTGGGCTCCGGTGCTCTGGCCGGTACCACCTACCCGCTGGATCGTCAGTTCACCGCCGAAAAGCTGGGCTTTGCCGCACCCTGCGCCAACAGCCTGGACGGCGTTTCCGACCGCGATTTCTGCATTGAGCTGGCCAACGCCATCTCCATCTGCATGATGCATCTGTCCCGCCTTTCCGAGGAGATCATCCTCTGGTGCAGCTGGGAATTCAAGTTCATCGAGCTGGACGATGCCTTTACCACCGGCTCCTCCATCATGCCCCAGAAGAAGAACCCCGATGTCACCGAGCTGATCCGCGGCAAGACCGGCCGCGTCTACGGCGACCTGAACACCCTGCTGGTGATGATGAAGGGCATTCCTCTGGCCTACAACAAGGATATGCAGGAGGACAAGGAAGCCATCTTCGATGCAGTGGATACGCTGGAGCTGTGCCTCAAGACTGTCACCCCCATGCTGGACACCATGAAGACCCTGCCTGCCAACATGCGCCGCGCTGCCGCCAAGGGCTTTATCAATGCCACCGACTGCGCCGACTACCTGACCAAGAAGGGGATGCCCTTCCGGGATGCCTACAAGCTGACCGGCTGCATGGTCTCCGACTGCATCGCAAAGGATAAGACCCTGGAGGAGCTGACCCTTGACGAATTCAAGGGCTACAGCGCCCTGTTCGAGAACGATATCTATGATGCCATCGACCTCATCAAGTGCTGTGAGGGCCGCACCAGCTACGGCGGCCCCAGCGAGGCCAGCGTCAACAACCAGATCCGGCTGGCCATGGACCAGCTGGCCGCATGGGAGGCGAACAACGCATGAGCGTAAAGGTCTTTATCGACGGCTCCGCAGGCACCACGGGTCTGCGCATTGCCGACCGTCTGGCCGCCCGGCCCGAAATTGAACTGCTCTCCATCTCCGAGGATGGCCGCAAGGACGTGAACGAGCGGGCAAAGGTCATCAATTCGGCTGACCTCGCCTTCCTCTGCCTGCCGGATGCCGCTTCCAGAGAGGTCATGCCCCTGCTCCGCCCAGACGTGAAGGTGCTGGACACCTCCACGGCCTTCCGCACGGATCCCAACTGGGTCTACGGCTTCCCGGAACTCAGGGGCCAGAAGGAAAAGATCAAAAATGCCTGCCGCGTGGCGGTGCCCGGCTGCTATGCCAGCGGGTTTATCAGCATCATGCGGCCTCTGGTGGAGCTGGGCCTTGCCGGAGCGGGTGATTTTTACAGCTGCACCGGTATTTCCGGCTATTCCGGCGGCGGCAAAAAGATGATCGCCGATTACGAAAGCCCCGACCGTCCGGCCCACAGCAAGCTGGATGCACCCAAGAGCTACGGTCTGAGCCTTGCCCATAAGCATCTGCCCGAGATGCAGAAGATCAGTGGGCTGGCAAACCCGCCCGCCTTTGTGCCTGTGGTCTGCGATTATTACAGCGGGATGCAGGTGCTGGTGCCCTTCCAGCCGGTCTGGGGCGGTGCCGAAAAGGTGGCCGCAGGGCTGGCGGAGTATTACAGGGATGCCGCCACCATCAAGGTGCACGCCCTGAATGAGCCGCTGCCCGAGAATGGCCTGTACTCCAACGCCATGGCCGGTACCGACCGCATGGAGCTGTACAGCACCGTGAACGCCGCCGGGGATCAGATGATGCTGGTCTCCCTGTTTGATAATCTGGGCAAGGGCTCGTCCGGCGCGGCAGTCCAGTGTATGAATCTGATGCTCGGTTTTGAAGAGACGGAGGGTCTGGAATGATGTATCAAGAAGTTGCGGGCGGCATCTGTGCCCCCAAGGGCTTTGCAGCGGCTGGCGTGCATTGCGGCATCCGCGCAAACCATAATGAAAAATACGATCTGGCACTCATCAAGGCGGAGGTGCGCTGTGCCGCCGCCGGTGTCTACACCACCAATAAGGTCTGCGGCGCACCCATCAAGGTGGACCGTGCCCACCTGAAGGACGGCTATGCACAGGCCATTCTTGTAAACAGCGGCAACGCCAACACCTGCGCCGCCAACGGCGTGGCTCTGGCCGAGGAATGCTGTGCGCTGGTGGGCGAGGCACTGCACATCCCCGCCGAGGATGTGCTGCCCGCCTCCACTGGTGTCATCGGCCAGCCCATGGTCATTGACCCCTTTGCCCGGGGAATCCCCGCCGCCGCCGCGAAGCTGACAGCCACCGCGCAGGGCAGCACCGATGCAGCCACGGCTATTATGACCACCGATACCCACAAAAAGGAGTACGCCATCCAGTTTGAGCTGGGCGGCAAGACCTGCACCGTGGGTGCCATTGGCAAGGGCAGCGGCATGATTGCCCCCAACATGGCCACCATGCTGGCCTTCTATACCACCGATGCCGCCGTTTCCCCCGCTCTGCTGGAAAAAGCCCTCAAGACCGTGGTGCCCGGTACCTACAACCAGATGAGCGTGGATCTGGATACCTCCACCAACGATACCCTGATCATCATGGCTTCCGGTCTGGCCGGAAACCCCGAGATCTGCGAAGAGAACGCGGACTACGATGCCTTTGTGGCGGCACTGACCGCCATTGCCGAGCACATGTGCGCCGAGCACGCCGGTGACGGCGAGGGTGCCACCCACCTCATCACCTGCGAGGTGACCCACGCCCCCGACCTCAAGACCGCCCGTGCCGTCAGCCGCAGCGTGGTCTGCTCCAACCTGTTCAAGGCTGCTGTCTTTGGCCGTGATGCCAACTGGGGCCGCATCCTCTGCGCCATCGGCTACACCCCCGGCGATTTCTCCATCGACAAGGTCTGTGTCTGGCTGAGCAGTGCCGCCGGTGAGGTCTATGTCTGCGAGAACGCCGCCTACCACCCCTACAGCGAGGACGAGGCCGCCAAAGTTCTGGCGGAGCATGATATCCTTGTCAAGGTGGATATGGGCACCGGCGATGCCAGCGCCAAGGCATGGGGCTGTGATCTGACTTATGATTATGTGAAGATCAACGGGGATTATAGAACTTAATGGAACTCCTCCAGTCGCCTGCGGCGACAGCCCCCTCACGGAGGGAGCCTGAAAGCCTCCCTCTTTGAGGGAGGTGGCATCGCGTAGCGATGACGGAAGGAGTTCGTCTTGGTGAAAAACGAATGCCGGAGCAAACGTGCTGGCGGCAAGGAGAGTATATGAAAAACGAAGAAATGGCCCTCCTGTTTTCGGAGGCGACCCCTTACATCCAGAAATACCATGGCAAGACCATGGTCATCAAATACGGCGGCAACGCCATGATCAACGAGACGCTGAAAAACGCCGTGATGAACGACCTTGTCACCCTGACCCTGCTGGGGGTGCGGGTGGTGCTGGTGCACGGCGGCGGTCCGGCCATCAACGAGATGCTGAAAAAAGTCGGCGTGGAGAGCCATTTCAACAACGGTCTGCGGGTGACGGATGATGCCACGATGGAGATCGTCCAGCAGGTGCTGGCCGGTAAGGTGAACAAGGACCTTGTGGCAAAGCTGCGCGGCCGCGGCGTGGGCCTGTGCGGCATGGACGGCCAGATGCTCCGCTGCACCGAACTAGACCCTGCTCTGGGCCATGTGGGCGAGATCATCCATGTGGACCCCACCCTGATCTCCACCCTGCTGGACGGCGGCTATATCCCCGTGATCGCAACGGTGGGCATGGACGATCTGGGCCAGGCCTATAATGTCAACGCCGACACCGCCGCCGCACAGATCGCCATTGCCCTCAAGGCCGAGAAGCTGGTTTCCATGACCGATATCGCCGGCCTGCTGCGGGATAAGGACGATGAGACCACCCTCATCCCCGAGGTGGAGGTCAGCGAGATCGAGGGCTACAAGGCTGCCGGCGTCATTGCGGGCGGCATGATCCCCAAGATCGGCGGCATGGCCGATGCCATCTATCAGGGAGTCCACGAGGCGGTCATCATCGATGGCCGTGTGCCCCACTCCATCCTGCTGGAGCTGTTCTCCAACCGGGGCTCCGGCACCCGGTTCTACCGCCGCAGCCATCAGGAATAAGGCTTGCTGAAAATTATATCGGGCGATATAATAAAGATGAATAGGCTCCCCCTTTGGGGGCAACAACGACGACCGCCGCCAGTGGCGGATTGAGGGAGGAGTTGTTGGGGCAGTGGCCAGCAAGGTGCGAGTGCAATTGCACGAAGCAGCTGCTGGGAGCCACAACCTGGGCTGGCGAGCGAATGCGAGACTGAGAGGGCGAGGACGCTAACCAAGGAGGGTATATCTATGGATTCCGAAAAAGTCATCAAGCGGGACAACGAATATGTCCTGCACACCTATAACCGCAATCCCATTGCTCTGGAAAAGGGCCACGGCCTGTATGCCGAGGGCCCTGAGGGCCAGAAGTATCTGGATTTCACCAGCGGCATTGGCGTGAACAGCCTGGGCTACTGCGACCTGACCTGGGCCGAGGCCGTTTCCGAGCAGGCCCATAAGCTGCAGCACACCTCCAACCTCTATTACACTGCCCCCTGCGGCAAGCTGGCCAAAAAGCTGTGCAAGCGCACCGGCATGAGCAAGGTATTTTTCGGAAATTCCGGTGCCGAGGCCAACGAGGGTGCCATCAAGGCTGCCCGCAAGTACAGCTTTGACCACTACGGCAAGGGCCGCGATGTTGTGATCACGCTGGTCAACAGCTTCCATGGCCGCACCATTGCCACCCTGACCGCCACCGGTCAGGAGGTGTTCCACAACTACTTTGGCCCCTTCAACGAGGGCTTTGTCTATACCACCGCCGGTGACATCGAGGGCCTCCGGGAACTGGTGGACCGCCATACCTGCGCCATTATGCTGGAGCTGATCCAGGGCGAGGGCGGGGTGATGGCACTGGACCCTGAGTATGTGCAGGCTGTGCGCGCCCTCTGTGATGAAAAGGACCTTGTCCTCATCGTGGACGAGGTGCAGACCGGCGTGGGCCGCACCGGCACCTTCCTGTGCTGTGAGCACTACAACCTCAAGCCCGATATCGTCACGCTGGCCAAGGGCCTGGGCGGCGGCCTGCCCATTGGTGCCGTTCTGCTGAACGAAAAGACCGCCGAGGGCATGGGCCCCGGCAGCCATGGTTCCACCTTTGGCGGCAACCCGGTGGTCTGTGCCGGTGCCAACGTGGTGGTGGATCGGATGGATCAGAGCTTCCTGGCCAATGTCAGCGAGCGGGCCGTCCAGCTGCGCGCCGGTCTGGCCAAGCTGCCCATGGTCAAGAACCTTTCCGGCATTGGCCTGATGGTGGGCATCGAGTTCTTTGGCGGCATCCAGGCCGCGGATGTGCTGGCCGCCTGCCGCGAAAAGGGCCTGCTGGTGCTCACGGCCAAGAGCCGCCTGCGCCTGCTGCCCCCGCTGACTCTGACCGCCCACGATGTGGAAAAGGCTCTGGGCATCCTGAACGAGGTGCTGACCGAGATGGAGCAGAAGGCTCCGAAGGAGCAGGCATGAAACATCTGCTGAAAATGAGCGACCTCTCCCCCGCTGAGCTCCACCACATCCTTGATGTGGCGGAGGAGCTCAAGGCAGAGCAGAAGGCCGGGACGACCCCGGCGCTGCTCAAGGGCAGGAGCGTGGCGCTGATGTTCTCCAAAAATTCCACCCGCACCCGCACCAGCTTTGAGGTGGGTGTCTACCAGCTGGGCGGTCTGGGCAATTACATGAACGCCGCCACCGAGCTGCAGTCCGGCCGGGGCGAGCCCCTCAAGGACACCGCCCGGGTGCTGGGCCGCTACTACGACTGCGTGGTCTGGCGCACTTACCGCCAGTGCGATCTGGAAGAGTTTGCCGAGCTGGCCGGTGTGCCCGTGATCAACGGCCTGACCGACTACGCCCATCCCTGCCAGGTGCTGGCCGACCTGATGACCATCCGGGAACGCCGGGGCACGCTGGAAGGCCAGAAGCTCTGCTTCATCGGGGATGGCTGCAGCATGGCAAACAGCCTCATCGTGGGCGGCCTGCTGGCAGGGATGCGTGTGACCTGCGTCTGCCCCGAGGGCTACCGCCCCGCCGCCGATGTGCTGATGCTCGCCCACAAGTATGGCGAAAAGTTTCACCTGCTCACCGACCCCGCCGAGGGTGTAAAGGATGCCGATGTGGTGGTGACCGCTGCATGGAACACTGCCCCCGGCACCCCCGAGAGTGAGCGCCGCCTGCGGGACTTCGCGGGCTTTCAGGTGACCAGCAGGCTGATGGAGGGGGCAAAGCCCGATGCCATGCTCCTCCACTGCCTGCCTGCGCACCGGGGCGAGGAGATCTCCACCGCCGTCTTTGAGGAGCACGCCGACGAGATCTTTGACGAGGCCGAGAACCGTCTCCATGTGCAGAAAGCCGTGCTGGCCATCCTGCTGGCCGGTCTGTAAAAACGAGAAAGAACCCCGGAGCTGCAGTTTCCTGCAGCTCCGGGGTTCTTATGGTTTCTCTCAGGGTCTGCGGCTCAGGCCGGGGCCCTCATCAGACCCTGCCAGCGCCCTTGTCCAGGATCTTATTGAACTGGAGGAAGAAGGTGGTGGCGGTCACGGCAGCGGCGATGATGTCACTGACGGGCTCGGCAAGGAACACGCCGAACACGGGGTTCGCGACCACATGGGGCAGGATGAAGATGAGAGGGATGAGCAGGATGAGCTTGCGCAGGCAGGCCAGCAGCAGGCTGACCTTGGCCTGACCCAGCGCCATAAAGCTCTGCTGGCAGGCGATCTGGACACCGGTGGAGAAGATCCCCGCCATATAGATGCGCATGGCCCATGTGGTGTAATCGATCAGGGCGGCATCCGAGGTGAAGATGCCTGCCACTGCACCGGGAACCAGCATCATCAGCAGCCAGAAGATGGTGGTGTAGCCCAGGCAGAGGGTCAGCTGGAAGCGGAATGCCTGCTTGACGCGGTCCTTCTTGCCTGCACCGAAGTTGAAGCTCATCACCGGCTGACCGCCCTGGCAGATGCCCGAGATGGGCATGGTGCACAGCTGGGAGGCGCTGGTGATCACGGTCATGGCACCCACGGCCACGTCACCGCCGTAGCGGGCCAGGCTGGAGCTGAAGCTGATGGACAGCAGGCTCTCGGTGGAGAGCATGACGAAGGTGGAAATGCCCAGTGCCAGCACGGGCATGATGATCTTCCCTTCCAGCTTCATGTCCTCTTTGCGGATCTTGAGGATGGTCTTGGGGCCGGTGAGGAAGCGGATGACCCAGATGGCACCCACTGCCTGGCTCAGCACGGTGGCAATGGCAGCGCCCTTTACGCCCATGCCCAGCCCAAAGATGAGGATGGGGTCCAGCACGATGTTAATGACCGCACCGATAATGGTGGTCAGCATACTGATCTTGGCAAAGCCCTGCGCGGTGATGAAGGTGTTCATGCCAAGCACGATCAGCACGCAGATGGTGCCCAGAATGTAGATGCGGCTGTAAGCCAGAGCGTAGGGCAGAGTGGTGTCACTGGCACCAAACAACCGCAGCAGGGTGGGTGCGGCGGCGTAAAAGACGATGGTCAGGACGACCGAGAAGATCAGCAGCATGGTAAAGCTGTTGCTGACGATCTTTTCTGCCTGCTTCTTGTCACCCTGGCCCATGGCGATGGCGGTGCGGGGCGCGCCGCCGGAGCCAATGAGCATGGCAAAGGCGTTCAGAAGCATCAGGATGGGGGTAAACAGGCCCACGCCGGTCAGAGCCGCTGCGCCAATCCCCGAGATGTGGCCGATGTAAATGCGGTCCACGATGTTGTACAGCAGGTTGACCACCTGCGCCACAACGGCGGGGATCATCAGCTGAAGCAGGAGCTTTTTCACGTCACCCGTGCCCATATCCTGCTGTTTTTTCTGCATTTGTGCCATGGAAAGTGTCTCCTTTGGTTTGAGCGAGACGGAGAGGGTTCCCTCAGAACGTCAGGCCGAAGTTCATCTCGTAGTAGTTGCCTGCGGCATCACGGTAGGCGTAGGCCTTGCCGTTCTCGTCCTTCATGCTGTCGGGCATGTAGGCATCCTTTGCAAAGCCGGGCACGTCGTTGGGGCTGATGCAGACACCGTCCGCGTTCACAGCCAGCACCTCGTCGCCCTTGGGCAGGGTCAGAGGCAGCTTGCCAACGGGAGCAAAGCGGCCGAACATCACATCCAGCGTTGCGGAGGGGTAGGTGTCAAAGCCGACGGTCAGAGCGTCGGAGACCTTCTCCACATTGCCGACCTCCCAGGCCAGCGGGCAGTTGATGTTGGAAACGACCTTGCCGCCGTGTGCGTGGACCGCAGCAGCGATACCGGCCAGACGGTTTGCGCCCACCAGAGTGGTCTCCTTGTGGGTCTCGGTGGTGGGCTTGCCGCTCTCATCCACGTTGCAGACCGTCTTGTCCTCGCAGATGTCCAGCTCCAGGTAGCCCGGGGTGGCGTTGAAGTATGCACCGGACTGGGGGCTGACCATCAGCAGGGCCACCTGGGCCTCATCGGGGGTGTCCACCAGAGTGACATTGCCCAGCATCTCGCGCAGGGCCTTGGTGGCGGCCTCACCGGCCTCGGCGCTCTTGCCAAAGGCCTCAGCGTAGACCTTGGTGCCGTCCTTCAGGGGCAGGGTGCCGTCGTTCTTCAGCAGGACAACGGACTCGCGGTGCACGCGGGAAGCTTCCTCCCAGTCGGCCTTGGTGGCAACGACCTCGGCGGCCTTCTTGGGATCGGCGTAGGTGTCCTCGAACATGCCCTGACGGAACAGCTCGGTCAGGGTGCGGCTGACAGCGCGGTTCAGGCTGGCATCGGTCAGCACCAGATCTTCCTTCTTGAAGCCGGCGGGCACCGCGTGGGTGTCGTAGTAGTCGTTGGTGCCGCGGGCGTAGCTCTCCTCGCCCAGCTCGTTGTCCAGCAGGCCGGAGATCAGGTCCACGCCGCTCTGGGTGACGGCATAGCCGATGCGCTCGGGCTCGTCCAGCATGTCAACGCCCCAGCACATGTTGTGGACAATGCCGGTGTCGGAGTTGATGTAGCCCTTGAAGCCCATCTGGCCGCGCAGCAGGCCGTCGATGAACACCTTGTTGTAGGCAAAGCCGTAGGGCTGGAGCTCGATGGGGTTGCCGTTGAAGTCCTCCTGCGGAGCGCTCTTCTCGGCGCTGGGCTTGGAGTAGTAGGGCATGATGGACTCGGCATTGTGGCGGATGGCGGCACGGAATGCCGGGATGTGGTACTTCTGCAGGGAGCCGGGGGTGGCGTAGATGTTCCACTGGCCTGCTGCATAGTGGGGGTCAAAGCCGTTCTCACGGGCACCGCCGCCGGGGAAGTGCTTCACGGTCATGGAAACACCCTCGGGGGTAACGCCGTTGCTGCCGCCCTGGATGCCGGGGATCAGGTGGTCGAAGATCTCCTCAATGAGCTCGGGGTCCTCGCCAAAGGTGCCGAAGGTGCGCTGCCAACGGGGGTCGGTGACGCAGTCGGCCATGTACATGTAGCCCTTCTTCAGGCCGCAGGCGTTCCACTCGCGGCGGATGGTGTCGGCAAACTTGTCGATGATGTCGATGCGTGCAGTGCCCTTGACGGCAGCAGCAATGCCCAGGGTGCCGGGATAGGTGGCAAACACGCCGGTGGCATCGTTCATGCCGAACACGACCTCACCGTTCTCGTTGCGGCTGTTGGACATGACCTGCATGGGAACAAAGTGATCACAGGTCTCGGTCAGGTACTGCAGCTGGTTCAGGTAATCTGCCAGATCCTCGGGCGTGGGGCTCTCGCGCAGGATGACGTGGCGGTTGAAGCTCTTCTTGACCATGTCAGAGGTGCTGGGCAGGGACTGGGAGCCGAAGATGCTGTCGGAGACGTTCACGGGTGCCTCGTCCAGCAGGCCGCTCTCGTCCGCCACGGGCTTGTGGCCGTTGGCTGCCAGACGGGGGGAAGGATACTTGGGGCCCATGCGCCAGTCGGAGGTGAAGATCTGGCCGATCTTCTCGCTGGTGGTCAGAACCTTGACATAGGCCTCGGCGCGCTCAGCCGGGGTCAAGCGCCAGTCGTTGACTGCGCTGACGGTGCCGGTGCCGTCGATGTCCTTGAAATACAGGCCGTCCTGCTCGATGACCTTGCGTTCCACAGTGCTGATGGTGGGGCCGTTGGGGTTCTGATAGCGCTTTACACGCTCGGATGCTTTCACTGCCATAGTGTTTTCTCCTTT
>ERZ834433.2403-NODE-2403-length-11705-cov-5.265837_pt1 | contig 11705 bp, 6 predicted proteins | sample MGYA00519948_ERZ834433 | MGnify/ENA primary metagenome ERZ834433 (study PRJEB31850, sample SAMEA3708752) | human gut metagenome | biome: human gut; feature: human-associated habitat; material: faeces | place: China | collected 2014 ...
AACTCCGTCCCCAAATGGCCTCCCTTTTCATTATTTTACACTGGTCTTAAACACGCCGATTCTTCTTCCACTTATATACTACTATTATAAGAAGTGCACTCAAAATCAATACAATCAACGATATAAATGACTGATCGTCTCCTGATTTTGGAACACTTGCTGTATTTTTCACTGGTGTCTCATCTTTCGCCTTATGTTGGATTGTAAAACTTAATGTCGGCGATTTATTCCCATCTTTTCTTTTAATTGCAGTCTTAACTAAAAAATCTTCTGAGCCATTCTGCATTACATAATTCTCTATGGTATAAACCTGCCCATCATAATCCTTATCATCTTTCTCAACAACCTGTTTCAGCTGATATCGATAAGTAGCTGCCTCCTCATAAGAAAAAACCAATTCCTTACTTTCATTACCTTTAAGGCTAAATTTCAACCTGTCTCCATTGCTTCCTTCCGGCATTGGATTGCCAGAATCTAAACTTGTCAACTCATATTGAAACTCATCTGTAGTCCCGTTTGTTTTCCCTTTTACAGTCTGTTCCACCGTCAGAGCAGCTTCTTTATTTTTCCCCGCTGCATATACCTGATTTGGAATGACCACACATACCATCATCAAAAAAGCAAGGCATACCAGCTTTATTCTCTGTTTATATCTTTCACTTTTCACATACATACCTCTGTCAGTTTTCCAGTTTTCTACTGTTATTTTTCGTTTTCTTTCTCTTTCCGCTCCTCTCCACTGCCATCAGTAACAAAATACTGAACAACAGCAGAATCAGAACACCTAATCGCTTCATACTGGTTTTCCAGAAAATTCCCCAGTCGATTCGGTCAATCTGACTGTTCCTTTTCAAAGTTTTCTTATACGTATCTTTATACGTTTGTTTTGAAAGCTTTCCTATCAGAATATGCCTTCCATTTGTGATATTTTCCGTACACGTAGACATCACTACCAGCCGGTCCTCTGTGGAAAGACTAATCTGACGATACCACAAAGCAGTATCTTCTATCTCTTGCAAATACTGTTCTTTCCGGGAAACTTCCTGCACTGGTGTTACATAAAGACCTGTATTATAAGCATCCAACTCCAAGAATGCAAATAACTCCAGTCCATAATCTTTTCCATTGGTAAAAATATTTCCATACAAATGACTGTCCGCAAAAGACTGATCCAGATACTGGTCAAAATCCCCAAACATCGCTCCGCCATCCATATGGTGACCATAAATAATGGTATTAAAATCTGAAAAATCCTTCTGATTCATATAATCCATGAAGATTGAGCCCGACAAGCTATATTCTCCACGCGGATTCCTCATTAAATATGTGCTGTTATCCTCCGACTGCACTACCGGATAATCCACATGTGTTCCATAAATCGTAATCCAGCCACATACATCACTGTTCTGCGCCTTCAATTCGTCAAAATTCCCATAATCTTCTTCTGTTGGACGATAGATTTCATAATGTTCCGGCATGGCATTTTCTTCCAACATGTAGCTGTCTCCAATGCCATAGGTTCCATAACAAAAAAGAATAACTAAAATAATCATCAAAATCCAATTCAATAGCTCGTTACAAATATCCAGTATACGAAACGCTCTGTCAGTTTCTGCGTTCTGTCTCTTCATTTTGATATTATTTCCGTCCTTTCCTTCTTCGTCTGCAAATCCACTGGTCTGCGAAACAGATTAATATCAATAGGAGCAGTAATAAGAATAAGGCAGTCTTCCATCCAGGTATAAAATCTCTCCACCCACCTCGTCGGTCTACCGATTCATTCCCGGCATGATCTTGATCTTTGGCACTGTATGTGTCTTTGTATGTCTGGTCTGTAATTCTTGCTACAAGAATATCCCTTCCATTAGTTGACTCTGATGAACAGGTAGATAATAGAAGAATTCTATCATCTGCTTCTAACGTAATGTCATTCATATAGACCGCATGATTTCGAATCACTTCCAAATAGGGGATACTGTCATTTCTTGTTACATTTATATTGAAAACAGAACTGTCATAAGCATCCGCTTCAATTAATGCAATGATTTCCAATCCAAAATTACGATTCTGAACAAATAGATTACCATATGGGTGTGCTTCGTAAAAGGCTTGTTCTTTAAATTCCTTGATACTTCCGAACATGACATTTGGAACCATGTTATGTCCATAGAGAATTGTATTAAAATCCTGAAAATCCGGATTATTTTCGGAATCCATAAAAATTGCACCGGTCAGGGAATATTCACCTTCTGCATTCTTGTTAACATATTCCCAATTATCTTTTCCCTGTACAACCGGATAATCAATCGGGGTATCATACACTGTGATCCAGGCAATCACATCCGAATTCATCGACTGTAATTCCTGGAATCCCAGCGTATCTTCTTGAGGTTTATAAATCGCATATTGTTCTGACGTTGCTTCCTCTGCCAGATTCTGCGAATCCCATAATGCATAGCATCCATATACCAGACCCAGAAGCAAAAGCAGAAGTAAACCATAATCCAGTATTCCATTTATCCCTCTTATTACTCTGCAAATACCTCTGTGTCTGCACATGCTAAATCATTCCTCTGTCTATATTCGTTACCCTTATCTTCTGTCCATTCTCTTCTTGCTGTTCATTGCTACGATACCTGCAAATGCAACAACTGCGATAGCAATCATGATAATGAATGGGAAGTTATTTACGATGATACCTGTTACTGCGATATCTTTGTAAATGTTTTTGTAATCAACCTTGTTTTCTTTCTGTCCAAGAGTTTTGTTTGCAACCTGAAGATTCTTACCTACTGCTGCTGATAATTTCTGAGTATCTTTTACTCCATTGAATGTCGTTTCTGCTGTTGCTGTCCAGTTTGCTACACCTTTCTGATCAACTGTTACTTTAGATCCAGCATAGCAGCTCTGAATCATCATACTCTTAGTATCTGGCAGTGTAAATTTCACCGCTGTTCCATAAGTTCCAGTTTGTTTTGTTCCATTTACATAATAAACATATGTATTATCAGTTGTAGTAATTCCTGATGGCTTTGTTACTGTCATAGTATACTCGAAGTTTCCTGTTTGAGTTCCTTTGCTTTCAGTAGTATTCGTTACTTTGAAGGCATAAGATTTTGGATTTTCCGGATCTGGTACAGACGGATCTGTTGGATCTACGCTACCAGCTTTTGCAACATATTCATTCACGAATTTCAGACCACTAAAGTTACTTGCTGTACCACCTGTTGTTGATCCTGGCTTACCATTTACTTTTGTATTGTTGCCAGTATCTGTTCCAGCATCATTCTTAGTATTAATAATTGAAAGACCTTTGATGTATAATTTACCATCTGTATTCTGTGCTACGAAAATATCAAGTTTGTATTCAGCGTTTGATGCTGTAAATACATCATTTGTTTTTGCCTTTATTACACTACTAGTTGACTTTACTGTATACACATATTCACCAGTTGTCATTTTTGTACTAGTATCCATTGCTGTTTTGAAACTTTCAAGAAAGTTCTTGCTCTGTTTTCTTAATACTTTGATGTCTGTAGCAGTAGTATCTTTAATCAAATCTTCTCCTGCATTGAATTTAACATTTTCAACTGAAATAGCCGGCATATCGCTCACATTCATTCCTGTAGGTGCAGAAATTTTTTTAAAAGTAAAGCTGACATCGTTCGCTGGAGTTACTACATCATTTCCCATCTTGTACTCTACAGTAATTGCTGCGCTTGGAGTCTCTGTTGGTTTCCATTCAGCAGGAACATCTGCTGCGTTTACATTTGCTACATTTCCGAGACACATTGTTCCGACTAATAATGCGGCTGCAAAGAGTCTGCTCATTTTTTGTAAGGATTTTTTCTTCATCTTTCTTTCTCCTTTTCCTTAGTATATTTTTTTATTTAACACCCTCCGCCATTATGCGGAGAAATATTAACAAGTTCTTGCGGCTTATCAAAAGCCTCTTCTTCGGACTATCGTCATAACTTTTCCCTTCGTGTCTTTCACATCTACTGCTCCGTACACTCGACTGTCTGACGCATTCTCACGGCTGTCTCCCAGGACGAAAATCTGCCCTTCCTGTAGTTTGATTGGGAAGTCCACTCCCGTATCATACCGCTGTGTCTTTTCATAAATCTGATGTTCTTGTTGCGGTGCTCCGTTAATTGTAAGACCATCCTCTGTAATATCCACCACATCTCCTGCAGTAGCAATCACTCTCCGGACCTGTTCTTTTCCTTGATAGTTCAAAACAACCAGGTCCGAAGCTACATAACTCTTCCTTAACCGATAATAGAAGACCAAATCACCATCTTTCACTGCCGGAAGCATGGCGTTGTCCGCATAGCGGAACACCCCGAAGATAAATGTGAAGATAACCACAATTGCAGTTGCAATTGCTACAATCTTCAACAGAAGGTACAAAATCTCACGGAAAATCCCTCCTGCCACTGATTCCTCAGAAATTACTTTTTCCTCTGCAGTGTCCATCTAGGATCTCCTCCTCCCTCTCACTCGTAAGACAGAAACTCCTGTGATTAGAAGAACTCCCATCAGACCTACAAGTAACAGACTGTTATCTGTATTTCCTCCATCAACGCCTGTAACTACGATATTCTTCGTATTGGTAAAAACAAAATTGGTACTGATCTCATCTACATCTACATTCGCTACACTTGAAATAACTTTTGCATCTTTTTGAATCTCGCAATTTGTTCCGTTGCTGTCTTGAATGATGCTCTTAATCGTATATTGGTTATCCCCAGGTATCAGTTCTAAAGTCTGTCCTGCTTTCAGCTTAAATGTAATCTCCTGATTCGCATCTACAGTCAGCGATGTAATATTTGGTGCACTTACTGCTGGTGATACATAACTTCCTTTACACGGAATCACCTTTCCTTTTGGATAACTTGTCTTAACCGTATAAGTAAATTCTTGATTATTCCAGATACCATCTCCCTTTATCATCTGTTTAATTATTACACCTGGTTTGTCGTAATCTGCATTTAAGATTACCGATTTTGTCATCTGTGCTGTTTTCAGATTTACTTTTTTCTTGTTCGGATCTGTGCTATCTGACCACTGCGTAAATTTCTGGCTTGTAGTATCATTATAGAAGCCTGGATCAGATGGAATCTGACTTGGCGAAAGTTTCTGTCCCTTTGCAACCAATTCTCTCTTTAGTTTCGTTTTATCTTTAAAAATTGCTTTCCTGTACTGTGCATTTCCTGATGCATCAAATCCAACCAGTACATACTGCTGTGCTGTCGTATTACCATAATAGTCCTGAGCATATACATAGAGCATCTCTCCATTATTCATTGACTCCACAGCCGTATAAGTTCCATCATCTGCTTTTGTAGGAGTTTTGTAAGTATCTGAAAATTTTCCAGTTTTGTTGTTACGTACAAGTGAAACCTCCGTTCCCTTATATTTTGTTGCATTTGCAACATATGTAAAGTTCTCCTGCGACTCGTTTGTCAAATCGGACGTACCATTTGCTGCATCAATCATTTCATCCTTGACTTGAAGCTTTGAAATTTTAAACTCCGTGTCATTATCATTCTCTTTTGATTTCGTGATAATTCCTGTATTCTCTATTCTAGGTCCCTTAGTATCTAGCAGATATTTTGTCCACTTTCCTGTAAGATCGCGCACATAAATGAAATAATTCTTATTCTGATCGAACTGATAATTATCAGTCATCTCAAATTTCCATACCGGTTTTTCAAAAGTTGCCTTCACTGTTTTACCTTCAATATCTGTAAAACTTCCACTGTTAAGCAGATAACAACTGCACAAACTTTCCAAGATCTCAGATTCTGCGTCCTTATAACGGAATTTGAATCCTCTGTCTGCCTTTGGTGCATCATAGGTGCTGAGATATACCTGTGCATATGTACATCCTGGGAATTCTGCTTTCTCCGATGTTGAGAATGAACTTCCTTTTGTATCAATTCCATTTCCATAAAGATCTCTGATATAAACTGTCAGTCTTCTTCCATAGTTATCTCCTTGGTCTTTTGTCCATTCACCTTCCATCTTTTGCTGATAGATTACCGGCTGGCTGGAATCATTGCTATTAACAAATGCAAGTGATCGATTCGTTGCATTCACACTGAATTTCTCTCTGTAATTTTGGTTATATTGTTTATTTTCCTCTGTTGTATACACTGTCCAGTAAGGGGATTCCTTGCCCTGACTTACAGATACGTAATCATAATAATCTGGTAGCTGAATCGTAACACTCTGTCCATGAGAAAGCTGAATTATAAATTCTCCATTTTGATCTCCCGTTTGCGTTCCATTAGCCGGTGCCGTAACCCCTGATATTCCTGCTATCGTTCCACCTGTATATGGAAAGGCCTGCCCATTATATCGATTACCTGAAGCTCGTTGCGCATAAATGGTATAAGTAAATTTTTTGTTCTTATCTGCAACATTTCCTGTAACCTGGTTACTAATCGTTAAGGTCGGATATGTCCACTGTGGATAATAATAAGTAGTTTCATCACTTACAGTCTCCCTTGTTAATGAAACTTGATATTTTCCACTGTCCTTAGAGTTATACCAGTAGCGGAACCTCTGATTTCCAAGTAGCGGACTTGATGGCTCCTGTGCAATATTCAAAGTACTTCCCACCAGTCCCAGTGTAGATGAAGTGGTAGACCCATCGCTGAACTTTCCAGTTGATGTAGCCCCGCCGCTCTGTGCATCAAAAACAATTGGTACATAAGTAAATTTCGAGATATTTCCATAGCCATCCTTTACAAAGACATATAATTTTTCCGTTACTGAAACAGATACATTACTGAGTGTACACGCCCCTGTACTGCTGTTAACGGTTGCACTGGTATAAGTGTTCCCTGACCATGGGTCTAAACCTGTTTTGTTATATCGTACCTCTGCTATCTTCTTACTACTCTGAATATACTGCGTTGCATTCGCATTGTAATTTACATCTGCAATATCTGATGTTCCATATGTTGCAGTTTGTATTGGATCTGTAAATTTTAGCCCCGTAAATGTATAACTGTAAGTTCCATCTGATACTTTCTTTGATGTAATATTTGTGTAAGTACTTGTCGGGCCTTTCGTATCCAGAAGGAATTTACTCCAGTTTCCGGCATTATCTCTTGCGTAAATAAAATAATTTGTGTTTGCCTGATAAATACGTGAGTTCAATTTCAAATGCAATACCGGTGACTTTGTTGTAGCTGTCACTGACGTTCCATTGATATCTATAAACGACCCACTGTTCATCCAACCATAAGAAAATACATTTGCTGACTTCAACTGAATATCTGTACTGGAATTATATGTATATCCATAAACTCCATCCTTTAACTGAACATCCTGCGTACTTAAATACACTTGAACACCAGTTGGATATGCACCATCCGATGCATCATGAATGCTATAGCCACTCTTGTCAATTCCGTCACGATATAAATCCTTCAGATAAATCTCCAATTGTCCTATCTGATTTCCACTCAGAGACATAGACATATTCGTTGTCTTCGCCTGATATACCAGCGGCGCATATGTATCTGCACGAAGTACGATTTGGTTACTGTTTTGAGAACCTATTGCCAAATAATATTGTTTGTCTGCAATCCAGTTATACTGCTCCAGCTTCGCATTATTCGAAGAATCGAACTGAATCAATGGATATTCCACAGTCCCCTTATGTCTTGGTGGAAGCGTTGTTGATATGCAAAGCATACGAATTGGTGTTTGCAACGTATTCTTAATAATTAATGGTCTTCCACTTGGAGAAGTCTCACCTTTATAGTTATATGTAACCGATACTTCTGTACCTGTATCATCTGTTGTAAGGCTGTTGATTGTCCGGTTCGTTGATGTAGAAGACAAATAGTCTAACATCAGTTTTCCTTCATTCTTAAGAGAAACATCCGCTGCTCTTGAACTGCTTCCAAATCCACCTTCCACTAAATTGGCGCTGTCACCAAGATGAAGTTCTCCTCCATTAATCTCTATCTGGTCAAAGTAGTCCAAATTTACACTTGTAGCATCTTTCGGCCTTACTTTTGCAGTTACATACAGGCTAGACGATCCAACTGGTGCATCGTATGCTCCCATGCAATCCCCTAATAAAACAACTTCATGATTTGAAGAATCCTTCTTAAGGTAAACCTTTGCAGTATGCCCACTTGAAACATTTGGGTTAGTGAACATCAGCTGTGTGTTCTCTGCTGTCAGTCTATAATTTCCCTCAACTTCTATAACGGATTTAAAATACGGATTAACCTTTGCAACACAATCCTTCAAATTAATGTTCAGATCTTTAACACTATACCTTGCCGGATCAATTATTATAGTACCAGTATGGCCTGTACAGGACTCCACATTAATCGTTGTATTTCCTAATCCATCTTGCTGCTTTGAAGCATAGATTTCATTTACATTCACACAATTTTTTAATGTAAGCGTAGAGCCTGATGTTCCCTGCGTACTGTTTCCTCCTGCGTTTATTGTTACATCACCTGCGAATCTACAGTTTTCAAATGTCAGATTGTGTCCATTTCCATGCATCACAAATGAATACTTATTAAATTCGTAGAAATCTGATCGGAATTCCATATTTTTCCATGTCAGTGAATTAAAGTTTGGAAAGACTTGATCCCAAAGCCTTAATCCTGTACTCGGAGAATTCCGCTCATTTGACCCTGCTATTGCACCCTCACATATGATTGTCACATTTTTATTTGCAAACCCTGTTGCATTATTAAATGCAGTAACATCCTTATTAATCAGATTATATCCCCTTGTAAACCATAGCGTATAAGTGCCTCCAGACTGTTTCCGCAGTCTATCTAATACCTCTGCAAATGAATCTGCCGAATATAATGCATTTCCTGTAATGGAACTTCCACTGTATAGATAGATTATATTTTGTGCTTTTGTTGTAGCATACAGCTTAATCAATCTATTCGTTGTATCTTGTGCCATTGTGCAAGTAACATTCGTATGTGTTTTTAATGTCCCTATCGCATTTGCTGACATCGAAAAATAATTTCCCCTTATATGAATCATGGAAAACGCACTACTTGCGCTTGTATTCGCTTGTCTTCCCATCAATTCAATAGTAGCTTTATAAGAATCTGAAATTCTATCCAGATAATCCACATCTACAACATTTGTACTATTTCCCCCCATGGCATTGTATATCTGAAATGTGTTATAATTATCTTCTAATACAATTCTTCCAAAACGCTGGCGATTCCATGCTTCATAGCAATCTCCACCAGAACAAATGGTTGAACTTTTTATTGCTACATATCCAATACAAGTCGGCAAGTCCGGTTTATAGTCCTTTGGAACATAGCGATCTCCACCTTTGGCATCCTGCTTTTTCTGTTCTGTCCAATAACGATAGAAACTAGAATCATACTGCATATGTCCGAAATTGCTCACACCCCCATCACATGTAACAGAATTATTCAACCTCAGATATCCCCAGCCAAATACGTTAGCAACCTGCGTGTTATTGACTTCAATATAACCTTTTCCTGTGGTTGCTTGATCATATCCAGCATGTTGATATGCTCCTACAAATCTCAGACTTTCCTTAATATCATTGAATATATACGATATAGATCCTGCTGTGCAGTCCTCCTTCGCTGTAAACCAGGTTCCACATTCTGCTACGTAACTTCCTGATGCATCTAATCTAAGATCTCCTGTTACTTTCCCATACAATCCCCAGAAAGATCCACCTACGTTATGGACTTCATCCGGTTTCAACATTGGATCTACTACAGTTGTATCGAATTTACGAATGGCTGTATCTTGCAGTGTTGCATTGACATTTCCTGTATGTGTATAGGTGGTATAGTTATATGGCCCACTTGATGCATATACATTTCCATAGATTGTACAATTTGTCATTGTTAGATTAATAGTTCCTGTTGACTTATCCTGTCCGCCTCCAAAGATCTGCTTTACAGGAGCATCCTTTGTCATCTCTACATCTTTAAATTTCAAGTTATAGGATACACTGGTACTATTACTAGTATATCTTCCACCATAAATTGCTGTTACTGCTCCGCCTACAAATTTCACATCATCAAAAGTGGTATCGTTCTGATTACCATAGACTGTTGATTCGCTCCAGTTCAGATTAACGTGTGTAAAATAAGCATTGAATCCATTAAAAAAGATTCTTTGTTTTTGGGAAGTGAATGTTGTCCAACTGCTATAAGAAGTCCCTGTGCTATAATTGGTTGCTCCTGTGAATACAATTGTTGGTTTATTCGTTGTTCTATGCCCTAGTTCTCCACTCGTAACTGATGATTCTCCCATCGCTTTTAAATCTGCTGTGCTCATGGTGTAATTATCTAGGAATGTAATTTTAAAGCTGTTGGATGTTGTATCAGTATTGATTGCAGTCAGCGCACTTTTCAAGGTTCCATACGCATGTCTTACAGTACCTGCTGAAGGCGTCTGGTTGGTTCCTCCCTGCACCAGAACTGACCACTTTCCATTCGTTCCTGCATCACCCACACGCTGTACTACTGTCATATCCTGTGTCAGGGCAATCAAGCTTGCTATCGACATATTCGCCTGTGTACTCAACAATGAAATTCCATCATCGGCTGCTGTCATCTGTACTTCGCTAATCTTATCGGCTGGAATGACATCTCCCATCTTAATCTCAGTCCCATCTGGATAGGACAACATAATACCTGCCGTCTTTGCTACTTGCCAGCCAATCAGCGGATTTGTGTTCTCCGCATCTGCATCCTCTTCCAACTGTACATCATCTGAAAGTGAAACCTCCGGTGCCTGAAGCCCTTCTCCTGTCACAGCCATCTGTGTGTAGCTGTCATATTCTTCTTCCGATACAGCAGATGCTGTCAGCTCCTGCGTATTGCTTTCTATCCCTTTCTCTTTCTGTTGTTCAATCAGCTTTTGTGTTGTCTCATCTCCAAGCGCCTGTTCAATTACTGCACTTTTTGCTTCTTCCTGTGCTTCTCCTTCGGTATAGCTTTCCGGTGCATCTACCTGTAAATTCTGTGATTTTGGAAGATAATAGTTAACTGTTACAGGTACAACAGCATCTGCGATATTTACCATCTCTTCCGCAGCCTCACCTGTTGTCTCTACTTCTGGTGACTGTTCTGCGTCGGCTGCATCTTCTGTCTGTTGTTCTCCCGACTGTATCGGTTCCGATGATTCGACGGTTGTATCTTCCGATACCTTATCTTCTGTCTGTTGTTCTTCCGATTGTATCGGTTCCGACGGTTCGGAGATTGCATCTTCCGACATTGGCAGTACTGTCTCTGCTCCATCCACCACAGTTTTCTCTTCTGTATTACTTTCCTGACTGTAATTCGTATCTGCGGCGAATACAGCCGGCATGATTTGGGAATGAATGAGCACAATTGCTAACAATAATGCTAAAACTCTTCGTAAGATAACACTCCTTCTTTTCTTCTGTCCTTTCTTCATAAGCTCTGCCCCTCACTTTTTCTCATGTTTCTTTAATATTCTGAATTTAAATAAAAAAACCAAATTTTACAAACAACTGTCTCTTCAATGATGTTCATAAAATCCGGTTTTGCCTACTGAAAGTAACAATCCTACTTATATTAATTTATTAATTTGTTTTCCCATATTGTAATTTCTTGTCAATTTTTCTAACAACATCATACCCCCCCCCGTATTTTTTGTCAATACCTTATAAATAAGTT
>ERZ834433.2413-NODE-2413-length-11656-cov-3.394966_pt1 | contig 11656 bp, 9 predicted proteins | sample MGYA00519948_ERZ834433 | MGnify/ENA primary metagenome ERZ834433 (study PRJEB31850, sample SAMEA3708752) | human gut metagenome | biome: human gut; feature: human-associated habitat; material: faeces | place: China | collected 2014 ...
CGTCTTCCGCGCGCCCGTCCGTGTGCGCGCCGCGAATAACGAGCGATTCAAGATACCCGAATGCGACAAGGCCTAGGCACACGAGCGCGAGCAGAACGCGTTTTCCCCACTTTGCCCACGCATGCTCTTTGTACTGCTCGAGCATCGCAAAGACGATCAAAAGCGCCGTCAGGCACCAGAACAGCAGTCCTGCAAAGCGCACACCCGGGACGGCCCGGCACGCCGCGCCGAGCACGGCACAGGCTGCTGCCGCCGTCCACAGTCTTTTCTGTCTCTTCATGGTATGTTCCTCATTCGCCCGCCTGCTCGGCGAGCGTTTCCCACTTTTCCATCAGCTCGCTGAGCATCTGCTCGGCGGCTTCCTTCTCCTTATAAATTTCGCTGTAGCGCTCGTAGTCGCCGCCCGCCTCTTCGAGGCGCTGCTCGATCTCGGCGATGGCGGTCTCCTGCGCGGAAATTTCCTTTTCACAGATGGTGAGCTGCCGCCGCGCCTGCTGGGCAGAGCGGTTCGGCTTCGGTTTTTCTGTAACCGTCTTTTCCTTTACAGCCTTTGGCGTGTGGTCGATCTTGTTCTGCGCCTCCAGTGCCTTGACCTGCCGGTAGCGCGCAAAGCCCATCGGATAGTCTGTGATGACGCCGTTTTCAAGCTCCCACACACGCGTTGCAAAGCGGTTGATGAAATAGCGGTCGTGGCTCACGAACAGGAGCGTCCCGTCGTAGCTCTCCACCGCCTCTTCGATCCACTCGCGCGACGCAATATCGAGGTGGTTCGTCGGCTCGTCGAGGATCAGGAGATTCACTTCCTCATCCATCAGGATGCAGAGCTTGAGGCGCGAAAGCTCGCCGCCCGAGAGCACACTGACGCTCTTAAAAACGTCCTCGCCCGTGAAGTGGAACGCGGCCAGGCGGTTGCGCGCGCTCTGCGGCGTGATGTTGCGCTTGGAGTAGAGCATCGTGTCGACCAAGTTTCGTTCCGGCACGTCGAATTCGACGATCTGCGGCAGGTACGCGATGCGCACCGACGGGCCGAACTTGATCTTGCCCTCGTCGGGATATTCCTCTTCCATCAGCATCTTGATGAGCGTCGACTTGCCCGTGCCGTTGTCGCCAATGAGCGCGATGCGCTCGCCGCCGCGCACCTGCAAGTCCACGTCGTGGAACAGCACACGGTCGCCGAAGCTCTTTTTGAGCTTTTTGAGCGCGAACACCTCGTCGCCGTAGAACTCCTGCGACTTGAACTGCGCGCTCAGTGCCCGTTCCTTCGTCGGCTTGTCCGTCGTGCGCATACGCTCGATGCGCTTTTCCATCGACAGCGCGCGGCGGTACGTCTTGTCCATGCCCTTGAAGGCAAACATGCGCAGCTGCTCGGCGCTCTTTTCAAGCTGGGCAATCTTGGCCTGCTCCTTTTCGTATTGGCGCATCTTTTCCAAATAGCGGCGCTCTTTTTCCACCGCGTAGAAGCTGTAGTTGCCGCTGTAAAACTCCGCCTTGCCGTCGAGCACCTCAATGACGCGCGTGATGGTACGGTCCAAAAAGTAGCGGTCATGCGAGATGGCGACGACCGTACCCTTGAACGTCGAGAGATACTGCTCCAGCCATTCGATGGCGTGCAGGTCCAAATGGTTCGTCGGCTCGTCGAGAAGTAAAATATCCGTATCCTCCAAAATGAGGCGGCCGAGGTTCACGCGCGTCTTTTCACCGCCCGAGAGCGTGTCAAACAGGCGCTCGCGCATCTCCGGCGGGATGGAAAGGCCGTTGGCAACCTTGTTGATGGGCGTCTCGGTGTCGTAGCCGCCGAGACCCTCGAACTTGGCCGAAAGCTCGCCGTAGCGGCGCAGCGTCTCTTCGCTCTCGTCGCCGCTTGCCATCTGCTGGGAGAGGGAGTTCATCTCGTCCTCCATCCTCTGCATGCGCGAAAACGCACTCTTGAGCACGTCTTCGACCGTGTAGCCCTCGGGATACACGGGGATCTGTGAGATGAGACCGAGCCTGCGGCCCGAGGCGATGCTCACCTCGCCCGCGTCGTAGTCGAGCTCGCCCGTCAGGATGCGGAAGAGCGTCGTCTTGCCCGCGCCGTTTTTGCCGAGAAGACCCACGCGCTCGCCCGTGTCGATCTGAAAGGTGATACCGTCCAGTATTTTCTTTTCGAGGTCAAAGGACTTGATGAGTCCCGTAACACTGATGTCGATCATGCTTTGGTCAGTTCCTCTACGATCTTCTCAAAGTGCATGGAGTGCGAGGCCTTGACGAGCATCGCCGTCTCCGCCGTGAACGCCGCCTTGACGGCGCCCATCGCCTCGTCCACGCTCCCGAACCACTGCGCAGAGGGGTTCCCTTCTGTAAAGTATTTTGCCCGTGCGCCGATTGCGATGACAGTGTCGATGCCGAGCTCTTTGGTGAGTTCTCCGATTTCCTTATGCGCACGCTCGGTGAGCTCTCCGAGCTCCGCCATATCGCCGATGACGGCGGCCTTTTTGCCGCCGCTCGCGCCCAATACGCGCAGTGACGCCGCCATCGACTGCGGACCCGCGTTGTAGCAGTCGTCGAGCAGGCGGCGGTTTTCAGAGAACGTGATGACGTGCATGCGTGAGCCCGCGGGCTCATAAGCCGCAACGCCGCGCTCGATCTCCTCTTTGGTCTCGCCAAGGTACTCACCGATGGCCGCGGCCATCGCCGCGGAGTAGACCATGTGCTTCCCCGGCGCGGGGATCGTGAGCGCGTAGCGCTCCTTTGCCGTCGTCACGACGCAGCGGATGCCGTCGATGCCAAGGTCTTCGACCTCGCTGACGCGGACATCGCAGTGCTCCGACAGACCGCAGCGCAACGTTTTCTGCGGCAGAGAGACGGTGTTCAAAAGCTCGTCGTCGCCGTTTAAGACGGCGAGGCCGTCCTTCTTGAGGTTTTCAAAGATCTCGCACTTGGCCTTCAGAATGTTCTCGCGCGATCCGAGGTATTCAATGTGCATGTCGCCGACGTTCGTGATGACGGCGATATCGGGCTTCACCATCTCGCCAAGATACCGGATCTGCCCCGCGCGGTCCATGCCCGTCTCGATCACCGCCGCCTGATGCGCGTGGGAGAGGCCCAGCAACGTCTGCGGCGTGCCGATCTCATTATTATAGTTGGCCGCGGTCTTGAGCGTATGGAACTTCACGCCCAGTACCGAGGCGATCATTTCCTTTGTTGTCGTCTTGCCGACGCTGCCCGTGACGCCGATCATTCTGGGGTTGAACAGCATCCTGTAGTTGGACGCCATGCGGATCATGGCCTTGCCGCTGTCCGGCACAATGACCGTGCGCTCCGCAGGCACGCCCTCGACGGGATGGTTGGCAACGATATATTCTGCACCGCTCCGGTAGGCACCGGCGGCGTAGTCATGGCCGTCAACACGCTCGCCGGGGAAGCAGACAAAAACGCAGCCCGGCTCGACCTTGCGGCTATCGGTCACAACGGCGCGGATGGCGACCGGCTCGGCCAGCGTCAGTCCGGCCAGCAGTTGATTGGCAGGAATGGTTTGCATGAAAAAGACCTCCTATACAGAAATGCAGCGTTTCGCAAAAGCCCGGGTGCCCCTGCGGGGATGCTTACCCCTCCTCGTTTGCCGGGTCGATCTCCTCGGTCACCGTCGGGGCGTCATGGGTGGTATCCTCTCCGCTGTCCATCGTCAGCGTTATGATCGTGCCGTAGGCAGCGGAGGTTCCGGCCTCGACGTCCTGCGCCACGACCTTGCCGCTGCTGTCGCCGGCGAACTGCACGTTCAGGTTGGCGGCCTTGAGCATCTGCTCGGCAAAGGTGCCGGTCTTGCCGACGACGTCGGGCGTTGTGGTCATCGAGTTCTGGTCGGTGGCCGTGTACAGGTAAATGGTGGAGCCCGCGGGCACCACGCTGCCGCCGACGGGGTACTGGTAGACGATATTGCCGCTGCTGGGGCCGATCAGCTTATGCTTGAGGCCCAGGCGGTTCAACGTGACCTGCGCGTTCGTCCAGGTGTAGTCCAGGCAGGTCTGCACGGTCACAGTGCCGGTGGGGTTGTAGTCAGCGTCCTGCTCGATGCCCAGATAGGGCGCGATCTCGCTGATGATGTTGCCGACGACGGGGGCCACGACCTGGCTGGCATAGTCCTTGACCCAGCGCGGGTCATCCAGCAGGACGAAAACCTCGATCTCGGGATCGTCGATGGGCAGCACAGCGGCAAAGCTCATCATTTTATAATAGTCGCCGTCGCCGCGCAGATGGCGGTCCGTGCGCTCTGCCGTACCGGACTTGCCGCCGATGCGGTAGCCCGCCACGTAGGCGTTGGCGCAGGAGTGGTAGTCCCCTGCCCCGTGGACGTTGTTTTCCATCATGGCCAGCAGCTGTCGGCTGACTTCTTCGGAGATGACCTGGCGGCGGATGTTCGTCTCGGTCTGGGAGATAATGTTGCCGTCCTTGTCAGAGATGGAATCCACGACATAGGGCGTAACAAGGTAGCCGCCGTTGGCGATGGCCGCTACGGCGGTAGCCATCTGCATCGGGGTGATGGACTCGTTCTGGCCGAAGGCCGCCGTGTACAGGTTTGTATCGACCTCTGCCATCTGCTCGGCGTTGTAGACGCTGGTCCAGCGGGTCTCGTTGGGCAGGTCGATGCCGGTGGGCTGGGTAAAGCCGAACGCCTGGATATAGTCGTAGAAGATCTGCGGCTTGAGCGTCTCTGCCGCCTGAATGAACCAGAGGTTGCAGCTGTGGTTCAGCGCACCTGCCATATCCTGCAGGTGGTGGACCTCGCCGTTGGCACAGCGGTAGGTGTGCTCCCACAGTTCGCTGCCCTCGTTGACGGTCAGGCTGCCGTTGCAGTAGAAGGTCTGCTCCGCACTCATAACACCGGAGTCCAGCCCTGCCGAGGCCGTGATGAACTTGAACACCGAGCCGGGCATATACAGCTCGGTAATGTTCTTATTCTTCCACTGGGCCTCGCGCATCATACCCTGCAGCTGGGTAGCCTCGCTGGAGACCTCCTCGCCCTTCTCGTTCGTCGTCTTTTCATGGCTGATGCTTCCGTCTGCAATGATGTCCTTGACGGCCTTCTCGCCCAGACGGCTTTCCAGCCAGTCAATGTCCTCCGCGTCGATCTCTGTTTTGGCCAGGATCTCGTTCATCTTGGGGTCGGTGATCGTCTTGGGGTCGTTGGGGTCAAACTGCTCAAGGGACGCCATCGCCAGGATCGCGCCTGTCTTGACGTTCATGACAATGACGCTTCCACGGCCATGGACCGTAAAGGTGCTCATCGCCTCGGTCAGGTACTCCTCGACGATGGACTGTACGTTCTCGTCGATGGTCAGGTTCAGATTGCTGCCGTCGATGGCTTCATGCACGTCGGCCTGACCGCTGGCCAGCGGGTCACCGTAGGCGTCCGTTTCGGCCACGCTGCGGCCCGGCGTACCGGCCAGCGTCTCGTCGTAATATTTTTCCAGTCCGTAGGCACCCGAGCCGTCCTCGTTGCAGAAGCCCAGCACCGAGGCCAGGAACTCCCCGTAGGGGTAAGTGCGGGAGGCTGCCTGTTCGCTGGTCAGGTAGAGGATACGGGTTGCCTTGCCGGTTTTTGTCTCGCCGTCCTTCTTGTCCTCCTTTTCCTCGGTCTGCAGGCTCGTGTCCCCCGCAGCGCCGTCCTTGAGGCGGTAGCTGTCTGCATAGGCCAGGATGGCATCCGCCACGGGCTTTTCGACACCCTTTTTCACCACACGGTACTGGTACGGCTCACCGGTATCCTTGTTGGACGCCGTCAGCGCCTTGTACACAGTGTCCGCCGTTGTGCCGTCGTCCAGCAGCTCGGCAATGTGCTCTGCCGCTGTGCGGATCTGGTCCTCCGTCGCCCCGCTCTTTAAAACGGAGGACGGGTCGGCCACGATGTTCCATACCGTACTGCTCTTGGCCAGCAGCTTGCCGTTGGCGCTGTAGATCGAGCCGCGCACAGCGGGCAGCGTTGTGTCCTTCAGCTGCTGGGTCACAGCCTCGGCGCGGTAGCTCTCGGCATCACGCACCTGCCACACATACAGCTGGTAGACCAGCACGCCGTAGCAGACGAGGATAAATACTGTCATGCAAAACAGCGTCCAGTATTTTATGCCCTTGCTTGCCCGGGGACGATGCCGGGGGGAATGGTTGGGTCGTTGCTCTGTCATGGATACACCTTGTTATTTCAAAAGCCTTTTTGCCGACGGCAGCAAGGCCGTGCAGCAAAAAGGCTCGTAGCTGCATATTTTTGGTTGTTTTACGGGTTCAGGCTGTCCAGCAGGCTCAGCGCTGCCGTGCGCACCTCATCCAACAGGCGGCCCGCGGCGCCGGTGTTCCGCTCAATGATGCTCTGGTCCTCCAGCTGGACGTAGGTGATCTGGCTGGGATCGGCCTTGACCAGTCCCAGCTCACCCTCGGCCACCTGCTGCAGACTGGCGCGGCTCGTGATGTCGTTCATCCGGGTGTTCAGGTAGTCGTATTCGCTCTGGGCCTCGGCCAGCTGGGCGCTGACCTCATCGACCTGTGCGTTCAGTTCCATCAGCGTTGCACCGCTCATCAGGCTGCTGATTGCCAGCCCGCCAGACACGGCAAGGATCAGCACGATCACGGCAGTCCGCATCACATGGCGGACGCGGTTCAGGCCGTGGTTGCCGCCGCGCACCGCACGCACCTGCGGGCGCGGCGGGGGCTCCAGTTTCGGTGCTGCCGAGCCCTCGTGCAGCAAAACAGTTGTCATGAATAATGCCTCTTATGCTTTCTCCAACACTCTCAATTTGGCGCTGCGGCTGCGACGGTTGGTCTCCAGCTCCGCGGCGTCAGCCTCAATGGGCTTGCGGGTAATCAGCTTGGCCTTGGCCACACCTCCGCAGGTGCAGATGGGCTGCTCCGGCGGGCAGGTGCAGCGCTGTGCCCAGCGGCGGAACTTGTTCTTGACGAGCCGATCCTCCAGGCTGTGGAAGGTGATGACGCAGAGCCGCCCGCCCGGGGCCAGACAGTCAAAGATGGCGTCGAGCCCCTCGTTCAAGGCGTCCAGCTCGGAGTTGACCGCAATGCGGATGGCCTGGAAGGTGCGGCGCGCCGGATTCTTCGCCTTGCGGCGCTCTGCCGGGGGCACGGCGGCGGCGACGATCTCGGCCAGCTGCAGCGTGGTCAGGATGGGCTGCTCCGCCCGCGCGGCGACAATTTTGCCCGCGATCTGCCAGGCATACGGCTCCTCACCGTAGTCACGCAGGATGCGGGTCAGTTCCTCACGATCCAGCGTGTTGACCAGATCCGCGGCGGTGGGACCCTGCTGGCTCATGCGCATATCGAGCGGCGCGTCGGCATGGTAAGAGAAGCCGCGGGCCGCGTCGTCCAACTGGTGGCTGGACACGCCGAGATCGAGCAGGGCCCCGTTGACCGCCGGAATGCCAAGCTCCGCAAGGACGCGGGCGGCCTCACGGAAATTGACCTGCACCACCTGCGCCGGCAGACCCTTGAGCCTTTCGGTGGCGACTGCCACCGCATCCGGGTCCTGATCGAGCGAGATCAGACGTCCTGTGGTCAGGCGTTTGGCGATTTCTCTGCTGTGACCGGCGCCGCCGGCGGTGCCATCCAGATAGATACCGGCAGGGTCGATGTTCAGCCCGTCCAGACAGGGCTGCAGCAGTACGGGGATATGTGAAAATTCCATGTGTTATCGTCCTGTTTTGTTAAAAGTCAAGGTCTTCCATCGCAGCGGTGAAATCCTCATCGCTCGTTTCCTGGTTGGCGTTCCACGCCTCGGTGTTCCAGATCTCGGCAAAGCTGCGGCTGCCGATGATGGTCACATCGTGGTCGAGGCCCGCGTACTCCCGCAGCTTGGCGGGCAGCTGAATGCGGCCCTGCTTGTCCGGGGTGACCTCGACGGCGGAGGCGTAGAGCATACGGCTGACCTTGCGGCCCTTGACGAGGCCCTTTTCCTCAATTTTGGCGGCGACCTTTTCGAACTCCTCCGCCGGGAAGGCGGCCAGGCAGTGATCCAGCCACCGGGTCACGATGAAGGTCTCCCCCATCGCGTCCCGGAAGCGGGCGGGGAAGTTCAGACGCCCTTTTGCGTCGATTGCGTAATCATACTGACCGACGAGCATCCGGCTTTCCCTCCCTTCGTCATACTGCACAAATCTTCAGCAAGATTTTTTACGTTGCTGCGTTCAGTTTGTTAATAACTCTGTGGAGAACGTGGAAAACTACCCATTCTTCCCCACTCTTGTTGTTATTCACACCACAATTACCCACCTGTGGTAAAATAATAGTACCATTTTATTCAGCAAAAAGCAAGGGCAGGCGGGGAAAAACTGCGCCATGAATTGATTTTTCACAGTTTGTACAAAGGGATCGGGATGCAGGTCAGCAGTTTGCAGCAAATGCGCACGCGGCAAAATTCCTGCCCCCGAACAAAGAAAAACGCCGCACCATATTGCACGGTGCGGCGTTGTTTTTTACATATTGTGCTGCCACGGGCAGAAATGTGCCGTGAATAACAACACCTCTGCATTTTTTACTTGGGCATATTATTCTTGGGGCGGGCGGCGCTGCGCAGATTCATGCGGGTGTTCTTGATGTCCGCCATGCTTCGGCCCAGCACCTCCTCGGAGTTCTTCAGGATCGTCTCGCAGTACAGGGTCGCCTTGCGGGTCAGTTCCTTGGCGCTCTTCTGGGCAGCGGACAGGATCTCCGCCGCGTGCTGCTGACTGCGCTTGACGATCTCCTGCTCGCTGGTCAGGACGCGGGCGCGCTCCTCTGCCTGCTGAATGATGCTTTCGGACTCAATGCGGGCGTTCTGCATGATTTGCTCGCGGTCATTCACGATTTTTTTGCTCTCGCGGATCTCGTCGGGCAGGTTGTTGCGCACCTCATCGATAATATCGCGCATACGGTCCACATCAACCATGCGCTTGGAAGCGGAGAACGGAACTATCGTCCCGGCCTCCAGCGTTTCCTCCATCATCTCCAACAGTTCTTCAACGTTCATACCTCTTCCCCTCTCTCATAGCGGCTGACCTTGATCTTGCCGTAGTTGTACTGCTTCACCAGCGTCAGAGCGCCCGCCTGCTCGGGCAGGTCGGCCTCGCGCTCGGTCTCGCAGAGCACGACCCCGCCGGGGGCCATCTTAGCGGCCAGCAGCGGCAGCACGGCAGCCACAGTATCATGGTGGAACGGCGGATCCAGCAGAGCCAAATCAAACGGCCCGCGGATGTTGGCGAGAAAGCTCTCGGCCTCGCCCTGGCGTATATCACTCTGGCGGTCCACCCCTGCCGTTTTGCAGTTGGCCTTCACAACGGCGAGTGCCTCGGCGGAGCGGTCCACAAAGAGGCAGCTTTTGGCACCGCGGGACAGAGCCTCGATGCCCAGCTGGCCGCTGCCTGCGAACAGGTCCAGCACCCGTGCCCCCGGCACCAGGAACTGCACGCTGGAGAACATGGCCTCCTTCACACGGTTGATGGTCGGGCGGGTAATGTCCTCGCCCGGCAGGGCCTGCAGATTTTTGCCGCGAGCTGTTCCGGCAATCACGCGCATGGTGCCGCACCTCTTTCCTTTCAAATTACACAGATTCAGTATTTATTATGGGGCTTTCCCGCGTCCTTGTCAAGAGCGCAAAATGTAAAATAAAGTGGCAAAAATGTTACAGTAAGTCCAAAACAAAACTCCCAAACCGTATCCCGGTTTGGGAGCTTTGTTTTGGAGCGGCTGATGGGAGTCGAACCCACCTATGCAGCTTGGGAAGCTGCCGTTCTACCGATGAACTACAGCCGCAGGAACGTATTGTATTATAGCAGACCTTTCTTTATTTTGCAACACGAAAAATGGCGGGTCTTCTGAAAAAGTTAGAAGGATCTCCGGGGGTCAAATGACGGCGGCATGAACGCCTTTGCACACTCATATAATGCACCGATCAGAAAGGGGAGGTCATCATGAAAAAAATCCTGGCGCTGATGGGCGCCGTATTGCTGCTGAGCGTCAGCGCCCGGGCTGTGGAGGTGTCCGCGCCCTCGGCAGTGCTGATGGAAAAGGAGACAGGGACCGTGCTGTTTGCCAAAAACGAGCACGAAAAGCTGGAACCGGCCAGCGTCACTAAAATTATGACGCTGCTGCTGACCATGGAGGCCATTGACGGCGGGACACTGCGCTATGAGGACACCGTTACCGCCTCACCTCACGCCTGCTCCATGGGCGGCAGTCAGATTTGGCTGAAGGAGGGGGAACGGCTGACCGTGGACGAGATGCTGAAGGCCGTGTGCGTGGTATCCGCCAATGACTGCGCCGTGGCCCTGGCGGAGCATCTGGCCGGCAGTGAGGAAGCCTTCGTGGAGCGGATGAACCGGCGGGCAGCGGAGCTGGGGATGAATGACACTACTTTCAAAAACGCCTGCGGTCTGCCGGTGGAGGGCCACGTCACCTCTGCCTACGACATTGCTTTGATGAGCCGGGAGCTGATGCTGCGCCATCCGGATATCCGAAGATACACAACGGTCTGGATGGACACCCTTCGAGATGGGGCATCCTCACTGGTCAATACCAACAAGTTAGTGCGGTTCTATGACGGCACTACCGGACTGAAAACCGGCTCCACCAACGCTGCCGGGTATTGCATTTCCGCCACGGCGGAGCGGGACGGCATGGAACTGATTGCCGTCATTCTCAAGGGAAAGACCTCTCCGGAGCGGTTTGCGGACGCGCAGACGCTGTTGAATTACGGCTTTGCCTCCTACGCCCTGAAAACCGTTATCCCCGACGAACCGCTGCCGCCAGTGCCGGTGACGCTGGGGACGCAGGCCACGGTTCAGCCGGTTTTGGGCGAGGAAAACCAGCTGCTGCTGGAAAAGGCCAAGACAGGGGAGTTGAGCCAGTCCGTGACGCTGGAATCCTCCGTACAGGCCCCAGTGGCGGTGGGGGATCGGCTGGGGACGCTGACCGTCACCTTCGGGGAAGAGGTTCTGGTGGAACTGCCCCTGCTGGCGGGGGAGGAGGTTCCCCGGATCACCTTCCGCCAAATGCTGCCACGGGTGCTGCGGATCGCCTGTCTGGTTGAGTGAACGGATCTCGCACCGCCCTTTTTCTCTTGCCGTACCCGGGGAAAAATGCTATACTGGACAAACAGAGGGAAAATGTGCCCTCTGGCTGAAATTTGATACATGAGGGTGAATCACATGCTGGATGTTCAGTTGTTTGATCTGCATACATTTTTACCGAAGCCTTACGAGGAGGCACTGCTGCCCCGTTTGAAAAAAGCCCATGAAAAAATTCAGACCGGCACCGGTCTGGGCGGAGAATTTACCGGTTGGGTGCATCTGCCTCAGGCGTATGACCGGGAGGAATTTACCCGGATCCGGACTGCCGCTAAGAAGATCCAAAGCGATTCTCAGGCATTGGTGGTCATCGGCATCGGCGGCAGCTATCTGGGAGCCCGCGGCGTGATCGACTGCCTGTGTTCTCCCAATTATAACCTGAAAAAGAAAGAGACGCCCAACGTGTACTTTGTGGGCAACGGTCTCTCCGGCGACGCACTGAGCGAGGTACTGGATCTGGTGCGGGATGTGGATTTCTCCGTGAATATCATCTCCAAATCCGGTACCACCACGGAGCCTGCCGTGGCCTTCCGTTTCTTCCGGGAGCTGCTGGAGGAGAAATACGGCAAGGAGGAAGC
>ERZ834433.2417-NODE-2417-length-11615-cov-4.963841_pt1 | contig 11615 bp, 10 predicted proteins | sample MGYA00519948_ERZ834433 | MGnify/ENA primary metagenome ERZ834433 (study PRJEB31850, sample SAMEA3708752) | human gut metagenome | biome: human gut; feature: human-associated habitat; material: faeces | place: China | collected 2014 ...
CGGCATCCATCATTTTGCAGAGCCAGTCGCAGCTGAAAGCCATCTACAAAGATGCTGCCGAAATCATTGTGGGCAACTGCGACACCACCTTGTTTTTGGGAGGCAAGGAGAAAACCACCCTGAAAGAAATCTCGGAGATATTGGACAAGGAAACCATCGACAGCTTCAATCAATCGGAAAACCGGGGCAGCCAGGTTTCTCACGGCCTCACCTATCAGAAATTGAGAGATGAGCAAAACGGGCGGAAAAGACTGCCCACAAACAAGGCAAATGGGAATCAAAAGAGCTTGGGGCATCTCAAGGGTGCAAAAACCGTAGCGCGGTAGACCCCGCGCCTGAAAAAGGTATGGAACAGGTAGATCAGGCGGAACGCCGAAGCTGTTTGGCAGAACGGTAGGAGTGAGAGCCGTGCAGAACGGCGGCCAGCGCAACCGCTAAAGCGGAGATGTGGGCCAGCGTATTGAGGTTTGCCGCGCTGTTTCCATTGCGCACCCACAGCCGTTCCTGACCTGTGGATTTGAAACGGGAATTGTAACGCTCACACTCTGTACGCAAGGCATAGATACGCTTAAAACGCAGGCATTCCCTGTCAATGGAAAGCCTGTAATCGTTTGGAACGGTCTTATATTTCGTGCAGCCCCGGTTTTTCTTCCCGTTATTCCAGTTCTTGTGGTTGCAGGGACATTCGCCGGTTTTGGATTGACGGAACGGGCAGCAGTATTTCTGCCGGGTACGATTATTGTCGGTGGTCTTGCCATCCTTGTGCATAGCCAGCCCGGCCGCGCAGACCGGATTGCCAGCAGGAAGCGTTTTAGAGGCTTTCGTGCCGCGTGGATTGGGGGGAATAAACGCCTCGCCCTCATAGATTGTTTTTACGGTATTGTAGATGCTTTTCACATCGTAGCCCTTGTCGGCAAGGAAGGCGCATTCCTTCAAAGAGATCGTCTGATCCGCGGCCGCGAGGATCTCAGCGGCGACGGAGGGATCGGCGACATTGCCCGGTGTGGTCAGCTCGTAGAGCGGCAGGCCGGAGATGCAGTCCACCAGCACATGGCTCTTGTACCCCCCAGTAGAACTCATACCGCCGCTCATTGTGCTGGTTGGAGGCCGAGTGGACGCCGAGGGCGCAGTCCGGATCGCTTTTCGGGTGGTTTTCCTTGGAGAACTTGTTCTTTGCAAAGGATTTTGGATTGTTCTGCTTTGTGTTTGCCATGTTTTTTGATCAGGTTAATGATTCAATGCAAATAAGAGAACATCAGCTAACTTGTTGCTAAACATTTCAATTGTCTTATCTGAAATTTCTTCGGAGGTATCATTATGTCCTAATAGGTTCCGATGATAGGTAATATCATCCTCCTCATAATTTTTATCTTTCTTCCTCGTCGCGTGGAACCCGATTTTATTAAATGCAATTGAAGGATTGTAAACTTCACGGATATAGGTTGTAATGTCTTTTTGGCGGTGGTTAGGAGCGACAAGGTTAAGCAACAGTTCATATTGCATTAGGTAGCGCGTCACAATATTGTCAATCTTCATGATGTTAAAGAAAAGTATATAGTAGTTGTCAGCTTCGGGGTGAGAACATTTTAAGATAAAAAGTTCTTTAAATGTATCAATTTTGTGTCGACGAATTATTGTGATGCTTTCAGAAATACAAATACCGTCACGCAATTCAAATTGAGCCCCATCAGGGAAGTTGGGATTGTATATTTGTTTGATGCACATTTTAAATTTAAAAATAGTTGGCTGAAGCTTCCCATATAAATTCACAAAAAAGTGTTGCACTTTTGGAGTTATTTGGGAAAGTACATTCCGATCCACGACTAAGGGCTCTTTTAGATAAATCTTTACACCTTCAATTGAATTATCTGATTGTATAATTTCGACTTCATCAATTAAATCGTCATTTACAGAGAAGGTGTGGGTATCATCACTAATAATATCACCTTGTACTCCTCCTACTTCGTATAAGACAAACGGTTTCATTTAACCACCCCTAATCTATAATTTTGTGAATGCTTTGCAGGAGTAATCTGATGAAACTAATTATAACTGAAAAACCGAGTGTAGCAAAGAGTATTGTATCGGCCCTGAGTGTCACATCCAGGGTCGACGGCTGTTTTGAGGGGAACGGGCTCATCGTTTCCTGATGTGTGGGCCATCTGGTGTCCCCGATGGACGCGGCGGGCTATGACCCCGGCTACAAGAAATGGCGGTATGATGACCTGTCCGTCCTGCCGGAGCCCTTCCGCTATGTGCTGGTGAAGGACAAGGAGGACGCCTTCCAGAACTTGAAACGCCTTATGGAACGGGAGGATGTCACCGAACTGGTCAACGCCTGCGATGCCGGGCGGGAGGGTGAGCTCATCTTCCGGCTGGTCTATGAGATGGCGGGTTGCGCCAAGTCCTTCTCCCGGCTGTGGATCTCCTCGATGGAGGACGCGGCCATCCGGGAGGGTTTTGCCAATCTGCGCCCCGGCGCGGAGTATGACCCGTTGTATCAGTCCGCCCTCTGCCGCCAGAAAGCGGACTGGCTCATCGGGATCAATGCCACAAGACTTTTTTCTGTCCTCTACCACCGCACCCTGAATGTGGGGCGGGTGCAGACGCCTACCCTTGTCATGCTGGTGGACCGGGACTGGAAGATCACCAGCTTCAAGAAGGAGAAGTACCACCATGTTCGCCTTGCCCTGAATGGAGCCGAGGCAGTCAGTGAGCGGATCACCTCCCCGGAGGAGGCGGAGGCCCTGCGGGTGGCCTGCGCTGATGATCCGGCGGTCTGCACCGCTGTCACCCGCGAGCAGAAGAAAGAGGTGCCGCCCAAGTTCTACGACCTGACCACCCTCCAGCGGGAGGCCAACCGTCTGTTCGGCTACACGGCTAAGCAGACCCTGGACTACACGCAATCTCTCTACGAAAAGAAGCTGTTGACCTATCCCCGGACGGACAGCCGGTTTTTGACCGCCGACATGGCGGAGACCGCTGCGGCGGTCCTCCACCTGGCGGTCAAGGAGCCGCCCTTTGATGGGTGCAAGGAGTTCTTCCCGGATGTGTCCCTGCTGGTGAACGATGGGAAGGTGTCCGACCACCACGCCATCATCCCCACTCTGGAGCTGGAGAAGGCGGATCTGTCCGCTCTGCCCGTGGGCGAGCGGAACCTTCTCCTGCTGGTGTGCCGGGAGCTGCTGTGCGCGGCGGCGGAGCCATATGTGTACGAGGCGGTCACGGCGACCTTTGAGTGTGGCGGACACACCTTCACCGCCAAGGGCCGCCATGTACTGTCCCTGAGTTGGAAGGACATTGACCGCATTTTCCGTGCCTCCCTGAAGGAGAAGCCGGAGGACGAGGCAGAACCCGCCGCCCTGCCGGACTTCACCAAGGGGCAGACCTTTGACCAGGTGGAGGCCGCTGTCACCGGGCACTTCACCGCCCCGTCCAAGGCGTACACGGAGGACCCCCTTCTGTCGGCAATGGAGAACGCCGGCAAGGAGGACATCCCGGAGGATGCGGAACGGCGCGGCCTGGGAACCCCGGCCACCAGGGCGGCGATTCTGGAGAAGCTGGTGGCGGCCGGATTTGTAGAACGCAAGGGCAAAAGTCTCATTCCCACCAAGGCGGGGATCAATCTGGTCACCGTCCTGCCGGATACACTGACCTCTCCCATACTCACGGCGGAGTGGGAGCAGAAGCTGACCGCCATTGCCAGAGGCGAGGCAGACCCCGCCGAGTTTATGGCGGGGATCACCGGGATGGCGTGGGAACTGGTGCAGAAATATTCCCACATCTCCGAGGAGGGCCAGAAGCTGTTCGCCCCGGAGCGCGAGACCGAGGGCCTCTGCCCCCGCTGCGGCAAGCCGGTCTATGAGGGCAAGAAGAATTTTTACTGCTCTGACCGCTCCTGCCAGTTTGTCATGTGGAAGAATGACCGTTTCTGGACCTCCCGCAAAAAGGAGCTGACAAAGAAGATGGCCGGCGACCTGCTGAAGAAGGGCCGCACCTCCGTCAAGGGGATGTGGTCTGAGAAGAAGGGCTCCACCTATGACGCGGTGGTGGTGCTGGATGACACCGGCGGGAAATATGTCCGCTTCAAGCTGGAGTTCCCCAAACGGAAGGAGGGCGTGAATGGCAGATAAGGCGATCCCGGATATTTCCCTTGGCGGCGCTGAACAAAACATGAGCCGGGAGGAGCTGGCGGCGGTGGCGAAAGCCATTGCCGCCCTCTCTCAGGAGGACCGGGACCTTCTGGGCGCTGTTCAGGAGTCTCCCTACCGGCTGACTACGGCGGAGCAGTTTTTGGAATTTGAGAAAAATGCGGACTGCTTTGTGCTGGAGCCCCATGTCCAGACGATGGAGGCTCTGGGGTGGGAGTACCTGGAGGAGAAACTGACCATCGACCTGACGGACGACCTCCGGGCCGCCATTGACCCCGCTCCCTTCGGCCGGCACGCATTGGAGGAGGACCGCGGCTGTTTCATCAGCCGGGGGTATCTGTATCCCTCCGGTGACGAGTGGCAGCATGACCGCCCTCAGGAGAAGCCGGCGGACCGGAAACCCTCTATCAAGGAGCGGCTGGAGCAGAGCAAGCAGGAGTGCATGGGGAAAAACAAGGCGCTGGCGCCCCACAAGGGGAAGTCCGAGTCGGAACTGTAAGGAGGTGTCGCTATGCCCCATTATGAATATGACAAGGACTATCCTTTCGCCGCCTTCATTACCAACCTGGGCAAGTACTACGAGGGTTCCCTGGTGGGTGAATGGGTGAAGTTCCCCACTACGGCGGAGGAGCTGCAAAAGGTGTTTGAGCGGATCGGCATTGGCTCCAAGGATGATTTCAGGCAGCCCTACGAGGAGTGGTTCATCACCGACTATGACTGCTATGTGGACGGCCTCTATGACAAGCTGGGTGAGTATGAGAACCTGGACGAGCTCAACTACCTGGCTTCCAAGCTGGACGAGATGAGTCAGGGCGAGTACGAGCAGTTCCAGGCCGCTATGGAGATCGGCGACCATTCCGGCAGTTTGCAGGAGATCATCAACCTGACCGAGAACCTGGACTGCTACGATGTGCACCCCGACATCCGCGACCATGACGACCTGGGCCGGTATTACATCGAGGAACTGGACGCCATGCAGGTGCCGGAGCACCTGCGGAACTACATTGACTACGAGGCATACGGGCGGGATGTGGCCCTGGAGGAGGGCGGCGAATTTACTGACTTCGGGTATGTGCGGGATACCGGGGACCGTTTTGACGAGGTGTACGACGAGAACCGGGACAGTATCCCGGACGGGACGAAAAACTGCCTGTGGCGGCTTTTTTAAGGGGTGCCCTTATGATTTCCCATGCTGGCCTGCCGCCTCCGTTTTAGGGGCGAAAAGGGGCTGATTTGAACACTTATCCACAACAAAGCGGGAGTGCCGCCTTCGGTTTGAGCCGATGGCGGCGCTTCTTTTTGTATTTATATATGATTGGTGAGATACATTTCAAGTTGCTGGATGGTAGAATCAACTTCTGAAATATTTCTTCGCAACAGTCTATGAAGATCTTGATTAATTTCCACATCTTGTCCATTGACGCGAATAATTTTCTCACCAAGGGTGATATGGCCTAGTTTGTTGCGATACACGTTTACTTTATCAAGATAATATTGTTTAAAATCATGTGGCACAGTAGTAATTGGCATCTGATATGTTTCATTTAAAATCGGCAGAACAGCTTGAAGAATATCAAGTCTATCAGCTACACTCAAGGTATACGGATTATTATTGGCATAAGTAAACGTACATTCAGCACCTTTGGCAGCTTTTATCTGCGTTTCAACTCGAGCACTTTTATTTTCCAACTGTTTCTCCAATCGCTTCAGATAAAACGACCTTGTGCTCTGGTTTAAACTTCTGCCAACAAATATTGAGAATTTCTCTTATCCGTACCTCAAAAGCACTAGTGTTATCTAAGACAAAGCCACGCAGATTAACAACATCTTCTGAGCGCTTAACAATCTTTTGTATGATCCTTTCGGCCTTCTCTGTAAAAATTCTGTAGTCACGCTTTGTAAGATAAACACCATCAATAGGAGGCATCTGCTTTCTAATAGCCGATAGCATATTCTGTTCTTCAGATGAATAAAACAGAATGTCAGTTAAAATGTAGCTATTTCTTATGGCAGCAACAATAGTATCGCCGGTTTTTCCTTCTGCTAATTTATAATCCATGAAAATCAAGTCATAGTCGTTACCGGTTAGCTCCTCTAAATCAAAATCATCACCATCTCTCCGTTCGATAACCGGAATGAGATAGTGTGTTCTTAGAATTTCTTCAATCCGCAACTTTTCCATATTAAACCAAGCAGGCTCATCTTCAAACCATAATATTTTAAATGTAGTGTTCATTTTTTTAACCTCACAACCAATCTAAAACCATCGTGATAGGAAGTATCAATATTGACGGAGCCCTTCATTTCATCTATGAGCTGTTTAATATGGTAAAGTCCGATACCAAATCCTTTTTTCTTTACATTGGAAGAGAATCCCCACTCAAATAAGGTGGATGGGTCAATACTCTCATCAAGACCAATGCCGTTGTCAGAAAATACTATTTCAACATATTTCGCCGTTTCAGACATCTTAATTTGTAGGACGGTCGCACCTGCTTTTATTGAATTGCTTGCAATATTGTCAATAATAACTCCGATTGAAGAAGCATCGAATTTGCAATTAAACGCCTCATTTGAAGGAACTAAATCATATTTAAGTCCCTGCATTGTAAGTCCTTCATCAATATATTGGCGAATAAAATCATATACGCTGTTTACTCCACTCTGCTTCAATGATTGATTTCCATGTATAGCTAAATCAGATAGCTTATGGGCCTTTTCGTTTGCTTGATAAATTTGGCCAATAATGGATAGCACAAAATCTTTGTTTTCAAGTTCTATGGGTGCTAATATTTCGCGCAAATAGTTAATATATCCTTTCGAAGCATCTGTAAGAGTATATATTGAGTGAAAACCGTTAATCAAATTAGTAACATTTTGATTGGCACTGCCTTGAAGAAAATAAATTTGTTTTTCTCTTGCCTGCCCTTCACGATACGCCTTAGCTAGTTTTCTCTCTTGAACTGCATTTTCTTCTTCCAATTCGAGATTTTGAGAAACTATAGCTTCTGTTCGCCTTTTTAAATTCTGAGCTAAACTTATAAGCCCTTCGTCCTTTGCCTGCTCAGCTGCACTCTCAAGCTTTTTTAATGAGGTGGTAAGGCTTTCTTGCTTTTCGTCATTTCTTGATAGTAGAGCTGGATTATAATCAATACGAACAATATCCTTAGAATCAATACTGGTTATAAATTGGGATATAATTTGTTCTCCTACTTCCTCAGGGGAAATAGTATGTGTGGGGTCACTTTTTAATGGCTCACCCCATCCAATTAAATTTACAACATATTTTTCCAGAACTTTTAAAACCTTTTCAATAAAAAAGGTTGTTAGACTTTCAACTGCTTTAGTACGAATAAAGCCATGCGCTCTACTAGTTGTTTCAACAAATTGATCGTTCTCGCCCTTAATTGAAATCCGCCCCATTATTTCTCGAGTTCCTAAAAAGCGGCGCCATCCCTGAGCTTTTCTCTGATCAATGCCAAAAAAGTCTTGTCCTGGATCTCCATATGGGTTAATACGGAAACCATTTTTATAAATAAAAACCGATCCATAACTTTTAGGAGTTACGCCTCCCATTTGGCGAGTAAAACTTACTTTTGCACTTTGATTTAAATAAAAAACGACGATGCTAATATCTTGCAATTCACGATATTGACGATTACGCTCAACAACCGAGAAAATGTACTCGCCTCTATCTGTTAGCTTGCTAGAAATCAATTCCCCATCAGGTGATATATTTACTTCAATGCAAGTCGTTTTAATATTTAGTTTTTCAAAAATGTCATTATGGATTATTCCATTAACTATGTCTCTGTCTGGATTTATTCCTGTTTTCTTTAAAGTTTTGTCATCATTTCCACGTTCTGATTCGACAATAAGTTCAATATCAAATGGGAGTTCTCCTTCATTAGCATCAGGGCTAATAAGCTTCATTAGGGATCGCTTTAAGCGCAAGAGCGCATCACGATCCCATTCTTCCCGTAATTGCTCTATAATCAGCGTAGTACCACTTTTAAAGCCACTAGGAAGGTCTTCAGTAATGGAATAATGAACTGGTATGTTCACAAATTCTTCTGTATCGTCTAATTCAAATGTATTCCAGTTTACTTCTACTCTATTAGCGTATTTATCTTGTTCTGTTTTAGTTACTAAGGTTAATAGTGCACCGAGGCGATCACAAGAAAAACGACCTACCCCCTTTGCTCCCGCTACTTCCCGTTTAATTTTATCTCGAAAGGAAGACTGTTGACGATGTTGAGGCTTCTTTTCCGAATATGCCACAAACAACCATTTGTTAATAATGTCTGCGTATGTCATTCCGCAACCATTGTCCGAAATAATAATTCTTTCCGTTCCATCGTCAGACTGTTCAAAGGAAATTGTAGCTTTACTTGCTCCGGCATCATAAGAATTTTTAACCAGTTCAAATACGGCTATATATCTATCACTAATTAAGTCACGACCAATAAGGTTTTTCAAGCCGGAACTTATACGAAAAGATAGTTCCTTATTTTGGCTGTTCATGTGACAGCACCTCCAATATAGCAAGGCCTACTTGCTCAGCAAATAAAGGTGGAACTGCGTTACCAACCTGTGTATAACGCGGCACTTCCTGCTTTCGTCGTTTACCGCCAGATGTGTATTGTCCCTTAAACTCAAACCAGTCGGGAAAACTTTGAATACGAGCATGCTCCCTTACAGTTAAGATTCTAGGTTCTTTGTAGTGTACCAATTCATCAGGAATTGATGTAACTGTCGGAGCTTGGGCGTTAGCGTCTAAAACGGTAACGCCTCTACGATTTAGATTCTCAACTATATTATCGCTAGGTGTAATGCGTTTACCTACTGGAGCTTTTTCAAGTAATTCTTTATGAAGCTTTATGGTATTCTTGCGATGATTAACAAAACGATGACTATCTGCAATTAAGCCAGTAGTTTCTATGCCGGATCGCATTAGGCGTTGATAGCCTGATTGCTCCGGCCCATATATCCCAGCCATAAATCCCTTCGTATCGGGTGACGGCATTGATCCGTTGGCTTGCTCCAAATCACTGATAGCATCCTTAATACTTGTGGTGCAGGAGATGCCTTTAGACAAGCAAAAGGCATCTTTATTTCTTGCTAAGGTTTCAAAAACATCCTTTGGAAAGTAGTCCCTCATTGCAACTAATATAAAGCGCTTCCGATTTTGTGGAACTCCATATTCGGACATATCCACGATTTGATGCATAGTTTTATAGCCGAGGCGTCTTAATGCACGTTCAACATATGATGAATACTGCTTCGTCCCTTTTTTTCCTTTAAAATTCACAGTAAATCCATGAACATTCTCAAAAATGATTACCTGTGGAAGAACTAGTTTTATAAACTTAATATAGGATTTGACAAGCTTATTTCGCTGATCATTTTTATCCCTTTTGCCTGCCATAGAGAAGCCTTGGCACGGAGGGCCTCCTGCCACCAGAGTGACTTTGCCTCGAAGCGCCATCAAATCATCCATATGATCTTTTAATAAAACATTAATATCGCATTCTTTCACCGGCAGCCATTTCGGCCATCGAAAGTGTTCTTTATTATCAATGAGGTTATATTTTAAAGTAGCAAATGCATCGGCATTTTTTTCAATGGCGAATAAGCCTGTCCAACCAGCGTTTAACAAACCGGTAGATAAGCCTCCGCATCCCGCAAAAATGTCAATGTAAAGTTTTTCGTTTGCCATAATAGTACCTCATATTTGGATACAATAACTTATAATAATTATAGCACATTTTTTGCAAGCCATCAATACTGAAGGAGGGAAATGTGGTGCCTTTTTGCCATTTTTCGAGGGTTTTTGTCGGGACAACCTTGTGGGATTTAAAAGCAAACAACGAGCAGCAAGTATCCCAAAATTGTAAAAAAATAGAATATATGGAACTAGCGTGTATTAGTCTTGACCAGACTGAATTTGATTTACTGTGCAGAGACATATCAAAGCCTCAGCACTGTTATCAAAAATATGTTCTTGAATCTTGCGCTGACTCCAGTGGTAGATGGAATTGCATTGTTATCAAGTGTATACCAAGCAAACAAAAAATTGTCCTATATACAGCAGGGCACACATATCCTCTTTACGCTGGGATTTATGAATAACCGTATATAACCACTTATTCTATTTCGTGGTCTTTTGTTTTGCTGCGTTTATTCTGATTAGAAAGTAATATATCTATATTTTTTTGTATCATATCATACTCCTTTTCCTCCTTCTGTATTTTCCGAAGTTCCGTTTATAGGGCGGTCCTTCTGGTGGTGAGCTCGTCCATCTCGGCCCGGAGCCGCTGGGTGGCGGGCAGTGGAACGGTGTCCAGGCGTTTCAGTTCCCTTGCCGTCGCCTCAAACAGGATGATCTCGCCCTCATGCCCCCGGAGGAATTTCTCCTTGTCCCTGGACTGGCGGTATTGGTCATACATGGGACGGAGCTGGCGGTAAGTTCCGGCGTGCTTCATCACAAGGGCAAGTTCGGCACTACTGCTTTCTATCCGCTTGATCTCTGAATGAGCGGTATCCCTGCGTGCGGATATTGCGGTCAATTTGCTTTCCAGTTCTCCATAACTGCTTATCCCGTGTTCGGTCAGGAAATTCATGGTCTTGGCGGCCTGTTTCAGATTGTTCAGCTTCGCCCAATGGGTGAAGCCTGCGCTCTGCTGTGCCTTGATGTTGTTCTGGATATCAATGAGCAGGCTGATCTTTCCGTTCCGCTGTTTCGGCTGGCGGGAAGGTCTGGAACGTCCGGCAATCCGGGCGGCAAGGGCTTCTTCGGTGTAGTCCACACCCAGGGTTTTCAGACGGGTGAATCGTTCCTGATCCGGCGCTCTGGCGGAGATATATTTGCCCCGCTTGATCTCATAGCCTTCTCTCTGCAGGCGACGAAGCAGTTCTTCTAAATCGGAACAGGCTGGCAGAAGCCGGTCAATGGCAGCTTTCAACTTTGCCTTATAGCTGGTGCCGTTCTGTGCAGCCTGATGTTCAATATAGCTCTTGCCCTTGTCCTGTCCTGGGATGATGACAGACAGACCGTGTTCCTTGCAAAGCCGGTCCGAAGTGCGGCGGATATAGTGATAACTCCGCTTGTTGGAATGATAGTGCTTGTGATCCGCAAAGCTGACCGTATTGAAAATCAGGTGGTTATGAACATGATCTTTGTCTATGTGGGTGGTAAGGACAAATTCATACTTGCCGCCCAGGATTTCTTTTGCAAGTTCCATGCCTATTTCATGGGCCTGTTCCGGCGTGACCTCCCCAGGCTGAAAGGCTTGGATCAGATGGCGGCCCAGGTTTGTTCCTTTGTCGATGGCGTGGCGGCGGGTCCAGGAAAATTCGATATCCGCAGTTTCGGCGGCGCATCCATAGGAGGATACAAGCAGCTTTCCATCCGTCTTTTCCGGGTTGCAGATATAGTCAATGGCTGCTTTCAGCGTTGACTTG
>ERZ834433.2435-NODE-2435-length-11510-cov-2.144740_pt1 | contig 11510 bp, 8 predicted proteins | sample MGYA00519948_ERZ834433 | MGnify/ENA primary metagenome ERZ834433 (study PRJEB31850, sample SAMEA3708752) | human gut metagenome | biome: human gut; feature: human-associated habitat; material: faeces | place: China | collected 2014 ...
GTGCTGAAAGTACCGTCAGCCCCACCGCCGACGGAATCGCAATCAGCATAGCAAACCGGATCGCAAGGGCTGTCTTCTCAATCGCCGCCTTTCGGTCCTTACGCGCTATTGCACCGGACAGCGAAGGAATCAGCGACGAGGACAGTGAGTTCGCCATCGCAAGCGGGACGTGTACCAGCAGCATATATTTGTTGTTGTAGATACCCCAGAGGGCTAAAAACTCTTTGCCGCGTCCCAGCGACTCCATGCCGTGCGCCATGATACCGTTGTCAATAACCGAGTTAATATTGTAAACACCCGAGCTTACGATAACCGGAATAACGGTAAAGAAGAAGATTCTCGAAATCTGACGGTAGGAATCCACACTACCGCTCCGATCCTTGGCAATCCGCCGTTTTGCCGTCGGACGGTAGAGTAAAAACAATACCAGCACAAATAACAGGGCTGCAAACGCGCCGCTTCCTGTGCCGATCGTACCGCCTGCCGCGCCAAATGCCTGTGCATATCCATCTTTTCCATATACTTTCGCTGTATCCAGTCCCACCTTGAAAAGGACGCTGGCGGCCACCACACTGATAATCGCGTTGACCACCTGCTCCAGGATCTGGGAGATCGCCGTCGGAATCATCGTTCCATGTCCCTGGAAATAACCGCGCAAGACGCCCAGATACGCCATGATCCAGATTGTTGGCGCAAGTGTGCGGAGTGCATACACGCAGAACGGCGTGTTAAACAAGGTCGTTGCAAAAAAGCCTGAAAAATTCCAGGTAATAAAGCATGCCAGACCACCTACGACCGTCGCATAGACAAGCGCCGCCCGCAGAACACGGTTCATATTGCGGTACTGCCCTTTCGCAAGGCGGGCCGCTACCATCTTCGACACCGCCAGAGGCAGACTGTACGATGAAAGGATCAGCATGATATTATATACGTTGAATGCCGTCGAATAATATCCCATGCCCTCATCGCCGATGATATTCGTCATCGGGACGCGGTACAGAATACCGATCAGACGCACAATGATACCGGCAACTGCCAGGATCGTACCCTGAATGACAAAATTTTCTTTCCTCACCGGAACCGCTTCCGGCTTCCGGCTGCTTCCTGACCGATTACGGCTTCTGCCCGCACTTTCCCGGCTGCCTCCAGCTGCTTCTTCTCTACGTCCTGCCGTACGCTGCCGGCTGATTATCTCTCTTTCTGTCTCTTCCCGCATTCCGGGTTTTCTTCTACTCCGTCTGTTCTCCATAGAATTCCGCCTTATCCATACGGTCATTCGGAAGGATGCAGACCCAGGTCTTGCCCGGATTCAGCTTGATTTCCTGACCGTCCATATCGTAATACTTTGTGACGCCGTAAGCGCCGTCTTTTTCCCAACGAATCAGAATGCCGTGTCCATTTGTAAAATAATACCCCGTCGCCGGTGTATGGACATCAATATCCAGATATTCCGTCGGTTTATAATATTTCCACAAACAGTATTGGAAAATAATATTTTTAACCGCTATCTGTCCTTCATCTCCCATATGCGGACCGCCATACTGATACCGGTAGTACAGCCCGTCCTCCGGGTGATACTCAAACCAGGGATTGCTTAACTGATAACCTGGCACTACTTTGGCCGCTGCGATACCATCCTCAAAGCACACCGACGCACTCTCCGGCGCAAAAGTATAATGCCCCTCATAGCTCTCCGGGTACGCATCCGCATAACCGCTCGCCTCGATCGCCTGGCGCAGCTTTGGTCCCGATGCATAGGCATTGTGCGGGGTCTTCCGATCCTTGGTCCGGAAATACGCAGATGCCCCATTGCCTTTGATTCCATCTAAATGTTCCATCTGCTCCAGATACGGAAGTGCAAACGTATTCTGCCCATAATGTGCATAGACCGCCTCAAATTCCCTTGCAAAAAAAGTATAGTATGGGCGGCAGCTCCGGACGGAACCGATCCGGTCCAGATCGTCATAGTCCTCTATCAGTGCCATATAGCGGTTCATGCTGCCTTCCACCGGTGCCTCATAGACCACTCCGGCATGGTTGATGCCATACTGCGGAAGCGCCGCCTTGTCATTGCTCATCATGATTGCGAGCGGACGGCGGTTCGCCTTTGCGACATCCGTCCATTCCCCGGTCAGATAACTCTGTATCTTCCCGTCTTTTTCGCAGCGTTCCTCCGGCTCTGCTTCCGGCTGCGTTTCGGCCTCCGTCTCTGTATTTAAGGACAGCTCACGTGTCTCCTCCTGTGTCTCTGCTGCCGTTACCGATATTTCTTTGTGAGCCGAACAGCCTGACAGCCAGCAGACTGCCATCAGAGTCAGTGCCAGTGCCCTTATTTTCCAACTGCTTTTTTTCATTCCGTACTTCCCCCATCACATCCCCATATGCCTCATTTCCCAGATGGGCTCTCCCCTTTCCCTCCGGTTCTTTTCCCTGCTTTTAGCGCGTATACCCTTTGCCAGCCAGGATTTCCTCCTGTTTTTTCTCCATCACAAGGCGTTCGTCATCTTCCATATGATCGTAACCGCACAGGTGCAGCATACTGTGTGCCACCAGGAACGCCAGCTCGCGCTCCTTAGAATGACCGTATTTCTCCGCCTGCTCGTCTACCTTATCGATCGAGATCACGATATCGCCCAGAAGAAGTTCGCCCGTCTCCGGGTTAAAATAGTCCTCTGACTGCTCTTCCAACCGTTCAAAATCGGACGGCACATCGTAATCCCCCATCGGAAAAGAGAGGACGTCGGTTGCCCGGTCGATTCCTCGGAATTCCTTATTAATACGATGAATCTCCTCATCATTTGTCAGGACTACATTGACCTCCGCCTCATACGGGCATTTTTCATAATCGAGTGCCGCAACCACGATCTCCTCGATGATCGGCCGGTAATCTATCTCCCACTCCCGCTCTGCTTCATATTCGATCTGGATTGTCATCTGTTCTTTCTTCCTCCATCTTTCCGGTCACGCGTCCCGGAATTATTTCTCCGGAAAACGCGGGACGCATCCGCATCTTTTTTCTCATACGCATCGTATGCCTCTACGATCTTCTGTACCAGCGGATGGCGGACTACATCGCTGCTGGTCAGATAGCAGAAACCAATATCGTCAATTTTCTTGAGTACATGAATCGCCGTATCCAGTCCGGACGCAGCTCCGGCAGGCAGATCCTTTTGCGACTGGTCGCCCGTCACAATCACCTTGGAACCAAAGCCGATACGTGTCAGGAACATCTTCATCTGTGCCGGGGTCGTATTCTGCGCCTCATCGAGAATGATGAACGCATTATCCAGGGTACGACCACGCATGTACGCAAGCGGCGCCACCTCAATCAAGCCCTTCTCAGAATTGTGCAGGTAACTTTCTGCCCCCATAATCTGATACAGCGCATCGTAAAGCGGACGCAGGTACGGATCGATCTTGCTCTGCAGATCGCCCGGCAGAAAACCCAGTTTTTCCCCCGCCTCGATCGCCGGACGCGTCAGGATGATCCGGCTTACCTCGCCACTCTTAAATGCCTGTATCGCCATCGACATCGCCAGATACGTTTTTCCGGTACCCGCCGGACCGATGCCAAATACAATCATCTTCTTGCGGATCAGGTCCACGTACTGTTTCTGTCCCATCGTCTTCGGTTTGACCGGCTTGCCCGTGATCGTCCGGCAGATGATATCCTTATCGATCTCGAGAATCTGATCGTCCTTCTCCGTGAAGGACAGCGACAGGGCGTAATCAACATTCTGCTCGGTAACGGTATTGCCGCGCTTGGAAAGCTCTAACAGATTGTTGAACACACTCTTCGCCTGCCGGATCGCCTGCTCCGGACCGATGATTTTCAGCGCGCCGTCGCGTGTGATCATCGTCACGTGCAGCGTCCGCTCAATCTTTTTCAGATACGCGTCAAACTGTCCGCATACATTCCGCTCATGTTCCATCGGAATATCAATCATTGTCTCTATTATGCTCATTCCTTTGCTGTTCTCCTTGTGTCACAACTTGAATCGGCTCCTCCGTCTGAAGCCGTACCTCAAAATGGCAGACTCCGCCATTTATTAGTATTCTACCATCACTTGCCATAATATGTACACCTTTTTCGCACAATTTTTCTTCCGTCTCCTTTTGAAATGCCGCTGACAGCGCCGCAAGCTCTGGTTCTGTATACCTTTTTTCGCAGACAGACGTCTCCCGGTACTCACTCCACCCGACAGAAAGCGGCAGATAAAAATCAAGCGGGAGCCGCAATTTCCGGTACTCCGTCCGGATCGTCCAGGCAGGTTTCATCCGCCTGCTTCGTCTGAAAAAGCCCCACTGCTCCGCCATATCGAATGTATGTTCTATCATATCATAAAATTCTGGAATTTTCCAGTAAAATGTGTGTGTTCCTGCTTCCAAAGCAATTCCGTATCGTTTCTTTCCCGTTTCCGTCCGCATTTCCCTCCAGAGCGGAAGCTCCTTTCTCCCGACCCGCTCCCGGATCCCATATATATCCGCATCCGCCCGCACCCGGTAAGAGGAAATTTCTTCGCCTCCATCATCTGTGATCGGCACCGTTCCCGACACCAGAAGCTGCCCCTTTTCCACCGTATCTCCCGCCTGCACAAGCGGGATTCCGCTCCGGACGACTACCGACGTGATCCGCGCGTCTGATGCCGCCGCCAGATCGCACGCCTCGCCGGACTCCACTTCCTGCCGGATCGGAACCTCGCTCTCCCGCAGGCGGATGGAAAGGCGCGTCCCATGCAGGCGCACCGACACCCAGGTGATATCTTCAAATGACTCCCGCAGTTCTTCCTCCAGCCTCGCACAGGAAATCCGCTTCTTGGGAATTCCCTCTTCAATCTGCAGCGTCTGGAGGTAATGATTCAGCTCACTTTCGGTATAACGCCGGTTTCCGCTCCAGTCGATCTCCCAGATAAATTGTGCCAGAAACAATAATAACAGAAAAAAAAGGACGAAGCTGACCGCCCACCCTTTCCGTTTCCGGTTCCGCCAGAGAAACACCGGCAGTCCACGCTTTTCAACGATATGCAGACGGACTCCCGCTTTTCTTGCCAGTGGCGCACACCGCTTAAAATCGCGGATTTCCATATAAAACAGCAGATTTTCCTGCTCTTTTTTTACCTGCCAGACATTTAAACCTGCCAGCGTACAGAGATTCAGGAATCTCTCCGGGGAGGTGCCGCGCATGTTAAGCCGCACTATCCCATGTAGAAGGTGTCTTACCTTCGCCATACTCATTCCTCACAGCACCCCAAATTCGACAGACACAATCTGCCCCGTGACCCGCAGATTATCGCGGTCATAATACTCAATCGAAAGCCCTTTCCCCTTGATAGTAAGCCGGATGTTCTTTCCCGTCAGCCGCAGCATTTCGTCGGAAAAAAAGAGAATGCTCCTGTAATTTTCTACCACAGCCGCCCGACTGCCGGTAAAATACAGAAGCATCTCTCCGAGAACGACGTCCTCCGGCAGATGGAGCGCCGAAACGATCGCTTTTTTCTGTCTGCCAAACAAGCGCCTACCGCCTATTTCATTGTTATTATCTAATATATGTAGGAAAGCAGAAACTATGCCGTTTACTATTTTCCCGTCAAACCCACTATCATTTCCAGCAGCCGCGGCACACAGTAAATCAACGGCAATGCATACCGCAGGGAAACCACCGGTCCCAGCAGAAGCGTTCCCCAGCAGCCCAGCAGAAGCATCATCGGAAGGATCTCATACGCCCGGCGCTTCCAGACTGCAAATCCTGCCGCAAACAGCATCAGCCAGAACGGAAATGCCTGATTGAGAAGCACCGACAGCACCGGAACCGACTGGAATGCCGGTGTCAGTGTCGCCTCCCTCAACCAGTCCGAAAGCGCCTGAAAATGGCTGTTACGCGTGATATGCAGGATATTTAAATTACCTTCCAAGTATGCCCCGTCGTATAAAATATAGCTGATCCAGTACTGATTGTCTCCTATATACCAGTACCCCCAGTTTCCCATCAGAAATGAATCCAGATAGATATCCGGATGGCGCTTCCCGATTTCCGACCAGATACGAACGAAGCGTCCCATATCTGCCTGCATCACTTCCGTATGGAATCCATTTTTCACCGGATCCGCATTGACACGGACATACTCACTGAGCGCCTACGGGTCAATCAGCGTCTCGATATAATCCTTTTCCTCCGGCGTCAATTTCTCCGGGACTTCATGATATATGCGCGCCAGCTGCTGCATCGGCACGCACAGCATCTCCCTCGCATCGCCCTTTCCCACGCCGAACGCCGTTGGAATCGGACCGGATAAAACATACCATAAAGCTGCCACCAGCAGAGATGCCCCGATAAACCAGTTTCTGCGATACACTTTTTTTCGTAAAAACAGGCAGACTGCCAAAACAAAAAACAGGAACACATAGATTCCCTGATTTCGGAACAGGCACATGAAAAACACACTCACAAAAAAGAGCAGCCAATCACCCGTCTTTCCCACTTCTTTCCGAGAACCTGTTCCATTCGGATTTTTCTCTTTATCCAGCTCTCTTTCTTTATCCAAATCCTCTTTCTTCTGGCACATTCCCCGCCAAAAATGCTCCGGATCCTCCGCCAGACAACATGCCGTATCAAATGCCAGCAGGAAAAATGCGCCAAAGAGCACATCCTTCGTCGTGACAAAGGAAAAGACCGTCAGATACGGATTCAGGATCCAGAACGTCCACGAAGCAACGCAGAGCCATCGCGGTGCCCGCCGCGCTTTCATCCGGCACAGACACAGGGAAAATACTGCACTCATAAAAAACGACTGCGACAGCGCATACAGCGCCATCCCTGCCTGATAGGTATGGAACAGACGCCCCGCAATCTTCATGCAGAGTCCCAGATATAGCGTATGAATTAATGGATGGTGGGTTGTCAGCGGCAGTTTTCCATAAAACTGAAGGAGCTGCGCGGACGCATCGTAAGAATAAATGCCCGGATAAACCGCCAGAAAAACCGGAAGATAGACGCACCAGGAGAGAAACATCCATTTCAGCCATGTCCCCAAATCCGAATTTTTCGCTGCGCGCTGTTTCGATTCCCGTCCCTGGCTTTCCACATCGCGGCTGCTTCCCTGGTCTTCGCAGTCTTTCCCCCTCCGTGCTTGCGTCCGTTTCTGGTAACTGTTCACAGGCAGGAATTCTCTGAACTGAAAATCCCGTATCTCAGGCCAGCCACGCCCCAAAGCATCCAGTCCCACACAAATCGCCCAGACCATCACCGTCATACACACCGCCCAGCCCGCCAACTGTCCCAAAAACTGACCCGCCGTCCGGTAAATCAGCTCATTGCGGCTGTAACGGATTCCCAGAAGAATCATCAGCCCCATCAAAACGCCAAGCACAAGGCTGACTGCTGCCAGGCGCCGATCCGCAATATATTGTTTCAATCCCTTTCCCCGTCTCTCATTTTCCTGCTTTTCTCTCATGCCCCTCACTCCATCATCCGCCACATCGCATTTCTTCTCTTTCTCCTATTGCACAAAAAAGTCCTGGTTCATATGAAAACCAGGACTTTTGCGTTACTTAATTGTATTTGCGTTTTCTAGCAGCTTCGGATTTCTTTTTACGACGAACGCTCGGTTTCTCGTAATGCTCTCTTTTCCGAATCTCCTGCTGGATACCAGCCTTAGCACAGTTTCTTTTGAATCTGCGTAAAGCGCTGTCCAGACTCTCGTTATCTTTAACGATTACATTTGACATAGCTCACACCTAACCTCCCTCCAGTTGTGTAATAAGTGCATATTAATACAACTGTATGGGTATTTTTTTAGCACTAAAAAGATTATATCATAAAAAAATGATACGTCAACAACATTTTACATTTTTTTATGATTTTTTTATTTTACTTGCTCTGCTACTACTTCTGCCGCTTTTTCAAGGGCTGCTGCAATACCAGACGGATTCTTTCCGCCAGCCTGTGCCATGTTCGGACGGCCACCACCGCCGCCGCCGACAAGACCTGCGATTGCTTTGATTAAGTTTCCAGCATGTGCACCCTTCTTCATCGCGCCGTCAGTTACAGAAGCCATCAGGCTTACCTTGCCATCCAGAGTAGATGCAATCAGAACAACGCCGTCGCCCAGCTTCTCTTTCAGCTGATCGCCCAGATTACGCAGACCGTTCATGTCTACATCCTTAACCTCAACTGCCAGCAGCTTCACGCCGTTTACATCCTGTACCTGGTTCATAACATCGCCCAGAGAGTCGTTCGCCAGCTTACTTTTTAACTTCTCATTCTCTGCGTGCAGAGTCTTGATCTCTTCTAACATGGACTCAATCTTGCTGCTCAGTGCCGCCGGAGTGGTCTTTGCCAGTTTCGCCGCCTCATGCAGCTCATTCTCTACCTCTTTGTAGTGGTTCATCAAACCGGTGGAGGTCAGCGCCTCGATACGGCGGACGCCTGCTGCAATACCAGCCTCAGAGAGAATCTTGAAGGATGCAATTGTGCCTGTGTTGGATACGTGCGTACCGCCGCAAAGCTCGGTGGAGAAATCCCCCATCTTGACAACACGGACTTTCTCGCCGTACTTCTCGCCAAACAGTGCCATCGCGCCCGTCTTCTTTGCCTCATCCAAGGACATAACATCGGTTACAACCGGCAGAGATGCTGCAATCTCATCATTTACAATCTTTTCAACCTTCTCTATCTCCTCTGGAGTCATTGCAGAGAAATGAGTAAAGTCGAAACGCAGACGGTCACGGGTTACCAGGGAACCAGCCTGCTCTACATGGCTACCAAGTACGGTACGCAGCGCTTTATGAAGCAGATGAGTTGCGGAATGGTTGCGGGAAGTCAGCTCACGGTTTTCCTTGTCAACCGACATGGTTACTTTTTCTCCCACCTCGAACATACCCTTTACTACAACACCGACATGACCGATCTTGCCACCCTGTAAATGAATGGTATCTTTTACTTCAAACACAGAGCCGTCCGGAGCGGTAATCTGACCGAAGTCACCCTCCTGGCCACCCATGGTTCCGTAGAACGGGGTTTCCTTGGTAATAATTGTACCAGTCTGACCGTCAGTCAGTGCCTCTACAATCTCATCCTCGGTCGTCAGAACGGAAATCTCGGATTCCGCTGTCAGACGATCATAGCCAATAAACTCAGTTGTAATAGCCGGATCGATGGACTGGTATACCGTAACATCCGCGCCCATATAGTTAGTCGTCTTTCTCGCCGCTCTCGCCTGTTCTTTCTGGCGTTTCATCGCTGCGTTGAAGCCGTCCTCATCGATACCGAGACTCTTCTCCTCGAGAATCTCACGGGTTAAATCGATCGGGAATCCATACGTATCGTAGAGCTTGAATGCGTTGTCGCCGGACAGCACTTTCTCGCCCTTCTTGTTCATATCTTCTTCCATATCAGCAAGGATCGCAAGACCCTGATCAATGGTCCTGTTGAACTTATCCTCTTCCTCAGAAAGAACCTTGAAAATCATCGCGCTCTTCTCTTCCAGTTCCGGATAACCATCCTTGGAAAGGTCGATAACGGTGCGGGACAGAGCTGCTAAGAACTCACCCTCGATGCCAAGTTTTTTACCATGGCGTGCTGCACGGCGCAGAAGGCGGCGCAGAACATATCCGCGTCCCTCGTTGGATGGCATAATGCCATCGGAAATCATGAAGGTGCAGGACTTGATATGATCCGCTACAATACGCAGAGAAATATCGGTCTCATGATCTTTCTGATATTCGGTATGTGCCAGCTCGCAGACACGGTCTAACAGAGCTTTGTTGGTATCAACCGTAAACAGGGAATCTACATCCTGTACGATCACTGCCAGACGCTCCAGACCCATTCCGGTATCAATGTTCTTGTGCTCCAGCTCGGTGTAGTTGCCGTGACCGTCATTGTTAAACTGGGAGAATACATTGTTCCATACCTCCATGTAACGGTCACACTCGCAGCCTACCGTGCATCCCGGTTTGCCGCAGCCGTATTTCTCACCACGGTCATAGTAAATCTCAGAACACGGACCGCACGGACCTGCGCCATGCTCCCAGAAGTTATCCTCTCTGCCAAAGCGGAAAATACGCTCTGCCGGAATACCCATCTCTTTGTTCCAGATATCAAATGCCTCGTCATCGCTCTCGAACACAGACGGATAGAGGCGATCCGGATCAAGTCCGACAACCTCGGTTAAAAATTCCCAGGACCAGTGAATCGCTTCCTCTTTGAAATAATCACCGAAGGAGAAGTTGCCAAGCATCTCAAAAAAGGTACCATGACGGGCAGTCTTACCGATATTCTCGATATCGCCGGTACGAATACATTTCTGACAGGTACATACTCTTGTTCTCGGCGGAATCTCCTGACCCGTAAAATATGGCTTTAACGGAGCCATACCAGAGTTGATAAGCAGAAGGCTGTTATCATTATGCGGAACCAGAGAGAAACTCTTCATTGCCAGATGTCCCTTGCTCTCAAAAAAGTCTAAGAACATCTTTCTAAGTTCGTTCACACCGTATTTTTTCACGTTGCTTCCTCCTATAGTTACTTCTATTTAAGTAAAATTTTCCTCATTCTTTATATCCTATCATAGGAATTTACATTTCGCAAGAGGTTTATCGGTACAAAAAGTGTACAAAAAGTGTGCAAAAATGGGACCCTTACCGCAATTCTATATGCCGCAAAAGTCCCATTTACTAATTTTTTCACTACTCTGCCGGAAGATACGATTCATACAAATCCAAAAGCTCATACGCCCGATCCCGCGTCGAATTTGCCAGCGACGCCGTATACTCGACATTTTCCATCGTGCCGCCCTTGTAGCGCTCCGCCGCCTGTTTCGCCGCCGTATCACGTTCCCGGATCCATCTGCGTTCCAGACCACGCAGCGTGTCTGTCTCCTCGTCTGGAAGCACCGCCATGATTGCCTGATAAATCTGATTTAATTCGGCATCCCAGAGCCGGTACTCATACGCGACCGCCTCCCGCATCGCGTCGGTCGTATTCGCACTTCCCGAATTTTCCAGGTTTTGAATCGTATTCTCGATCTCGCCCAGCCGGTTCCGGTAATCTTCCGCTGTCCGGTCCGAGCCTGCACCTGTCCCGGAGGACGCGCCTCGCGCAGGAGATACAATTCCATTTTCAACCGGGGACACAACCGCCCCTGTATTCACAGAATGATCCGACTCATCGCCCGCGCTCTGCTTCTCTGCCGCCTTAGCAGCCGCCCGATTATCTGCACGTTTTTCCTTTTGTTCACCTAAAGACTGGACAGAAACATCTCCTTCCGCCTGCATACAGGCTCTGTCTTCTGTCCCCACGCTTTCCGCATGCGCCATTTTTTTAGAAGATGGCTCCGGCGCATCCTCCGCCAGACCATTTTCCGCTGCTTCCGCCGCAAATGGTTCCGCCTCATACATCGCCTCCGGTCCGACCGTCAGGCTTCTCTCACTTCCCGCCTGCTCCCGGATATAACGCCGCGTTGCCGCCGTCGTCACAATCCCCAGCACCAGAATCAGACCGAGGGCAGCGA
>ERZ834433.2440-NODE-2440-length-11475-cov-12.241068_pt1 | contig 11475 bp, 8 predicted proteins | sample MGYA00519948_ERZ834433 | MGnify/ENA primary metagenome ERZ834433 (study PRJEB31850, sample SAMEA3708752) | human gut metagenome | biome: human gut; feature: human-associated habitat; material: faeces | place: China | collected 2014 ...
CGGGAGTTAAAGTTATGAACTACGCGGAAATTTGTATCATCAAACGTGATGGTAAGAGAGAAGATTTCTCTATCAGTAAGATCAAGAATGCAATTAGTAAAGCATTCAGTGCAACAGGTATTCAGGATGAGCAGCAGTTGGTGGCTGACATCACTATGAACGTAATCAGTCAGTTTACTACTCCTACTATTACCGTAGAAGAGATTCAGGATTTAGTAGAAAAGTCGTTGATGAAAGTACGCCCGGAAGTAGCGAAGAAATATATTATTTATCGCGAATGGCGGAATACGGAGCGCGATAAGAAAACCCAGATGAAGCAAGTGATGGACGGCATCGTTGCTATCGACAAGAACGATGTCAACTTGAGCAATGCCAACATGAGCAGTCACACGCCTGCCGGACAGATGATGACGTTCGCTTCCGAAGTAACCAAAGATTATACGTATAAATACCTGTTGCCGAAACGTTTTGCCGAAGCGCACCAGTTGGGAGATATTCACATTCACGACTTGGATTATTATCCGACAAAGACGACGACCTGTATCCAATATGATATGGATGACCTCTTTGAACGTGGTTTTCGCACCAAGAACGGTAGTATCCGTACCCCGCAAAGCATCCAGAGTTATGCTACGTTGGCTACTATTATTTTCCAGACGAATCAGAATGAGCAGCATGGCGGACAGGCAATTCCTGCTTTCGATTTCTTCATGGCAAAAGGTGTGGCCAAATCTTTCCGCAAGCATCTGGCATCGTTCATCAATTTCTATGTCGCCATGGAAAACGGAAATCAGGCCGATGAGAAATCCATCCGCACATTGATTAAAGAATATCTTCCGTCTATCAAGACTACTGAAGCCGAACGCGAAACATTGCGCATTGCTTTGGTGGCTTTACAGATTATTATAGATAAGGAACACCTTGCCCGTATCGTTGAGAAAGCTTATCAGCAGACTCGCAAAGATACCCATCAGGCCATGGAAGGATTTATCCACAACCTGAACACGATGCATTCACGTGGCGGTAATCAGGTGGTATTCAGCTCCATCAACTACGGTACGGACACTTCTGCCGAAGGCCGCATGGTGATCGAAGAATTGCTGAAAGCTACCATTGAAGGATTGGGTACAAGAGGTGAGGTGCCTGTATTCCCGATCCAGATTTTCAAGGTGAAAGACGGAGTTTCTTACTCGGAAAAAGACTTTGAGAAAGCAATGAAAGCGGAAAATATCGAAGAGGCAATGACCGACCGTTACGAGGCTCCCAACTTCGACTTGCTGTTGAAGGCTTGCCAGACTACGGCGAAAGCATTGTTCCCGAACTTCATGTTCCTCGACGCACCTTTCAATCAGAACGAGAAATGGAGAGCGGACGATCCGAAACGTTACATCTACGAATTGGCGACGATGGGTTGTCGCACCCGTGTCTTTGAAAACGTGGCAGGAGAAAAATCTTCTTTAGGTCGTGGCAATCTTTCATTCACTACGCTGAATATGCCGAGACTGGCGATTGAAGCCCGCATCAAGGCGGAAAACCTGATAGAGGATGAACGCAACAAGGATGCCATTGAACAGAAGGCAAAAGAAATTTTCATCGAATCCGTACACCAAATGTCCGTGCTTGTAGCCGATCAGCTTTACGAGCGTTATCAGTATCAGCGTACGGCCCTGGCACGTCAGTTCCCGTTCATGATGGGAAATAATGTGTGGAAAGGCGGCGGTGAGCTGAACCCGAATGAACAGGTGGGTGATGCATTGCGCAGCGGTACGCTGGGTATCGGATTTATCGGCGGACACAACGCGATGGTGGCTCTCTACGGACAAGGTCACGGCCACAACCAGAAAGCATGGGACACGCTGTATGAAGCGGTGATGGAAATGAATAAAGTGGTAAACGAATATAAAGAGAAATATAACCTGAACTACTCCGTTCTGGCTACTCCTGCCGAAGGACTTTCGGGACGTTTCACTAAAATGGATCGTCGGAAATATGGAAAAATCCCCGGAGTGACAGACCGCGACTATTATGTCAACTCTTTTCACGTAGACGTGAAAGAACCGATCAGCATCGTTGAGAAAATCAAGCGTGAAGCTCCGTTCCACGCCATTACGCGCGGCGGACATATCACGTATGTAGAACTGGACGGTGAAGCACAGAAGAATGTACGTGCCATCGCCAAGATTGTGAAAGTGATGCACGACGAGGGGATTGGCTACGGCTCTATCAATCACCCGGTAGATACTTGCCATAACTGTGGTTACAAAGGGGTTATCTTCGATAAATGTCCGGTGTGCCAGAGTGAAAGCATCCTTCGTATGCGCCGTATAACCGGTTACCTGACAGGCGATTTGAGTTCCTGGAACTCTGCTAAACGGGCAGAAGAACAAGACCGCGTAAAACACCTGTAGAAGTGAATTTATTAGGAACTTATCCTGAAACGATTGTCGATGGTGAAGGCATCCGGTACTCTATTTATCTTGCCGGATGTTCCCATCACTGTCCTGGTTGCCACAACCCGGAGAGCTGGAATCCGAGGGCGGGGGAAGAGTTGACGGAAGAAAAAATACAGTCCATCATCCGTGAAATCAAGGCAAATCCTTTGCTGGACGGTGTTACTTTTTCCGGTGGTGATCCGTTCTTCCATCCGGAGGAGTTTCTGCTTTTACTGAAACGGGTGAAAGAGGAGACGGGGATGAATGTGTGGTGCTATACAGGATATAGCTACGAAGAAATCAAGGCACAGCCCCGCTTGAGTGCTGCTCTTGATTATATAGATGTGTTGGTGGACGGACGCTTCGAGCAGGCTCTTTTCTCTCCGTATCTGGAGTTCAGGGGAAGCAGTAATCAACGGATCTTGAAGTTGAAGTAACGACTTTTCTCCACTAAAAAAAACTTATTTTTCAAAGGAAACAAAAACACCTGTACCATTGTTTTGTTTACCTTTACGAAACCAAGTGAATCATTTTTCATCACGGAGTAACGCGGTGCTTTTTTTGTAGTCGGTGGTGTTTGTGTTTGCATCCCTGCGTTGCTTTATGGTGAAAAAAGAATGACTACTTACAAGAATAAGTTTTTATGGTACAATCGATAAATTCAACTCAAAAAATAGAGGAAACCGACGGATTGCCGATGCCTAAGCGTATTTGGGCGGTGGTGTCCGTTGGATTCGCTCTTTGTATGTCGGTATTGGATATTAACATCGTCAATATCGTACTACCCACGCTTTCGCATGATTTTGGGACTTCTCCCGCTGTAACCACCTGGATTATCAACGGCTATCAGCTGGCCATCGTCATATCGCTACTGTCTTTTTCCGCTTTGGGTGAAATCATCGGTTACCGGAAAGTCTTTCTTTCGGGTATCGGCCTGTTTTGCATCACTTCATTGATCTGTGCCTTGTCCGATTCGTTTTGGACGCTAACCGTCGCCCGTATTTTTCAGGGGTTCAGTGCCTCTGCCATCACCAGCGTGAATACGGCACAGCTACGTTATATCTATCCGAAGAGCCAGATTGGGCGGGGAATGGGGATTAATGCGATGGTCGTTGCCATATCGGCTGCCGCCGGGCCTTCTGTGGCGAGCGGTATTCTTTCTATTGCCAGCTGGCACTGGTTATTTGCTATTAATGTTCCGTTAGGACTTACCGCATTGTTTCTCGGCATCAAACATCTGCCAAGGCAGGAGGAACGCTCGAAACGCAAATTCGATTATATCAGCGCCATAGCGAATGCGGTTACCTTCGGCCTGCTTATATATACGCTGGACGGATTCGCCCATCACGAGGAAATGGATTTCCTTTTCATCCAACTGGTTGTATTGGCAGTGGTAGGCACGTACTATGTGCGCCGGCAACTCACACAGACTACTCCTCTATTGCCGCTCGACCTGTTGCGGATTCCGATTTTCCGGTTATCCATCCTGACTTCCATTTGTTCCTTTATCGCTCAAATGTCGGCAATGGTTTCCCTGCCTTTTTTCCTGCAGAACACTTTAGGACACAGTGAGGTGATGACCGGACTTTTGCTTACTCCGTGGCCGTTGGCTACGCTGGTCACGGCTCCATTGGCAGGGTATCTCGTGGAGCGTATTCACCCCGGTATACTGGGAAGTATCGGGATGGTTTTGTTTGCCATCGGGCTTTTCTCGCTTTCCAGTCTGACTGCCGAATCATCTGATATAAGTATTATCCTGCGTTTGATGTTATGCGGTGCAGGCTTCGGATTGTTTCAGACGCCAAACAACAGTACAATTATCTCTTCCGCTCCTACGCAGCGTTCGGGAGGGGCCAGTGGGATGCTGGGAATGGCCCGCCTGTTGGGACAGACCACCGGAACAACATTGGTTGCCTTGCTTTTCAGCTTTGTCACTCATAGCCGGAGCACGGCTGTTTGCCTGATGGTGGGGAGTGGGTTTGCCGTTGTGGCAGCTATCGTCAGTAGCTTGAGGCTATCACAGCCTTCCACCCTGAAAAGAAAATAATGAAGTCCTGAAAGAGGATTAAGTCTTTCAGAACTTCACAGGAACATCATACAACATATTAGTAAGTAATCATTCAAGATGAACTTGAAAGATTTGACTTTCTAGTATTTCGTTTCCCGTATGACTTCTACCAGACGGCGGAAGTCTTCCGGATGCACATCACCGATGTTTCCGATACGGAAGGTATCTGCTTTTGAAATCTTTCCCGGGTAAATCACGAATCCTTTATTTTTCAGTGCATAGTAGAATGTTTTGAAGTCGAATCCTTCATGCGGATAAAGGAAAGAAGTGATGATAGGCGACTGGATGTCATCTTCGAGTAATGTTTTGAATCCGAGTGCACGCATACCTTCCACCAAAATACGGTGATTTTCGCAGTAGCGTTGGTAACGTGCTTCTACGCCTCCTTCTTCAATCAATTCGGTCAGGGCTTGTTTGAAAGCACGGACAACGTGTGTCGGTGAAGTGAAGCGCCATTTTCCGTGTCCTTTTTCCATTGTTTCCCATTGGTCGTAGATGTCCAGGGAAAGAGAGCGTGCCACTCCTTTGCAATATTTTAATTCCGAACGGCGGGCGATGATGAATCCGAATCCCGGTACACCCTGAATACACTTGTTGGAACTGCTGATTAGGAAGTCGATACCGAGTTCGTTTACATCTAAGGGGATACCTCCGAAGCTGCTCATACAGTCTACAATCAGCTTTTTACCATGCATCTTGACGATGTGGGACAGTTCTTTGATCGGATTCAGGATACCGGTCGTTGTTTCGCAATGAACGAAAGCGACATGTGTGATATCGGAGTTATTGCTAAGATAATCGTCTACATATTCAACTGATACCTGCTCTGTTTCTTCAAAAGCCAGCATGTCGTAGTCGAGATGGTAATATTCTGCAATGTTGCCCATACGGTCGCCATAGGCTCCGTTGCTACAAATCAGGAGTTTGTCTTTCGGGGTGATGGTGGCGCCTAAAACGGCCTCCACGCAATAGGTTCCGCTTCCCTGTAAAAGGATGGAAGTGTATTCTTCCGGTTTTTTAGTGGCGATGTTAACCAGGTCTTTGCGGAGTTCCTGAACAATGCCGAGGTTGTAGTCTTCGTCCCATGTACACCAGTCGGTCATCATGGCTTCTTTTACTGTTTCAGAGGTGGTTAGAGGTCCCGGAGTTAATAACAAATATGGTTTCATAATGATGTTTTCTTTAGAAATGAATAAATAAATGATTTTGTTTCTTTTCTGATTGTTGGGTGCGGGCTTGAATGTTAGTTGCCGGCGTTGATCGTTTCAATCAGTGCGGGAAGTTCTTCGATAGTGCGTATCACGTAAGAAGCTCCTGCGGCAAGCATGCGCTCTTTGACATCGGCGATGCGGGCTTCGAGTTCGGAGGCAGGCATTGATTTTGTTTCTGCTTCGGTAAGTGCCATTTCATTGCTGCCGAGAATCACGCCTACACTATACACTTTCGCGTTCACTCCTTCGAGAATATCGGCAATCGTATCACCCACTTTTATAACGGCGTCGAGGCTGGGGACTGCTAATTTCGTCAGGTTCTCAAAAATCATGTAAGGAGCGGGACGTCCGGCGGGAAGCAGGTTGGGAGTGGCGCAATAATCCACGTGGTATCCTTTTGCCTGTGCGGCGGGGAGAACTACATCCATCATTTCGCGGGTATAGCCGGTGGTCGATCCTATTTTAATACCTGCGGCACGCAATTTTTCCAAAGTTGGGATTACTCCCGGAATAGGGTCTGTGTAGTTTTCGAGAGAGGCGAAGAGATGCTTCTCGAAAAGGCGGTTTAGTTCTACCACGTCTTCTTCCGTCCAGGCGCGTTGGTAACGGGCGGTAAACTGTTCGTTCACGTCAGGCATGGAAAGTAGTTCGCGGATGTGTTGAATTTTGGGTAGTCCCATTGGTTTGCGGGTCTGTACAACATCGATTACCAGTCCTTTTTCGGCAAATGCTTCGATAAAAGCAGCCACGGGGGCAAAACATCCATAGTCAACGGCTGTACCAGCCCAGTCCATAATAATACATTCAATCTTTTTCATTCTTGTTTCTATATAATATTGGTTTATTCGTCGGAAATTAATAAGAAGCGAGGGAGGGGACGGGGCAGGATTCGTTCCCGCGTATTTCACCCTGTTTCCCTTTTCTGTATTTTTGTGTCAGATAAATCATTGCTAAGGTGAACGCAAAGGTGCAGACGATTCCTACTGTCCCTGCCATCGTATTGTAGAACTCCAGCCAATTCAAATCCGGGTTGAAACATTCTTTCACTACCAATACCACCACTGTGCCTGTGTAGCCGATGGAATCGACCATCGCTATGAAGAAACCTACATTTCCCTTGATGCGGAAACAGGCGATGAAGCGGTCGAAGAAAATGGTTTGAAAGCTCAAGTAGGAAAAATAGAGGCAGAGGCTCTGGATAAATAACCACACGAGCGGAGAAAGTTGCAGGGTATGGTAGTTGAATGCCACAGTGCTAAGTGTGATTGCTCCCGCAATGACAAGGGTCAATAGAACGGAAAGTACTTTGATGTGGCTTTTCATCACTGCCAAGGTGGCGAAAATGGCCAGGATAATCAGTGTGACTACACCGTCCACTTTGGCGAATACCCACGGGGAAAGTCCGGCGGCATTGACGTCTATGATTTTCACCAGAAAGTCTTCCTTGACATCTTGCAAAACGGTGAGAAAGAGGTTGGCGAAGAAAAGCAGTGTCAATATGGGAGCAAAGCTGCGGAACAGGTTCCAGCGTTGTTGTTTGTTGAGAGTGACACGTTCCACACGCAGTGCTTTGTCTTCGGCAGTCGGTTTGGGCAGGTGATCGAGGATATAGCCCAGTCCTGCCAGCAAGGGCAATGCTACCGCACCGATCAGTGCAGGCATCCAGAACTCACTGACGTGCAGGGTGTCGACAACGAAAAGTCCGATGGATTTGGCTGTGCCGCTACTGACTGCGATACTGAGTCCGAAAAGGGAAGCGAGCAGATCCGTCACCCGGCGTCCTTCGAGGAAGCTGAAGATGACTCCCCACATACAGCCAAGCGACAGTCCGTTGAAGAACAACGCCAACACATTGAACGGGCGGGGCAGGCATCCGAAAAGAACCAAAGAGAGTTCGGCCACTAAAATAGAAACAAGAATGAATTTCAGGCGGCCTTCTCTCTTCAGTTCGGAAATAAGTTTGATCCCGATAAACTTGGATACCATATATCCGAATATCTGGATGATGCTGGTGGCTATCTTATAGTCCATACCAAATAGTTCCATGCCGTCGAACGTGGCGGCGGTGAACGGTTTGCGTAGTGCGTAGACTAATGAATAGGATAGCAGTGCCGCTCCTCCCGCATAAAGGATAAAGAGTAAATCGGAAAGTTTCTTTTGGGCCGAAGGCGACAGTTTTTCTTTGAAATTCATAATGCTATTTTTTTGTTTCCGGTGCAAAAGTAGGGTGTCGGAGCGAACGAAAAAATGAATTTCAATGAATCATATTGTATATATGAGCCTTTAAGTGTACTGAAATATTAATGTAATATTCATGCAATACAAACATAATACCTTAGTCATTCCTTTGCAACGGAATCAATTAACAAACCGAAAAATCATGGACGAACTTACGGATATTTATAAAAGAATAGAGTACCTGCGCAACAACGGGGTGAAGATGAAAGAAATTGCCGACCGGGTGGATATGGCTCCGAGTGTGTTGTCTGCTTTGTATTCGAGTGTGCTTCCCGCTTATATCGATTTATTGAAAACACGCACACCGGACGAGGCGCTGGATGAAGCTTTGGCACTGGTGAATAATGTTTCCAAGAAACGCTTATTAAATAATGTGGGATCGGTGAGGCTGTTGCTTCAGGAGATGGAACCGGACGTGCAGAGCGAGGCGGAGAATGGCAACTCTTTTATCAAGTTGCTGGGGAAAGAGGCGAAGGAGTCTGTGCAGGAGGTGTATAATTATAGCGGTATGTATCTTAGTTACAGTTTGTCGTCTTCTACGGATAGCTTGAAGATCGAGCCGTACATGATTTGTGCTTCCGAGAATAATGAGTATGTGAAGGTGGGGATGATTAATGCGTATAAGTCGGTGCATTGGGGGAGCGGGATTATCAGTAATCATCAGAACTCTTACCTGATGTTCAACGAAAGGGATTTGCCACAGTTTGCGCTGGTGACTATTTACCTGCAACTTCCGCATTATGAGTTTCCGAATATGCTGAAAGGGCTTTATCTCTGTCTGGACTACAATCATAATCCGATTGCGCGTCGTATTGTATTGGTGAAACAGTCGGATAGTACGGATGTTAATCAGTTTCTGGAGATGGAAGGGTGTCTGGTTCCGCGGGCGGAATTGACTCCGGAATTGGAGGTGTACTATAATTATACGTGTCAGGAGGGAGATTATATCAAAACGTGCACGGTGCCTTCACCTAAGTTGGATGAGACGGATTTGGAGAGAGAGAAGAAGATGTTGAAGATTTAAAGACAAACAACAATAAAAAAAGATCCCGGATGAAAATTGGTTTTTAAAACCTTTTTCATCCGGGATGATTCTTTTTATATGTTTTCTCTATCTTTCTATTGTTATATTCGCTAGAAGAAGAATCGCAAAATATCATTGAAGTTAGCCCATATCAACAGACCGAAGAGCAGAATCATACCGGTCATCTGGGCGTATTCCATAAACTTGTCGCTCGGTTTGCGGCGGGCTATCATCTCGTAGAAGAGGAAGAGCACGTGGCCACCGTCTAATGCGGGGATAGGGAGGATGTTCATGAAAGCCAGGATGATGGAAAGGAAGGCTGTCATATACCAGAACTGGTGCCAGTCCCAGGTAGCGGGGAAGATGCTGCCGATCGTTCCGAAGCCGCCCAACTGTTTGGCTCCTTCTTTCGAGAAGAGGTATTTCATGTTTCCTACATAGCCTTTCAGGGTTTTCACACCGAGGGAGACACCTGCGGGGAAGGATTCAAAGAAAGCATATTCTTTTTTTACCATAGGGAGCAGACGGTCTGTGACGAGACAGGCGGTTACACCCATCAGGTAGGCGGAGTCTACACGCATACTTAGCGTGTCTGTTGCACCGTTACGCACATAAGTCAGCGTGATTAGACGCGGATCTATGCTGTCTTTGAGCAGGGTTGCTTCGTTTTTCTTACGTTCTGCCATCGCTTCTTTGAAGTCGGAGAAAGAGATCGGTGTTCCGTTCAGGGCGATGATGCTGTCACCTGCCTGGATTCCTGCTTGTGCGGCAGGAGAGTTCACCATTACGCTGTCTATAACGTACGGGAAACGGTAGGAGGCGAAGCGGACACTGTCTGCCAAGAGGCGTTGCATCAGGTCTTCCGGGATATAGACGGAGGCTTTTGCCCCGTTACGGATGACGCTTACTTCGCGTGCATCGGCAATCTGGCTCAACATGTCGCCGTCATAACGTTCGAAAGGAACACCGTCGGCAGAGAGCAACACGTCTCCGTCTTTGAAACCTACGGACTTGGCTGTTTCGTTAAAATCCATACCGAGGGGAGCTTCCTGTACTTTTATATATTGGTCGCCCCACGCGAAAAGAATCATTGAGTAGATGAACAACGCCAACAGGAAATTGAACAACACACCGCCCACCATGATCAGCAGACGTTGCCAGGCCGGCTTGGAACGGAACTCCCACGGCTGTTCGGGTTGTTTCATCTGTTCGGTATCCATTGATTCGTCAATCATACCGGCTATCTTGACATAGCCACCCAACGGCAACCACCCGACAGCATATTCTGTTTCGCTTTTCTTTGGTTTGAACTTGAACAAAGTGAACCAAGGGTCGAAGAATAAGCAGAATTTTTCCACCCGCACTTTGAACAAACGGGCAAATAAGAAATGCCCGCCTTCATGAATGATGACGAGCAACGAAAGGCTCATTATCAATTGCAGGGCACGAATCAAAAATGTTTCCATGTTTATTATTTACAAATTACTAATTACAAATTATTTCTGAGGATTTTGCCGGCGCACAAGCTCGGAAGCGATTCTTCTTGCTTCTTCGTCGGTCGCTACATAGTCCTCATAACTCGGATTCGCCACGAAAGCGGCTTGCTCCATTGTTTTCTCTATCACATCACTCATGCCGAGAAAGCTGATGCCGTCTTTCAGGAAAGAGGCGACCACCACCTCGTTGGCAGCATTGACAATACAAGGCATATTTCCGCCCCGATACATCGCTTCGTAAGCCAGAGAGAGGTTGCGGAAACGCTTCGTGTCGGGTTGTTCGAAAGTCAGGTTGGTACATTTTGCAAAGTCGAGCCGTTCAAAAGAAGCGCTGATACGGTCGGGATAAGAGAACGCGTACTGAATGGGCAAACGCATATCCGGCATACCGAGCTGCGCCTTCACGGCACCGTCCTCAAACTGGACCATTGAATGAATGACCGACTGCGGATGTACGACCACTTCTATCTGGCCGGGCTGAACGCCAAACAACCACTTGGCTTCAATTACTTCAAAGCCTTTGTTCATCATGGAGGCAGAATCAATCGTTATCTTTGCGCCCATTTCCCAATTAGGATGTTTCAGGGCTTGTGTCTTGGTCACGGTTTTCAGTTGTTCCAACGTATACGTGCGAAAAGGACCGCCCGAAGCTGTCAGAATCACTTTTTCAATCGGATTGCCTACTTCTCCCGCTAAACACTGAAAGACGGCCGAGTGTTCAGAATCTACCGGCAAAATCGGGGTGCGGTATTGCTGTGCCAACTGGTTTATCAACTCACCCGCCACGACCAGCGTCTCTTTATTGGCGAGAGCAATAGCCTTGCGGGCACGGATAGCGTTCATGGTCGGTTTCAACCCGGCATATCCGACCATGGCAGTAAGCACCATGTCAATCGGTCCGGCTTCCACAATCTGGCAAATAGCATCAGTACCTGCATACACTTTAATAGGCAGGTCGCTCAATGCTTCCTTCAGTTCAGCATACTTTGCTTTGTTGGCAATCACA